>Ga0335071_10001565_pt1 | contig 24689 bp, 24 predicted proteins | sample Lox_Sample_15_FD_206724 | JGI IMG/M metagenome (GOLD analysis project Ga0335071, IMG submission 206724) | Soil microbial communities from Loxahatchee National Wildlife Refuge, Florida, United States - Lox_Sample_1.5 | ecosystem: Environmental > Terrestrial > Soil > Wetlands | place: USA... | reverse complement strand
AGAAGAGGGGTGGTGGCGAGCAGGCGCTTGGCCTCCTCCACGCGCGTCCGGGAGAGGTACTCGGTGAAGGTCTCCCCGGTCTCGCGGGAGAACTCGAAGCTCAAGTGGTTTTTTGAGACCCCGGCCCGAAGGCTCGCCTCCTCCAGCGAGAACGCCGGATCGCCGAAGCGTTCCCTGATGGCCCGCTTGGCGAGGACCACGATCCGCGACTCTATGGTCCGGGCCGCCCGGGCCGCCCGGTAGGACTCGGCTGCGTCCCCCACCCCGGGGCAGACCGGTCCCACGGAGAAGGTGACCTTCACGCTCAGGTAGCGGCCCACGTACTCGGCGGCGTCGGCGCAGAAGGATCGGGTGGCGGCTTCCGCCCGGTCCCTTTCCGCGGCCGGGTCGGCCGAGAAGAGCACCGCGAGGTGCCCGGGCGAGAGCGGGACCGCCTCCCCCTGCCCCCACCGGCCGAGCACCTGGACGAGCGAGCGGGCCGCCATCTCCGAGAAGCGGCCCAGCCCCTGGGAGCGTTCGCGTGCCGCCACCGCCTCCAGGTCCTCGACCCAGAAGCCGCACACGCGGAAGGGGGGCCGGATGCCGATGCCCAGCTCCGCGAAGGTCTCCTCGAGCTCCGCGGACGCGGGGCCGGAAAGGATGTCCCGCAGCACCTGCGCCTTTAGGAGCTCGAGGTGGCGTCGCTCGACGATGGCCGCGTCCCGCTCCCGCGACTCGGCGATCCCGGAGGCGGCCTTCTCTAGCGCCGCCCGCAGCCCCGCCCCGTCCATCTCCCCCTTGAGCAGGTAGTCGCTCGCCCCCAGCTTGAAGGCCTCGCGCACCAGGTGGTAGTCGTCGTGCGCGGAGAGGACCACGACCGCGGGGGGACGGCGCGAGCGGTCGTCGGCCAGGCGGCGCAGGAACTCCAGCCCATCCATCACCGGCATGGAGAGGTCGAGGAGCACGATGTCGATCTCCGGCTGGGTGGAAAGGGCCGCGAGCGCCTCCGCCCCGTTGCCCGCCTCCGCCCGGAAGTCGAAGCCATCGTCGCCCCAGGGGCGGAGGCTCGCGATGGAGAGCCTCACGAAGGGCTCGTCGTCGACCACGAGCACGCTATGCACGGGCCGCCTCCGCCTCGGGGACCCGGTAGAGCGCGGGCATGAGGTAGCGCACGAGGGTGTAGGCGCCCGGCTCGCTCTCCACCTCGAGCCCGTAGGGCTCGCCGTAGTTGAGCCGGATCCTCCGGTGCACGTTGGCGACGCCGATGCGGTAGAGGCTTCCGCGCTCCGGCTTGCCTTCCAGGATGCGGGCCGCGCGGTCGGGCTCGATGCCGCTGCCGTCGTCCCGGACCTCGATCACGAGCACCCTGCCGGGCATGGCCTCGATCCACGGCTCCGGACAAGTCGGGGCGGGCAGCCTTCGATCCTCGAGCCGGGCCGCCACCCGGATGGTGCCGCGGCCGGCGCGCGGGGGCGAGCCGCTCGACCCGCTCGAGAACCCGTGGAGGATCGAGTTCTCCACGATGGGTTGCAGGACCATGCGCAGGGTGAGAAGCGATTCGGTCCCCGGCTCGAGTCCGTACTCGACCGCGAAGAGCTCCCCGAACCGGACCTTCATGATGCCCACGTAGGCTTTGACGTTGTCGATCTCCCGCGACAGCTCGGCCAGCTTCTCCGCCCCGGAGTAGCTGTCCGAGAGCACCCGCATGAGGTCCCGGGTCATGTCGGCGATGGCGTCGGCGCGCGCGGCGAGGGCCATGAGGCGGATGGAGTTCAGGGTATTGGCCACGAAGTGCGGGTTGATCTGGTAGCGGAGGGCGTCCAGCTCTGCGGAGAGCCGCTCGCGCTCGATCCCCTCCCGCTCCGCGAGGAGCCGCTCCGTTTCCTGAACCATGGCATTGAACCCGGCGGAGAGCTCGCTCAGCTCGGAGATCGCCTGGGGCGAGGCCCGCACCGCGTAGTCGCCCTTCCCCACCCGCCCCATGTGACCGACCACGGCGCGGATGGGCCCGGCGATCCGGGCGAAGAACATCTCGGCGTAGAGGATGAAGAGCAGGGCGAGGAGCCCCAGGGCCGGGTAGAGGTACCACTGGTACTGCGTGGCCCTCCCGGAGAGGTCCGCCTTGTCGGCCAAGAGCACCAGCGTCCAGCCGGTGGTGTTCATCCGATAGAGGGTGGCGAGCCAGGAGCGGCCGCCCGCCCTCAGGTCGCGGACCAGCATCCCCGATCCCCTCGTGGCGAGGAGGGGAGCGTGGGCCAAGGCACCGAGCTCCTCGCCGATGGCCCCGGGGGGAAGGCTCGAGAGGATGGGTTTCCCGGAGCGGCCGAAGATGACCATGGCCGAGCCCGAGTCGTCGCCAAAGGGGGCGGTCAGGCCGTCGAAGTACGGCACCCGGAACATGACCAGGATGGCCTCCACGCCGGTGGGGTCGCCGGGGGCGGGACAGACGGCCAGCGAGATCATGTTCTTCTCGCCGACGTTTTTGGTGACGGCCTCGAAGGTGTCGAACAGGTAGACCTTGCCCGGATCGGCCGCGGCCCCGGCGAGCACGTTCCGCCCGATGCTCGAGAGGCCGCGGAGGTTCGGGTAGTTCGAGTAGGAGTAGGTGGCGCCGCCCTGCAGGTAGAGCACGACCGCCCCCACCTGCTTCGTGTAGTTGAAGAAGCTCACCAGCTTCTCGTCGAGGCGACGGGAAGCGAGGTAGCGCTCCGTCCGGTCGGTAGCGGCGGCGTAGGCCTCGGCCAGCTCCCTGAGCCGCCCGTCGTGCAGGAGGGCGGCCGCGAGGATGGCGACGTTGTCGGTCTCGGCCCGGATGTTCAGGGCCACCTGCTCGGCCGTCCCCTCCGCCTGGGTCGCCACCGTCTGGACCAGGGCGGAGAGGTAGAGCCGGGAAAGGGCGATCGAGACGACCAGGCTCGGCAGCGCCACGATGAGGACGAAGGCCGCCGAGAACCGCCGCGAGAGGGTGACCATGAGCCGAGCGCTCCGCCACCACCCTACCGCGATGGGCCCCCGACCATCCACCCGCCGCCGATCGGGCCCGGGACCTCGCCCCGAGCCCGCCCCCCTTCACTCCTCCAGGGTGATTGCGAGCTCGATCCGCTGCCCGGTGGGCACGTGCTGGAGGCGAATGCGGTACTCGTCCGCCCGCCACGGCTCGGCGAGGTCGACCGTGGTCCGCGCATCCATGTTGCACACGCCGACGAGACACATCCCCTGCTCGGCGGTGCCCTTGTTCAGGTTCCCCGCGTAGATGACGAGGCCGCTCTTCCGGACGACCTCGAGGTGCCAGAACTCCGGCCTCCAGCGGTCGTCTCCGCTCTCGAAGATGAGCTCCAGGCCGAGGATTCCCCCCGCGCCCTCCCGAGACCGAGCGCAGACCTCCACCGACCGCGGCAAGGGCCCCCTTCCGAGCGAGGCGCTCGCCTGGCCCATCTCCCACGACCACCCCTCGGTCGAGCCGTCCCCCACGAAGATGGCACACGCTCCCTTCGGCTGAAGGACGAGCGAGAGCGAGGACACCGTCCGAGGGTTCGAGACCGGAGGGTGGAACGAGCAAGCGGAGAGGATCGCGAGCAAGGAGAGGGAGAGCCTTCGCAAAAGGACACCTCGTGACCGAGAGCGGACAAGAGCGGGAGCGAGGTTATCGGTGGAACGGGGCGCCGACAAGGGCGACCTTGGCGTTCCCCGGGCACCGGGGCGGGGGCCATGGGCCGATCGCAGGCGCGGTGGACGCCTCGCTCGCCTGTTGCGCGGCGGCCCGGCCTCCGCGATGCTCCTTTGAACCGTGGACCGCCCCCGTTCACAGCGGCCGCCCGACCTGCGTCCGCTCCTCGAGCGCCGGCCTGCGCCCTTCGAGGGCCTCCCTAAGGCGGCGCGCCAGGAGCTCCTCCTGGAAGCCGCCCGGCACGGCCTCCTCTCGGTCGTGGCCTCTCGCCTTCCGGAGGACGACCCGGCCCTCCGCGCGCGCTTCGAGCGGCTGGCCCGGGGGGCCCTGCTCGCGGACGCGCGCCTGCGCGAGGTATTGGAGGAGGTCCTCTCCGCCCTGAGCGCGATCGGCGTCGTCCCGGTGGCGCTCAAGGGTCCCGTTCTCGCCGACCGCATCTACCCGGCCCCCGCCCTCCGCCCCGCGGGCGACCTCGACCTCCTCGTCGCCGAGGAGGAGCTCTTGCGCGCGGCGGCGGCCCTGGTCGAGCGGGGGTTCCGCCGGGCCGATCCTTTGGTGGACGCGTACCAGAGGCGCCGCCTCCACCACCTGCATCTCGGCCGCTCGCCCGGGCCCGACGTGGAGCTCCACTTCACCCCCCAGAGCGCGTTCGGCGCCCGTCTCCCCGCGACCGAGCTCCTCGCCCGCTCCCTCCTCTTCCGGACCGGGTCCGGGACCCCGGTCCGGGTGCTCGCCCCGGAGGACGAGCTCATCACCCTGGCCGTGCACGCCGCCGGCCACCTCTTCGAGCGCGGCGGCTGGACCCTGGACCTCGTCCTCTTCCTGGAGCGCCACCCCGGGCTCGAGGGGTCGGTCATCCGGGAGCGGAGCGGCGTCTTCCGCTGTCGCCGCTCCCTCGCCTACGCGCTCCGCCGCGCCGCTTCCCTGGGGGCTCCCCTGCCCCAGGGGTCGCCCCTCCCGCTCGACCCCTTGCGCCGCTCGCTGTGCGACCGGCTCTCGCGTTTCTCCCCCTCGCGCCACGGACGGTGGGGGGCCCTGGTCCAGATGGCCTTCCAGATGGTCCTGCGCGACCGGGCCCTCGGGGCGATCGCCCTGGTGGGCCACGAGGCGTTCTGGGTCGTTCGGCGCCGGGCCCACCTGGCCGCACGATCGCTCACCCGGCGGCGACCGGCGCAGGACCGGGGGCGGTGAGCTTCCCCTCCCTCCCGGGCGCGCGCCATAATGCGCCCGGACGATGGACCCGTTCTGGCAGCCCGTGCGCGGCGGGAGCATGCGCCCCTCCCTGAGGGAGGGGGACGAGGTCCTCCTCGAGCCCATCGGGAATTTCACGGTAGGTGATGTTGTGGTTGTCCGCCTCCCTCCCAAGCCCGGCACGGTCCTGCACCGGGTGGTCGAGCTGGACGGCGCGCACGTGGTGACGCGAGGTGACGCATGTCGGAGGAGCGATCCCCGGGTTCCCCGGTCGAACGTCCTCTTCCGGGCGAGGGAGGTGCGGCGGCCGGGGTTCCTCGGTCCGGTCCCGCCCGCACCGGGGCCCGGGCGACGACTCCTGTCTCGCTGGGCGCGGCGCCTCGCATCAGCGGGCGCTGCACCTGGCAGGTGGTGGAGGGCGAGGCGGTCCTCCTCGACCTCGAGGGCAAGCGCCTCCTCGGCCTGAACCGGGCGGCGAGCTTCCTGTTCCCCCTGTTCGACGGCGAGCGAACGGTGGCGGGGCTGGCCGCCCTATTGGCTCAGCGCTTCGGGATCGGGGTGGCGAGGGCCGAGGCCGATCTCCGCGCCTTCCTCGCGGACCTTTCCGCCCGGGGGTTCGTGGAGGGCGTGGACCGGTGAGAAGCGAGGCGGCCGGGATGGGCGTCCTCTCCCTCGAGATCGCGGGCGTCCGCCTCGACCTGGTCGCGCCCGGGGGGGTCTTGCCCCGCGGCCTTTCCCGCTACGGCGCCTTCGCGGGCAGAGCCGGTCCGGCCGCCTTCACCCTCCTCTTGTCCGAAGGGGCCGGGCCGACCGACGGGGAATCGGAGCTCCGCGTGGTCGAGCGCGGCGGCCGCTTTTGCGTCGCCTCGGCCCCCGAGTCGGCATGGCTCGACCCGGCGCGCGGCACGGGCGAGGTGTGCTGCGGCGAAGGAACGGCCGTCCTCGACGCCCTCCTCCGATCGGCGGTGGGCGCGGTGGTCCTCTCCCAAGGTGGCCTCCTCGTCCACGCCGCCGCGGTGGAGGTGGACGGCGCCGCTCACCTCTTCCCCGGCCCCTCCGGCTCGGGGAAGTCGACGCTCGCCTCGCGAGCGGCGCACCCCCTCTCCGACGAGGTCTCGGTCCTCTTGCCCGCCTCGAGAGGGTTCTCGGCTCATGCCACGCCCTGGTGGACGTCCCGGGGCGGCTCCGCCCCGCTCGCCTCTGTCTACACGCTCGCCTGGGACGGGGAGGGCGTGGAGCCCCTCTCCGGAACCGCCCTGCGGCTGCTCGCCGCGAACCTCGTCCTCCCCATCGACTCCCCCGCGAACCGCGAGCGCTCTCTGGCCGTCGCTGCGGAGGTGGCGCGGTGCGTTCCCTTTGCCCGGCTCGCCTTCCGGCCGGACAGCGACATCGAGCGGCTCCTGCGTCGCTCCCGGGCGGGGATGACGGGCGGAAGATGACGCCCGGGCCGTGCTAGGGTGCCCCATGCTCCGCCCCGCGCTCGCGCTCGCCCTCGTCCTGTCGACCTCCTGCGAGCGCGCCCCGCTGCCCGTCCCGCCCGCGCCCGCTCAGCTGGTCGAGCCGGAGAGAGCGGCTCCCCCACCCCCCGCTCCCGGCCCCGTTCCCGCGGCGGGCATCGTGCGCGAGGCGGCCGCGCTTCAGCCGGGGGAGGTGACGACGCCCATGGACCTCGAGGGAGAGACCACCGTCGACCCGTCATCGACCTTCCGGGTGGTCCTCTCCGGCCGGAGCCTCGACGCTCGCCTCGCCCTCTTCGACCGCGAGGAGGCGGCCGTACCCGCGGCGGCCCTCGCCGAGGTCGGGGAGACGACGGTCCTGACCCTGTCGCCCGCCTCTCCCCTTTCCCCGGGGAGCCGCTATCGCCTCCGGTTGGACGGGGCAGTCACCTCCGACCTGCACCTCGGCGACCGCTCCTACACCCCCGCGATCTATCCCCTCAAGGTGGCGGGGGAGCCCCCGCCGCCCCGTCCCGCCCGCAAGCATCGGCATGGGCAAGGGAGAGCTCACCCCTCGGCCGCGGCGGCGAGCCGCTCGATCTCGCCCAGGATGGCCCGGTCGGCGGCCAAGAAGTCGTAGCCCCACAGGGTCCCCCGGGCGGCCCAGGCGATCTCCGCCACCCCCAGCGCCCGCGGCGTCTCCCCTCCGGGGAAACGCGCGGCGTAGAAGGCCAGCTCTACCTCCCGCTCCGGGTAGCGGTGGACGTGCCTCAAAAGGAGCGGTCCCACCTCTATGGCGCAGCCCAGCTCCTCCGCGATCTCTCGGCGGAGCGCCTCCGGCTCTCTCTCCCCCGGCTCGACCTTGCCGCCCGGGAACTCCCACTGCCCGCGTTCGTTCGGGCGGTCGAGCCGCCTCGTGACGAGCAATGCCCCCCCCTGCCGCACCACCGCGGCCACGACCCGGAGCCGTTTCACTCTAGGTCAAGCGCGTAGAGGGAACCGCCGTTGGAGAGCACGTAGACCCGCCGTCCGTTCACCGCCGGCTCCCCGGTCACGCCGTTTCCGCCGTCGAAGATGCGCAGCGTCCGCCCGGTGGCGGGCTCGACGAAGCGGAGCCCGCCCTCCTGGGCCGGGACGAGGACCCACCTGCCCGCCGCCACCGGTGCTCCACCGGGCGAGCCTTCGAGCGGCACGCTCCAGAGCGGCTGGCCGTTCCCCGGGGCGAGCCCGAGGAGCTGGCTCGCCCCCTCGGCCACCACCAGGGCTCCGGTGGAGGTCACCCGGGAGGCGCGTGGGGCGCGGACCGACCAGAGGGTCACGCCGGTGTCGGGGTCGAGGGCGAGGACCTCTCCGGAGTAGGCCGCGGCGTAGAGACGTTTGCCCTCTAGCCAGAGGCTGTCCACGTCGGTGTACTCGCCGCTCGGGGCCACCTGCCGCTCCCATCGCACCTGGCCGTTCGTGGCGTCCAGGGCGGCGACGAACCCGTCGGAGTAGGCGCCGAACACCGAGCTCCCCCGCACCAGCGCGCTCGCAGCTCCCCGGATGGTGTAGCCGCGGTCGATGCCCCTCGCCTCCCGCCGGTGGAGCCACTTCCACTGGCCGGTCTTCCCGTCCAGGGCAATGAGGGTGTCCTGCAGGCTCATCACGTACACCACCCCCGCCGCCACCGCGGGACGCGTCCCCATCTCCTCCCCGGCGTCGTAGCTCCAGCGCAGCTTCCCGTCGGCGAGGGCGAGGGCATACACGTGCCCGTCGCTCGACCCGGCGTAGACGGAATCCCCGGCGATGGCGGGCGGCGCGGGGAACGGGCCGCGGGTCTTGAACTCCCAGAGGATCTGCCCGTCCTGCCGGACGGCGTGGAGCCAGCCGTCTCGCGTTCCGCACACGGCGATCCCCGAGCCGGGATCCACGGCTACCCCGCCCTCCTCGAAGGGGAAGACCTCCTTGGGCGTCACCAGCTCCCGGCGCCAGGCGACCGCGTAGACCGCGAGAGGCGCCGGGGGCAGCTTCGTCAAGAGCCCCTCGGGATTGCCGGGCCAGCCCAAGAGAAGCGCCAGCGCCAGCCCGGACATCTTTCACTTCGCTCCGAGCCGCTCGAGCCGCTGCGAGGCCTGGCCCACGAGGCTCGAGTCCTTGTGGTTCTCCGCGAACTTCAAGAGGATCTGCCTCGCCTCGTCGATCTTCCCGGCAGCGGCGAGGACCCTCGCCCGCTCAAGGTCGGCCCGATCGGCGAACGGCGGCGCCTCGCGCCCCATCCGCTCGTAGGCGCGGGCCGCCCCCTCGAGGTCTCCCTTCGCCTCGGCCACGAGCCCGAGGTCCTCGAGCGCCCCGAACCGGAGGGAGTCGCCCTTCTGCGCTTCCCCGAGGTATCGCTCGTACTCGGACTGGGCCTTGTCCCACTCCTTGAGCTCGTACAGGGCATCGCCCTTGACGAGGACCGCGAGGAGCCCCGAGCGGCCGGCCCCATACTTGGCAAGGATCTGGTCGGCCTCCGCCACCACGGCGCGCTCCTTCGCCTCCTCGGTGGGGAAGGACCGGGAGGTGGCCCCCTCCGCGGGCTTGGCCACGATGGGCGCGGCGACGAGGTCCAGGAGCGCCGAGGTGGCTCGCCCGGCGGCCTCCGCCCGGCTCGTCCGGACGCTGGCGGTGGCGATGGCGGCGACGACGAGGAGGGCCACCGCACCACCCACGAGGATCGCTGGCTTCTTGCGGGCGGACAGCCAGGCGGCGGCCCGGTTGGCCACGACCTGGAAGCGGTCGGGTTCCCGCATGTCCTTGCGGCTTAGCGCTGAGCTCTGGGCCATGAATCCTCTTCGGGCGTCTGAGGCGCCGCCCTGCATGCACCAAAAAACGGGCCAATCTAGGCGGGGGGCGGCTATCCGGTCAAGGGGAAGGGGGCGCGGAAGACCGCCTCTCCCGAGCGGCCTCACCCCCGTCTCGTGGGGCGCTTCCCCCGCTTCCGCTCGCGGAAGACGAGGCGCATGGGAACCTCCAGGCCGAAGGCCTCTCGGATCCGGTTCTCGACGTAGCGCCGGTAGCCGTCTCCGATCGCCTCGGGTCGGTTGCACTGGATGACGAAGGTGGGTGGGGCGTAGGCCACCTGGGCGACGTAGTAGAGCTTCACCGGGTGCCCTCGGGAGAGCGGAGCCGGGTGTTCGGCCTGGATGCGTTCGAGCAGCTCGTTGAGCTGCGGGGTGGGAAAGCGGGCGCGGTGCTGGTCCACGAGCCGGGCGGCGAGGTCGAGCACCCGCCGCACCCCCCTCTTCTCCCGGGCGGAGACGAAGGCGCACGGGGCGAAGGAGACGAAGGGCATCCGCTTTCGGAGCTCGCCCCGGTACCAATCCTCGGTCGCGCCTTCGCGTTCGGCCAGGTCCCACTTGTTCACCACGAGCACGAGGGCCTTGCCCTTCTCGGCCACGAGAGCGAGGAGGCGCGCGTCCTGCTCGACGCCCGCCTCCAGGGCGTCGACGAGGCAGGCCACCACCTCGGCGCGATCGATCGCCTTCAGGGCCCGGACGACGGAGTAGGCCTCCACCGCCTGGGCGATCGAGCGCTTGCGCCGGATCCCGGCGGTATCGGTGACGACGAAGCGCCGGTTGCGGTAGACGAGGGTCGAGTCGATGGAGTCGCGCGTGGTCCCCGGGACCTCCGACACCACGAAGCGCTCCGTCCCGAGGAGCGCATTCACGAGGGTGCTCTTCCCGACGTTCGGTCGGCCGACGATGGCGAGCCGGATGTCGCCCCGGGGCCGGTCGGCCTCCCGAACCTCGTCCTCCTCCTCCCCCGCCCCGGGGGAGGGCGAGGGAGGGAGGCCCAGCTTCTCCACGAGGGCGTCCATGAGGTCGCTCACCCCCCGGCCGTGCTCGGCGGAGATGGTGTGGACCTCGCCGAACCCGAGCCGGTAGAACTCCGAGAGCGGGGCCTCCGCCTCCGCCCGGGCGCTGTCGATCTTGTTCACCGCCAAGAAGAGCGGCTTCCCGGCCCGGCGGAGGAGGTCGGCCACCGACCGGTCGACGCTCGTGAGCCCCACCCGGCCGTCGACGAGCAGCACCACGGCGGAGGCCTCGTCGACCGCCAACTGCGCTTGGCGGCGGACCTGGGCGACGAGGCGGTCCTTCGACTCCGGCTCGAACCCCCCCGTGTCCACCACCGTGAGGGCTCGGCCGTCCCAGTAGAGGTCGGCGTAGTTGCGATCGCGGGTCACCCCGGGCGCGTCTTCGACGATGGCGGCGCGGTGGCCGGCCAGGCGGTTGAAGAGGGTCGACTTTCCCACGTTGGGCCGGCCGACCAGCGCCAGGAGGGGCCTTGGTCCCGCCGCGCTCACAGGCCGAGCCTCCTCAGGATGGACTCCCGCTCGCTCCAGCGCTCCTCGACCTTGACGTTCAGGGAGAGGAACACCTTGCACCCGAACAGGCGCTCCAGGCGCTGCCGCGCCTCGCTGCCGATCCGCTTCAGCATGGCACCGCCCTTGCCGATCACGATCGCCTTCTGCGACTCCCGCTCCATCGTGACCGCGGCGAAGATGCGGACGAGGCCCCCCTTCTCCCGGCGGGCGCTCTCGTCGAAGAGCTCCACCTCGACCGCGGCGGCGTAGGGGATCTCCTCGCGGGTGTGGAGCATGATCTGCTCCCGCACGTACTCGGCGGCGAGCTGCCGCTCGGCCTGATCGGTGAGCACCTCGGGGGGGAAGAGGGCCGCGCCGGATTCGGGAAGGTGCCGGGCCACGAGGTCCACGAGCCGGTCCACATTCTCCCCGGTGATCGCCGAGAAAGGCACGATCTCCACGAAGCGGTGGAGCGCGCGGTAGGCGTCGATGACCGGCAGCAGCGCCTGGCGCGGGGCGCGGTCCATCTTGCTCACGCCCAGGAGGGCCGGCTTGCCCGCGCGCCTCACCTCCTCGATGGCCCAGCGGGTGGCTTCCCCGATCTCCACCTCTCCCTTGGGCCCGGTGCCCGCCTCGACGAGGAGCAGGATCTCGTCCACCTCGCCGAGGGTCCGGAGGGCGGTCTCGACCATGCGCCGGTTGAGCACGCCCCTGGCGCGGTGCAGGCCGGGCGTGTCGAAGAAGGCGAGCTGCGCATCGGGGAGGTTATGGACTCCGAGGATGCGGCTCCGGGTGGTCTGGGGCCGGGGCGAGACGATGGCGAGGTGCTCGCCCAGGATCCGGTTGAGAAGGGTCGACTTGCCCACGTTGGGGCGGCCCACGATGGCCACGAACCCGGCGCGAAAGAGAGGCTTGGCCTTCTCGGGCATGGAGGTGATCGCGCCGGCGGAGGAGGGCCGCCCTAGCGCCTTTCGGGGAGAGGGCGGGGAAGAGCCGGCGCCTCTTGTCCTAGGCCGGGGGACCTCCGCTCCGGCTGATCGCCACCCTCTCGAGCTTCACCTTCGAGTTCCCGGCGCGGGCGATCTTCTGGACGAGCTCGAGTCCCTTCACCACCTCACCGAAGATGGTGTGACCGCGGTTCAGGTGTGGCGTCGGCACCTCGGTGATGAAGAACTGCGAGCCGTTGGTGTTGGCGCCGGAGTTGGCCATGGCGAGCAGGCCGGGCCGGTCAAAGCGATTGTCCGGACCGATCTCGTCCTCGAACCGGTAGCCGGGTCCGCCCGTGCCGGTTCCCAGGGGATCGCCCCCCTGGATCATGAATTCCGGGATGACCCGGTGGAAGACGGTGCCGGCGTAGAGCGGGCGCTTCACCGCCTGCCCGCTCCGCGGATCCTTCCATTCGCGCGTCCCCTCGGCGAGACCCACGAAGTTCGCCACGGTCTTCGGTGCCTTCTCCGGCAAGAGCCTCACCACGATCTCGCCAAGGGAGGTGTGAAAGGTTGCTTCGATGGTCTCGGACATTGTTTCCTCTTCCAAAGGAGCGGGTCGTTGCCGAACTAGGGACAGGTGGGCTTGGAGCTCGAGATGGTGACCTTCAGGAGGCGGGTCTGGGAGTTCCCCGCCTTGGCGATCTTGCCGACGAGGTCGCACCCGCACACCCCCTGGCCGAAGCGAGTGTAGCCGCAGACCCCCGATCGCGAGGTGCAGGCGTGCGGCTCGAGCTGAGGGACCTGTTCGCCGGCCCCCTCGGTGATGAAGAACTGAGAGCCGTTCGTGTCCGGGCCGGCGTTGGCCATGGCCAAGACGCACGGTTTCTCGAAGAGCTTCGTTCCCGGGGGCGGCAGCTCGTCGGCGAACTGGTAGCCGGGTCCCGAGACGCCGAAGGGGATGCCCTTCGCCTCCCTGGCGCCGAAGGGTGCATCGCGGGTGGCGGGATCGCCGCCCTGGATCATGAAGCCGGAGATGACGCGGTGGAAGAGGGTGCCGTCGTAGTAGCGTCCCTTCTTCGACTCGCCGCTGAGCGGATCCTTGAAGTCCTTCTTGCCGGTCGCGAGGCCGACGAAGTTCTCGACCGTCTTCGGGGCCTCGGCCGAGAGGAGCCTCACCCCGATCTTCCCCCGGGACGTCTCGAAGACCGCGTAGAGGTCCTTCGCGGGTGCTTCCGCCTTCGCGGAGCTGGTCTTGGGCTCGTCCGCGCCACGTGCCACGGCGATGGCGAGGGCGACGAAGAGCGTGGCCGAGGCGGTCCTCGCAAGGGTCGATCGGATCATGGCGGGGGATGCTAGCCGCGGGCCTCGGGTACCGCAAACGGAAAGGTCTATGGGCCCGCTCTCGTCCGGGAACCTTTCCCCTTCCGTCATCGACCGGTGGGTCTCACCTTTCTGGGTTTGCGGCGGGCGGGCTTCTCCGCTCTCTTGGCCGCGGCCCTCGGCCGTGGCCTCGCTCGGGCCGCCCCCTTGGCCCGCTTCGCCTTCCGCCGGCCACGGGCCGCGGGGGGCGCAGGGCGGCGGACCCTCGAGCGCTTCGGTCGCTCGGGCGGGGCCCTTGGCGTCGCCCCTCGCCCGGTCGGCTCCGCTGGGCCGAGGGTCTGGCCGAGGGACGCCGCCCCTCCCTCGAGGCGCCCCTCCCCCTGGGGTGCCAGGGCGGCGAATCGCCTCAAGAGCTCCTCCATGGCGAGCTTGGCCGCAGCCTGCTCCGCGTCCTTCTTCGACCGTCCGACGCCGCGGCCCAGCACCTCGCCCCGAAGCTCCGTCTCCACCTCGAAGGTCTTCAGGTGATCGGGGCCGTGCTCGCCGACGACGCGGTAGCGGGGCGTGGCCCTGAGGCGGCTCTGGCCGAGCTCTTGGAGCTGGGTCTTGAAGTCGCGATCGAGGGTCCCGGCCGTGGCGCGCGCGAAGGCGTCGCCCAGAAACCGGTCGACGATCCCAAGAACCGGTGCGAGCCCCGCTTCCAGGAACACCGCCGCGATGACGGCCTCCATCGCGTCGGCGAGGAGCGACACCTTCTGACGCCCTCCGGTGAGCTCCTCGCCCCTCCCCAGCCGGAGGAGCGCGCCCAGGTCGAGTGCCCGGGCCATCTCCCCGAGCCCGAGCTCGTCCACGACGGCCGCGCGCATCTTGGAGAGCTCCCCCTCCCGGGCGCCGGGGAACCGTTCCATGAGCCGGTGCGAGACGGCCAGGTCGATGACGGCGTCTCCCAAAAACTCCAGCCGTTCGTTGTCGGCGAGCCCCTCCACCCGGTGCTCGTTGACGTACGACTTGTGCGTCACGGCGGCGAGCGCCCTGGCCCGGTCGGCGAAGCGGAGCCCGAGCCGCTCCTCGAGGGCGCTCACCGCGTCCCTCCTGTCGGCCTCGGAGAGCGCCGGGGATGTCCCGCGTTCCTCGGTCATGGCCGCTCCCCCGCCCCGCGCGGGAGCCGGGCGGCGAGCTCGTCGGCCAGCCGGTAGGGATCCTGCTGCCGCGCCGCGATCCTGACGGCCACCTCGTCGAGCGGGCCCTCTTCGCGCTCGAGCCGGTCGAGCGCTCCGTCCAAGAGCCGTTCCCGCAGTCGGCCCAGGAAGGCGGAGCGCGCCCTGCGGGCGGCGCGGGCCTGCCCCTCTCCGCTCTTCTCCAGGTAGGCTCGATGGCCGGCGATGGCGGCAGAGAGCTCGGCCGTGCCCTGGTCGCGGATCGCCACGGTGCTCACGATGGGGGGTTCCCAGCCGGGCTCGCGCTGCACCGCCCTGCGCAGCTCGAGGAGCGCTCCCAGATCGCGGAGGGCCCGGTCGGCCCCCTCGCGGTCGGCCTTGTTGAGCGCGAGCACGTCGGCGATCTCGAGCACCCCGGCCTTGAGCGCCTGCACCTCGTCGCCCAGCCCGGGGACCCAGACGACCACCACGGTGTGGGCGAGGGAGGCCACCTCGACCTCGTCCTGCCCCACCCCCACGGTCTCGACCAGGATGACGTCCTTCCCCATGGCGTCCATGACTGCCACGACGTCGGCGGCCGAGCGGGAGAGGCCGCCCAGGTGGCCGCGGGTGGCGAGGGAGCGGATGAAGACCCCCGCGTCGAGGGCGTGGTCCTGCATGCGGATCCGGTCCCCGAGGATGGCGCCGCCGGTGAAGGGGCTCGTCGGATCGACGGCCACCACCCCCACCGACCGACCCGAACCGCGGTGGTGGGCGATGAGACGAGCGGCGAGCGACGACTTGCCGGCGCCGGGGGGACCGGTGATCCCCACCACCTGGGCCCTTCCGGTATGGGGGAAGAGCTCCCTCAGGACCGAGTCCGCCCCGGGGAGCCGGTCGTCGAGCGCTCGCATCAGCCGGGCCGAGGCCCGGACGTCGCCCGAACGGACGCGCGCGGCCAGGGGGCTCTCCATCAGGAGGACGTCGCCTCCGGGACGAAGTTGGCCACGAGGATGGAGGCCGCCATCTTGCGCGGGGCGCCGATCGGTTGCCGCTGGCGGTCGAGCTGCCGGTAGATGATGTTCCCCTCCTGCAGCTGGTCGATGTGGACGAGGAGTCGGAAGTCCCCCTTGTCCTGGGCAAAGACCGCCTCGAAGTCGGCCCGCTTGAGGACCCGAGCGGCGCCGTACGGGTGCCCGTCGATGTCGGTGCCCACGTAGCGGACCTCGTCGGCCGAGGCCTCCTCCACCACCACGTTCATCACCCACACCTCGCCGACGCGCGGCAGAAACTGGCCCGGGACCGCCCGCTGGCCCGAGACCTGCCCGCCGGCCGCCGGCCCCCCCAGGGCGAGAGCGACCACCTGCTCCGTGCCGGGGAAGCTCTCCAGCTCGAAGTGGTCGGACCACATGTCGCCGGCCGGCCCGATGAGCCGCCCGCGGAACCGGGTGCCCAGCTCTCGAGTGGCAACGAAGCGGTACCGGGTGTGGCCCCACTCGAACTCGCGGACGAGCTCCGCGGGGGCGTTCGGGGCGAGGATCGTGTCCTCCCCGAACACCTGGGTGAGAAGGGCGAGGGTGACTGCGTTCCGGGGCGGCGCCGTGGCCTTGAGTTCTCCGCTCGCTCCGGTGAGGACCGCGGGTTCGAGTGCCGGTCCGGGCATTCGCGGCACGGCGCCCACGAGGTAGATCTCGAGTTCGGTGACCGAAGCGAACTTCGTGAGGTCCAAGGGGGGGAAGTCGGTAGCTACCTCGAAGGGCTTTCCCCCCACGGGGGCGACCCTGGAGATCCGCACCCCCTCGGGAGTCCCAAGTACCTCGAAGGCGTGCGTGGCGGTCTTCAGAACCGCTCGCGCAGCGAGCCGCTCGGCATCGATCCCTCCCTCGAGGCCGAAGGCCCGCATCCGCAGCGCCACCTCCTGGAGGGCGGCGCCGCGGCGGGCCAGGGCGAGCCCCAGGGCCTGCTCCAGGGACGCGGCGCGCTCGTGCTCGTAGAAGTTCACCTGTCCGAGGGTCGAGAGCGGTGGGTCGGGGAAGCGGAGGCGATCGTGCCCGTCCACCACGAACCGCGCCTTGGCGATGGGTTGGCCGGTGGCGGGGTGGACGAGGCGGCCTCCGAAGGAGAGCTCGCCCTCCAGGGTCTCGCGGTCCGCCCCCAGCCGGACCGGGACGCCCATGGCCGAGAGCTTGCGCGAGGCGATCTGGTTGAGCCGCTCGCGCGGGATCTTCCCGATGATGGTGTGCTCGCCCTCGGACATGGGTGCGGGCGAAGAGCGGCTTCGCGGCCTTCATCCCGAGGGGCCGCTCTCGCGTCGTTTTAGACTACCTCAGAATCTCGCGCGAGATGACGATCCGTTGAACCTCGCTCGTGCCCTCCCCGATCTCGGTGAGCTTGGCGTCGCGGAAGTATCGTTCCACGGGGTAGTCGGAGGTGTAGCCGTTCCCCCCGTGGATCTGGATCGCCCGCGAGGTCGCGCGCATCGCCATCTCGCTCGCGAACAGCTTGGCCATGGAGGCCTCCTTGCCGAAGGGTGCGCCGGCGTCGCACAGGGCGGCCGCCCGGTGGACCATGAGGCGGGCGGCGGTGATCTCGGTGGCCACATCCGACAGCCCGAAGGCGATGGCCTGGAACTCGGCCAGGGGCTTGCCGAACGCCCTGCGCTCCCGCGCATAGGCGCGCGCCTCCTCCAGGGCGCCGCGGGCGAGCCCCACCGCCAGGGCCCCGATGGTGATCCGCCCTCGGTCCAGGATCTGGAGCGTGTTAAGGAACCCCTCCCCCACTTCCCCGAGCCGCTGCTCGTCCGAGACCTCCACCTCCTCGAGGAAGAGCTCGGCCGTGTCGGAGCTGCGCATGCCGAGCTTCCCGTGGAGGGCCCGCTGGGTGAACCCGGTGAGCCCCTTCTCCAGGAGGAAAGCGGTGATGCCGCGCTTTTGACCGGGATCGGTGCGGGCCAGGACCACGTAGACGTCGGCGACGCTCCCCTGGGTGATGAACGTCTTGACGCCGTTCAGGACCCATCCCGCCCCCCGCCGCGCGGCGGTGGTGCGCAGGGCGGCTGCGTCCGACCCGCTCGTGGGCTCGGTGAGCGCCCAGGCCGCGAGCTTCTCCCCCCGGGCCAAGGCCGGCAGGTAGCGTTCCTTCTGCCCTTCGGTGCCGAAGCGCAGGATGTGACCCGTCCCCAGGCCGTTGTGGCTCGCCACCGTGAGGGCCAGGGAGCCGTCGTAGCGGGCCACCTCCTCCACCGCCACCGAGAGCCCGAGCGCGCCCAGCCCGGCCCCCCCGTACCTCTCGGGCACGCAGACGCCCATCACGCCGAGCTGTCCCAGCCTGCGCACCGCCTCCGCGGGGAAGGATCCCGACTCGTCCCACGCGCGTGCGAAGGGTTTCACCTCCCGCTCGCAGAACTCCCGCAACGATCGCTTTACCTCGGCGAGGTGCTCGGGCAGGGCGAAGTCCATGGCAGCCTCTAAACGGGCAAGATGCCCCGCTTGCGTTGGGGGGGCGGGGTGTACCCCTCGGCGTAGGCGGCGAAGCGCAGGGCGAGCTCGTCTCGGAGCCTCTCCCCGGGGACGACTGCGTCCACCGCCAAGTCTCCGGCGAGCCGCAGGACGTCGATGTCCCGCCGGTACTCTTCCCGCAGGGCGTCCACGTAGCTCGCCCGCTCCTCTTCGGGGCGTTCCCGGATCTTGTTGTAGTAGACGGCGTTCACCGCCGCCTCCGGCCCCATCACCGCGATCATCGCCCCGGGAAGGGCGAGGGTGGCGGAGGGCCCGAAGCCGGGACCGTCCATGGCATAGAGGCCCGCCCCGTACGCCTTGCGCACCACCACGCAGATGCGCGGCACGGTCGCCTCCGAGACGGCGCTGATCATCTTGGCGCCCGCGCGGATGATCCCGGCCCGCTCCACCTTGGTTCCGATCATGAAGCCGGGGACATCCGCCAGGAAGAGCAGGGGCACGTGGAACGCGTCGCACAGCCAGACGAAGCGGGCCGCCTTGTCGGCGGAGTCGACGAACAGGACCCCCCCTTTCACCTTGGGCTGGCTCGCGACGATCCCCAAGACCCGGCCCTCGAGCCGGGCGAGCCCGGTCACGATCTCGCCGGCCCAGAGCCGTTTCACCTCGAGGAACGAGCCCTCGTCCACGAGGGTCTCGATGAGCTCCAGGACGTCGAAGGCGCGGTTCTCCTCGCGTGGGACGATCTCGGCGATGGGGCGCGCCAAGGCGCGCGGGGGCCGTGCCGCCGCGGACGGGGGGAGCCGGGCGTGGCTCTGGGGCAGGTAGGACAGCCAGCGCCGGGCGAGGGCGATCGCCTCCTCCTCGGTCCCGACCAGGAAATCCCCGCACCCCGAGACCGAGCAGTGCATCCGCGCCCCCCCCAGGTCCTCGAGCGAGACCTTCTCGCCGATGACCATCTCCGCCATGCGCGGCGACCCGAGGTACATCGAGGCGTTCCCCTCCACCATGATCACCACGTCGCAGAAGGCCGGGATGTAGGCCCCGCCCGCCGCCGAGGGGCCGAAGAGCAGGCAGACCTGCGGGACCAGGCCCGAGAGGTGGACCTCGTTGTGGAAGATTCGCCCCGCCCCGCGTCGGCCGGGGAACATCTCCACCTGATCGGTGATGCGGGCTCCGGCCGAGTCCACGAGGTAGAGCATGGGGAATCGCCGGGCCGCGGCCACCTCCTGGATCCGGAGGATCTTCTCCACCGTCCGGGCGCCCCAGCTGCCCGCCTTCACGGTGGAGTCGTTGGCCATGAGGCAGACGGCGCGCCCCTCGATCCGGCCCACGCCGGTGACGATGCCGTCGGCGGGAAGCTCCGGGTCGAGGGCGTTGGCGAGCGCGCCGTCCTCGAAGAAGGAGCCCGGGTCGAGAAGGAGCGCGAGCCGTTCCCGGGCGAAGCGCTTCCCCTGCTCCGCGTTCTTCAGATGGTAGCGGGCCGCCCCCCCCTGGCGCACGCGCTCGAGCGCTTCCTCGAGGCGCTCTTCGGGCGTCCCGGGCTCTTTCCCAAGCTCCCCTGCCTTCCGCTCCATCCGCGGTCCTCCTCCTTCATTCTCCCGTGAAGTTCGGGCTCCGTTTCTCGGCGAACGCGGAGAGCGCCTCGCGCCGGTCGCGGGTCAGTAGGCAGGCCTCGTAGAGCCTGTGCTCGAGATCGAGAGCCTCGGCGAGGGGCAGGGCGAGGCCCAGGGCGAGGGCGCGCTTCGCCTGCCGGAGCGCCACCGGCGCGTTCCTCGCCACGCGTTCGGCCAGGGAAAGGGCCTCGGGAACGAGCCGCGGACGGGGCACCACCTGGGAGACGAGCCCCATGGCGAGGGCCTCCGCCGCCGGGACCCGCCGGGCGGTGAGGACGAGGTCTTTCGCCCGAGAGAGCCCCACGAGCCTTGGGAGCCGCTGCGTCCCGCCCCCTCCGGGGATGATGCCCAATGCGACCTCGGGGAGTCCGAGCTCGGCAGAGTCGGCCGCGAGCCTGAGGTCGCACGCCAGGGACAGCTCTAGGCCGCCGCCCAGGGCGGCGCCGTTCAGGGCCGCGATGAACACCTGAGGCGCCGCCTCGATGGCGTCGAGCGCTTGCCTCAAGAGGGCGTGGAACTCGCCCACGTCCTTGGCGCTCATGAGGGCGCGCTCCTTCAGGTCCGCCCCCGCAGAGAAGGCTCGCTCACCCGCCCCGGTCAGGACCACGCACCGGAGGGCCGAGTCAAGAGCCACCCGCGCGAGGTGGACCTTCAGCTCCCGGAGCAGGGCCATCGAGATCGCGTTCCGGAGCGCTTCCCGGTCGATGGTCCACAGCTCGATGAACTCGCGCCGCTCGACCCTGAGCTCCACTCACACCTCCCGGGTGCGCTCGGCCAAGAGCGCCCGGCCGGGCAGCCGGTGACCCAAGAGCCGTTCTGCAAGGCGCCCCGCCTCGACGAGCCTCCCGTAATCGACGCCCGTCTCGAGCCCCATCCCGACGAGCATGTAGACGAGGTCCTCGGTGGCGAGGTTCCCGGAGGCGCCCGGCGCGTACGGACAACCGCCGAGCCCGCCGACCGAGGCATCGAAGGTGGCGATCCCTCGGTCGAGCGCCGCGAGCACGTTCGCGAGCGCGGTGCCGTGGGTGTCGTGCATGTGCAGCGCGATCGAATCGGGCGGGGCCTCTCGGAGGACGATGTCGACTAGCCGCCTCGTCTGGGTCGGCGTACCGACCCCGATGGTGTCGCCGAGGGAGACCTGGTAGCAGCCACAGCCGAGGAGCCGGTCCACGATGGCCGCGACCCGTCGGGGGTCCACGGCTCCCTCGAAGGGGCAGCCAAAGGCCGTGGAGACGTAGGCGCGGACCCGTGAGCCCTCGGCCCGGACGTCCCGGACGAGCTTCTCGATCTCGGACAGGGTCTCCTCGACCCCGCGGTTCTGGTTCTTCCGGTTGTGGCTCTCGGAGGCAGAGACGAAGACGGCGGGCCAAAGCTTTGGGATTCCGGGCCGGTCCTGGGCGGCGCGGAGCCTTTGGAGCCCCTTCTCGTTGGGAACGAGGGCGAGGTAGGTCACGTCCGGGACGAGCGGCAGGGCGGAGGCGACCTCGTCCGCATCGGCGAGCTGGGGGATGGCGCGCGGCGAGACGAAGCTCGTCGCCTCGATGAACGGCAAGCCGGCCCGCGCCAAGGCGGCGATGAGCTCGAGCTTCGAGGGCGTCGTGAGGACGGCCGACTCGTTCTGCAGCCCGTCCCGCGGCCCGACCTCGTACACCGTCACCCGTTGTTCCACGGGGCGGGATGTAATCGCCCTTTCGTCCGGCGGCGAGCTAGGGACCTCGGGGACCTCGTCGGGCCGGGAGGACAGGGACCCTTCTAGCGGAGCGCCCTGAAGGCGGCCCGGCCGGCATAGCGAGCCGTCGGCCCGAGCTCCTCCTCGATCCGCAGGAGTTGGTTGTACTTGGCGATGCGGTCGGTCCGTGAGGCCGACCCGGTCTTGATCTGGCCGCAGTCGCAGGCCACCGCGAGGTCGGCGATGGTGGTGTCCTCGGTCTCGCCCGAGCGGTGACTCATGACGCTCGTGTACCCCGCTCGATGGGCCATGCGGACCGCCTCGAGGGTCTCGGTGAGCGAGCCGATCTGGTTCACCTTGACGAGGATGGAGTTGGCGACGCCCTCCTCGATCCCGCGGCCGAGGCGGGTCACGTTCGTGACGAAGACGTCGTCGCCCACGAGCTGGATCTTCTTCCCCAGCCTCTCGGTGAGGAGCCTCCAGGTCGACCAGTCGTTCTCGTCGCAACCGTCCTCGAGCGAAACGATCGGGTACTTCTGGCAGAGCCCCTCGTAGAACTCCACCAGGGCCTTGCCGTCGAAGGTCTTCCCCTCGCCTTCCAGCGCATACTTCCCGCTCGCCTTGTCGTAGAACTCGCTCGAGGCCACGTCGAGCGCGAGGGCCACCTGCTCGCCGGGCTTCAGGCCGGCCTGCCTGATGGCCTCGAGGATGAGGGCGAGCGCCTCCTCGTTGGAGCCGAGGCTGGGAGCGTAGCCGCCCTCGTCGCCGACGCCGGTGTTGGCTCCCTTGGCTTTCAGGACCTTCTTCAGCGCATGGAAGGTCTCCGCCCCGTACCTCAGGGCCTCGGCGAAGGTGGGGGCTCCGAGCGGCACCACCATGAACTCCTGGAAGTCGACGTTGGAATCGGCGTGGGCGCCGCCGTTCACGACGTTCATGAGCGGCACGGGGAGGGTCCGGGCCCCGACGCCCCCGATGTAGCGGTAGAGGGGGAGGTCGTGCGCCTTGGCGGTCGCCTTGGCGGCCGCGAGTGACACGCCCAGGACGGCGTTGGCGCCGAGCTTCGACTTCGTGGGGGTGCCGTCGAGCTGCAGCATCCGCGCGTCCAGGGCAGCCTGATCGGAAGCATCGAGGCCGATGACGGCCGGACCGATGACCTCGGTCACGTTCGCGACCGCCTTCTTCACGCCCTTGCCGAGGTACCGCCCCTTGTCGCCGTCGCGCAGTTCGAGCGCCTCGTGCTCACCGGTGGAGGCGCCGGAGGGGACCGCGGCGCGCCCGACATCGCCGGTGCCGACCGCGACCTCGACCTCGATCGTGGGATTGCCGCGGGAATCGAGGATTTCCCGGGCGGTCACGTTGATGATCTCGGTCATGACGATCCTCCGAGGCGGCGCAGGCCCAATGAGCGAGTGTTCGCGGAATTTGCCCGCAGGACTCGAGGAGGTCAACGCAATTCCCTTCCGGTAGGCCGCGGCTTGTTGTCGAGGGGAAAGCTTCCTGGGCGCTCGCCGGGGGGAAAAAACAAGGGCGAAAGGCCGTTGGCCTCCGCCCCCTTTTGCCGGCGCTTCGCCCCTGGCGAGCGCGGCAAGCCCTGCCTCAAGCCCTAGCTGTAGTCGATGATCACCACGCCGCCGTCGTCGTCGCGCTCCTTGGGAGGAGCGTCGTCGGGTCTCGGGGCTGGACCGGTGGGCACGGGAAGCTCGATCGAGGGCCGATCATCGCGGCTCTTTTCCCGCTCGCGGCGCCTGATCTCCTCGATGACGTAGGCGTCTAGCATCGGCCTCTCCTGCCTTCGTCTTCGTCCCGCCTACTGACGATGCAAGCCGCGTTCCCGTCGCGACCCGGCTCCCTCCTCTATGATACGCAGAAGCCTCTCCACGGTATGAGGACGGTAGGACCCCCTCCCACGATTCACCGAAGCCTGCCTGCTTCAAGGAACGCACTAACACCCGACCCAGGATGGGTCAAGGCGACTGGAGCCGCGCTGCCGACGGACTCCCTGGCGTGACCGCGCACCTCACCGAGTCGGCCTTGCCACTCCGTGCCGGCGGGGCGCGCCCGGGCCGGGGCTCGGGGCTCTCAGCGCCCTTCGGCCCGAGCCTTGAATGCCTCCAGGGTGCGGGGGAGCTGCACCCTCGTGAGCTGGTCGCTCATCTTGTCGAGGAGAGCCTGGGGGACGAGTGGAGGCTTCGAGATCTGGATCTCGACCGAGTACCGGGCGCGGGTGCCTTCCCCCTCGGGCGTGAGTTCCCAGGAGCCGTTCGACACCTTCAGGATCTCTCCGGAGACGAGGGACCAGGAGACGCGCCGGGGCCGGACCTCCTCGTGCCGCAGGACGTACCGGATCCGCCGGAGCCCGAGGTCGAGCTCGTACTCGACCTGCTTCTCCCCGCCCGACTGCCGCACCCGGCACGCCTTGACCCCGGGGACGAACTCCGGGTAGCGGGGGTAGTCCACGACGACGTCGAAGAAAGCGTCCACGGGCGCGTGGATCACGACCTCTTGGGACACGAGCGCCACGTTCCCTCCCAAGCCGCGGGGCGCGGCTCACCAGCCGTAGTTCGGGCTCCGGGTGAAGTGGTGGATGGTGTCGATGAAGCGGATGGTGGCGGTCTTGGCGCGCATCACCACGGAGTGGGTCCGTGCGCCATCCCCGGTGAAGACCACCCCCTTCAGGAAGTCGCCCTCGGTCACCCCGGTGGCTGCGAACATCACCGTCCCGCCGGCCATCTCGTCGGCGGTGAGCAGTCGCTCGGGATCGCGGATGCCTTGCGCCCTGAGCCTCTCCCGCTCGGCCTCGCTCCGGCAGACGAACCGACCCAGCATCTCCCCTCCCGCGCAGCGGATGGCGGCGGCGGCCACCACCCCCTCCGGGGCCCCCCCGGTCCCGAGGAGCAGGTCCACCCCCGTTTCCGGGAAGCAGGTGCTCACCGCTGCGGCCAGGTCGCCGTCGCGGATGAGCTTGATGCGGGCTCCCGCCTCCCGGACCTCCCGGATGAGGGCGGCGTGGCGCGGGCGATCCAGGATCACGACGGTGAGGTCCTCGACGTATTTGCCCACCGCCTCGGCGACGCGCTTCAGGTTCTCCGTCGGGGTGCGGCGCAGATCGACGGCGCCGCGGGCAGCCGGCCCCAGGGCCGCTTTCTCCATGTAGACGTCCGGAGCTCGCAGGAGGTGCCCGGGCTCGCTCATGGCGATGGCGCTGATGGCGTTGGCCCCGCCGGTGGCGCAGGCGTCCCGGCCCTCCAGGGCGTAGACCGCGATCTCCAGGTCGGCGTCTCCGTCCCGCCGCTTCCCCACCTTCTCGCCCACGCGGAAGGCGGGAGGCTCCTCCGATCCCTCGGCCAGGACGATCTCGCCATGTACCGGGACGTCGGCCAGCGCCCGGCGCATGGCGTCGGTGGCCGCCTGGTCCGCCGCGTCGCGATCCCCCCGGCCCATGAGCCGGGCCGAGGCGAGCGCCGCCGCCTCGGTCACGCGGACCACCTCGAGCGCCATGTTGCGGTCCATGATCAGTTCTCCCGCTCGTCGCCGGCGAGACAGCGGACGAGCTCGAGCGGCAGGCGCCGGATCCTGCCCTCGAGGTCCAGGCAGGCATGCACCGTGAACCCGTTCGCGAGAAGGTCTCCCTCCCGGAGGAGCCGGTAGGAGAACCGCGCCGAGGCCCTGCCCAGTTCGGCGAGGGTGGTCTCCACCGCGACGAGGTCGTCGTAGCGGGCCGGGCGAACGTACTTCACCCCCGCCTCGGCCACGGGGAGCACGAGTCCGAACTTCTCCTCGAAGTCGCGGTACCGTAGGCCCCGGGACCGGATGAACTCGTTGCGGCCCGACTCGAAGTAGCGAAGGTAGTTGGCGTAGTACACGACGCCCATCCGATCGGTGTCGCCGTAGATCACCCGGATCTCGATCCTCACCATCGCCCGCCCCTTCTCTAAGAGGAGGGGCAGCGGCCGGCGCGGCCCGGGCA
>Ga0335071_10001563_pt1 | contig 24719 bp, 23 predicted proteins | sample Lox_Sample_15_FD_206724 | JGI IMG/M metagenome (GOLD analysis project Ga0335071, IMG submission 206724) | Soil microbial communities from Loxahatchee National Wildlife Refuge, Florida, United States - Lox_Sample_1.5 | ecosystem: Environmental > Terrestrial > Soil > Wetlands | place: USA... | reverse complement strand
GTGTGTCCAGCCGAGAAACGGATCGGTTTGAATCTGCATCTCGCGCTGTCCCTCGGCCACGCGCCTGCCATTGTGAGCGGCGGGTTGCGCGTCGGGCAGGTAAGGTGCGTAAGCTGAGGCAACCTCTTCTTTGATCTGCAAAAAGAGCGGATCTCCCGGGCCGTTGCCCTCGAGGTAAATCACGTAATCGCGCAAGCCCACAGAACCGGTGCCAACCACTTTGAAGGCCACGTCAACCGGCTTGTAAAACTCCAGCAGGTGACGCCGCTGCGGCTCGAGCATCTCCCGATAGGGCGCAAGCGAGCCCACCACGGCGGCGGCGCGGCTTCCCGTGACCCGCGTGAGCATCGGCTTCGCTTCCTTGAAGCGTCGCGGAGCATCGGGCCTATTGGATGCAGGCCGCGTCAGGTTGTCCAGCGTATGCTGCGGCGTGGCGCGTTCGGCCTTGGAGAGCGCAACATGCACCGGTTCGGCGACGGTGAGACGATGCACCTGGAAGCGGGCCACTTCGAGATGCGGCATTTTGGCAAACGTGCGCATCTGCTCGGCATAGCGCTCGACACAGGCTTCAACGGCTTTGCGCGCCGAGCCATCTTTGTGGCCTGCGGCACGGCCGGCGAGCACCAGCGACGCAGCCATGCGCTTCAGATCCCACTCGAACGGACCGCGAATGGTCTCGTCAAAGTCGTTGATGTCGAAGACGAGCCTGCCGTCAGGCGCAGCAAAGGCGCCCAGGTTGCGCACATGCGCGTCGCCGCAAAGCTGGCTGACGATACCGGTCGACGGCAGTTGCGCCAGGTCCGCGGCCATCACCATCGCGGCGCCGCGGAAATAGCCAAACGGCGACGCCGCCATCAGCTGGTACTTCAGCCGAACCAGCTCGGAGACGCGGCCCCGCATCGACCGCTCCACGAGCGCCATTGCCGAAACCTGTCGCCCTTTGCAGTCCACCTCGCAGTGCCGATGGCGGCCTATCTGTTTGCGACGGGCCTGGCCAAGCGCGCGGCGTTCTTGCCGATTTGCCCAGTGCATAGCGGTCGCTCCAGAGTATAGCAACATCGGAACTGCGCCGCGCGAGACATTGCCGTCGATCGCGCAGAGCGGCAACCGGCAGTTGAGGTCATTTACACTGATGGCTCCGGAACTCCCGGCCTCCTTATGCGATGGCAGCTGCACGGCCGGAATCCCGCACCAGGAGGATTCTTGTTGACGCGACAGGCTGCATTCTTTCTTTGGTTGATCGCCGCTCTTATACCTTTGCCCGCGCAATCCCCGTCAGGCGCCTCAGTTTCGCCCAGGCCAGAGACGGCAGAAAAGCCTCTCACTGTAGAAGCGATCTTTGGTCACCGGCCGCTTCTCAGCGAGCCCCCGCGGCAGCTTTCCTGGTCGCCCGATGGCAAGCACCTGACGTACCTGGAAGGAGGCGAACTGGTCGATGTGGATCCCGTCACCGGACGGAGCCATATATTGATCAGCACGGCAAAAATGGCCCAGTTGCAGAGCAGCGGCATCTCCGAGCAGGATCGTGATCACCGCGAACGTTACAAAATGGCCAGTTATCTCTGGGCGCCGGATTCGGCACATATCCTCTTCGACTCGAACGGCCGCCTGTGGCTCTATGACCTGCACAACGGCACCGGCGTGCAGGTAGGTTTCGCCGGGATGGGATCGGGCGACGATCCCAAGTTCTCTCCGGATTCCTCGATGATCTCTTTCGTTCGCGACCACGGCCTGGCGGTGGTCCGGCTGCACGATCAGAACGAACCGACAACGCCGGTGGTGAACACTCCGGCCCCTTCGGCCGCCGGCGGGCAGTCTTTTCTCAACGGCGAAGTGGACTGGGTCTACGAAGAAGAGCTCGACACGCGGAGCAACTACTTCTGGTCGCCGGATTCGAAGAACATCGCTTATCTGCAGATGAACGAAACGCAGGTTCCTGAATTTCCGCTGACCGATTGGATTCCGATTCACGCAGAAGTCCAGATGCAGCGCTATCCCCAGCCCGGCGACCCCAATCCCGATGTGCATCTCGGCGTGGTGAATTCCCGGGGCGGCAAGAGCACCTGGATCAAGCTGCCGATTCATGGCGGCGACGATTATGTTCCGCGATTTGGCTGGGTCGACAGCAAGACGCTGTGGATCGAGACGGTAACCCGGGATCAACAGCACCGCCGCATTTATTTCGCCGATTCCGCCAATGGAGAGGCTCGCCAGGTGCTGGAGATCAACGACGAGAAATTCGTCGACGATAACTATGATTTGGCTGCGAGTGGCGGCGCGCTCGTGCTGACGCAATGGGGCGACGGCCACAACCACATCTATCTCTACAGCTACGACCCGGCCAACCCGCTGGGCGCCGATGCCAGGCTGGTTCGCCAGCTGACCAAAGGCGATTTCGAAGTCGGCGAGGTCTACCACGTCGACGCCGAACACAAAATTGTGGACTTCGCTTCGAATGAAGGCGGCGTACTCGAGCAGCGCATCTGGCAGGTCACATTCGATGGCGATCGCAAGCTGCTGAGCCAGGGCGAAGGGTTCCACGAGGCGAGCTTTTCGCCCGACGGCGGCGCGTTTACCGATAAAGTCTCTTCGCGCACGCAGACGCCGGTGATGCAATTGTGCGCAACGCAGGGCGGGGCCGGTTGTCATGTCTTTTGGCAGACGCGCGCCCTCGACGCCTACCATCTGCGCGCTCCCGAGCAGCTTGAAGTGAAGGCGCACGACGGCACAACGCTCTACGCCACCCTGCTGCTGCCGGCCGGCATGTCGAATCCGGTCTCGGTGCCGCTCATCGTAAATCCCTACGGCGGTCCACAGTCGATGTCGGTGAATAACGTCTGGGATGATTCGCTGCTGTTCGACGAGCTGCTCGCGCAGCACGGATTTGCCGTACTCCACGCAGACAACCGCGGCATGGGCGGTCAGGGGCGCGACTTCGCCCAGGCGGCATATCGCAACTTCGGTCCCATTCAGCTCGAGGACCAGTTGACGGTGGCCGATGCAGCTTTGGCGAAGTATCCTCAGCTCGATCCCAAGCGCCTGGGGTGGTGGGGATGGAGCTGGGGCGGCACCTTCACGCTCTACGCGCTCACCCATTCCGATCGCTTTCGCGCCGGCGTCGCGGTTGCGCCGGTCACCGACTGGCGCGATTACGACTCCATCTACACCGAGCGCTACCTAGGCATTCCCGCCGAGAATGCGGCGCAATACCATGACTTCTCAGTCGTCAACTCCGCGGCGGACTTGAAAGGACGGCTCCTGGTCATTCACGGCACCGGCGATGACAACGTGCACTTCGAGAACACCGTGCAATTCGTGCAGAAACTGATCGACGCAGGCATTCCCTACGATCTGCAGATCTTCCCGCGCAAGACGCACTCGCTCGCCGGGCCCGAGGCTCGAACCGAGCTCTTCAATCGCATCCTGGCGCAGTTTGAGATGTATCTGAAGCCGGAAGGGGCAGCCGCATCGCAGTAAGAAAAAAGAGAAGCGGGGAGCGCGGTGAAAAGGGGGCTAGACTTCGTGACGATTGAAGAACTCGTCCTTTTCGCGGCGTCCACAATGCGTGCACTGCAGGCACGAAACCAGCAGCACCGCCACGCCCACGGTCACTAAGACGGCTAGAACGCTTCCGTTCGCTGCGATCCAATGCATCAGGTGCTGCATCGTGTTCTCAACCTTCCTCGGGGGGACGGTCCCATTGGGTGGATGGAATGCAGTTTACAGCAACCCACGATCTTTGACGTCAGCCAAAATCCAAAGGTTTTTCGGTTCCATCCTCTTTGGTAATTATTCACCTTGATCCGGTGGATTTTCATTGCCTTTTGGCGAATAAATAGCGAAAATACTCCCAATATGGGCGCAGAGTCCAATCCTGCCCTTTCCCCTCTCCCTGACGAGTGGCCAGAGGAGCTAGCCGGGCTGAGCGCCTGCGACGAAAAGGACAGCCCAACCGACGAAGCCGCCGGCACGTCAGCGTCCGACGGCCCCACCCTCAACTGGCTCTTCGTCGACCTGAACTCCTACTTCGCCAGCGTGGAGCAGGAGGTGAGGCCGGAACTGCGCGGCCGGCCCGTGGGCGTGGTGCCCATGATGGCCGATACCACCTGCTGCATCGCTGCCAGCTACGAGGCCAAAGCCTTCGGAGTGAGAACCGGGACGATTGTGGCCGACGCCAAGCGCATGTGTCCCGACATTGTGCTGGTGGAGGCGCGGCACGAAATCTACGTGGACTACCATCACCGCGTGATCGATGCGGTGGAAAGCTGCGTGCCAGTGACGGCAGTCTGCTCCATCGACGAGATGGCCTGCCGGTTGATGGGCCGCGAGCGTGCACTTCGCGCCGCCCTGGACCTGGGCATCCGTGTGAAGCGGGCGATCCGGGCGAAAGCCGGTGAAACCCTGCGCTGTTCGGTGGGTATCGCCACCAATCGCTATCTGGCCAAAGTCGCGAGCGACATGGAAAAGCCCGACGGCCTGGTCGCGCTCCCGCTCGACATTCTGCCCGAGGCGCTGCACCACCTTACGCTGCGCGACCTGCCCGGCATCGGCGCGCGCACCGAAAAGCGGCTCAACGAAAAAGGTATCCGCACCATGGACGATCTGCTCGCCCTCGACCGCGAGAATGCCGGCGAGACGTGGGGCTCGGTGTGGGGCGAACGGCTGTTTCACTGGTTGCGCGGCGAAGACTTCGACCGCGCCGAGACCGATCACCAGAAATCCATCAGCCACTCGCACGTGCTGGCGCCCGAAATGCGCAGCGCAGAAAAGGCCTGGGCGGTGGCGCACAAGCTGCTGCACAAAGCCGCCATGCGCCTGCGCACCGGCGGCCTGTGGGCGAGCAACATCGGGCTGGCGATCGGCTTTGCCGTTCCGCGCAGCGAAAACATGCCGGTCAGCCGCTTTGGCGTTCCGGCGCGCGGCTGGCGGAGCGAGATCAAGCTGGCCGAGTGCCAGGACAACCAGACGCTCATCTCCGCGCTGCGCCGGCTGTGGGAGTCGCGGCCCTCGGGCGCGCAGTATGACCACCCTTATTTCATCGGCGTGCAGCTCAACAACCTCGTTCCCGACCGGCTGCACACGCTTGCACTCTTCGATGGCCTTGAAGAAGAGCAGAGCCGCACGCGCCTGCTGGCCACCATGGACCAGATCAACGATAAGTACGGAATGAGTACGCTGGCTCCGGCCGCGATGCTCGCCGCGTACAAAGCTGCGCCTACGCGCATCGCCTTCAACAGCATCCCGGATTTGTTTTGAGATTGGCCGGAACTTCGGCGCGCCCCACAGGGCTTGATCGGTCCGAAAAGCACCCACAGCGATGGACGGCGTCAGCCTGCCTTGATGTCAGGTTCTGCCAAGGTCCAGTTAGTTCCGAGTTGCCGTCCAGGTCCCTTTTCCGTACTGCGGAAACGTTACGGTTCCCTTCATCGTGTTCTGGTCGACAAGCTTGCCGGTGTAAACGACCTCGATGTCGTGAGGGATGCCCTCATAAGCCACTGTGAAACTGACATTGACGCCGTCGAGAGTGCCCTTTACCGGCCGTTCGTGGATGGCTCCCGTAAAACTCTTTCCCGTCTGTGTGAGTTCCATCTCTCCCTGGTCCATGCCAACAACTCCAGCGTCCGGGAATGCCCCCGTCAGCTCCCACTTGCCCGTCAAGTCGGTAGCCGCCGAGACGCTGGAAGGATGCCAAGCAGCGGCTGAAAGCGACAGCAGACAGGCCGCAGTGAAGATCATGACACGCATGTTCTCTCCTCTCGAGAACGGAATGTTATACCGGTTCCCTGAAAAACCGTTTTGATCTTTGTTGTGGCCCTGAGAATCCTGATTCTTATACCACAGTTGACGGTCTTCAGGATGTGGCTTTCGAATTGCGGCCGCCGGTCTGGGTCGCGGTGACCAGGGTTCGGCAGGTTTCGTGGATCAGGGACCGGTAGGGCCGCTAGTCGGCCACGCGCAGAGATTCGATGGCAACGAGTCCGCTCCCCTTGCTGACAATGCGCACGTCATCGCCGTGCACCGGCTCGGTGCGCAGAATCAGCGGGATCTCCCACATCTTGTACAGGCCCTGCGGAATGTCTTTGAATGGGCAGCCCGCGGTGAACATGGTCATGTGCACCTCGGAGCCGCTCTGCCGCTGAAAGCGCGCGCACAAGCTCGGCCCGTACATATGGCCCTCCGCGCCGAACTTCGATGGAATAAAACTGTCGTCGAACGAGTTCACCAGCCGCCACGGTCCCCAGGGATGATCGGCATCGTAGAAGTCGTACTGCATGCGGTTCGGCTCGAACCACTTGACCATCTTCTCCGTGTTGTACCAGGCGATGAGCAGGTAGATACCGAGCGCGGGGATGTAGCAGATGGGGCCCTGTCCGCAATGCACCGGCGAGTAGAGAATTGGCCGGGCATCGGCGATGTTCGCGGACCAGTTCGCGGCGCGCGCGCCCTCGCCGCCGGTGTAGTAGGACCAGTCGCTGCTGCGCAGGGCCGCCAGTTTGTGGCGCTCCACTCGGCCCAGAATGTAGCTGTCGCCATCGTTCCAAAAGCCGTTGGTCGAGGATGCATAGACGAATCGGTCAGCGCCGTCACGCGCAACGCTGCCGCCGTTCTGTCCATAATGAATGAAGAACGGCGCGCCAAATGCCGGCCCGGGCCACATGGGATACGCGTAGTTCTCGTCGGCGGAGCGCGTCCACGTGAATCCGCGGTCGGTGGACTTGATCAGGCTGCAATTCACCGCGGTCTGGCGCAGCCAGGAGTCCTTGCTCTCATCGCCATAGGTGTTGCGCGAAACGAAGGCGTAGAAGACGCCGTCGATGCACTCCTGGCCGCAGGCCTTCCAGGTGGCGCCGTCGGGGCCCTTCTTGCCGCCCTTGCCGTACTCGTCCATGCTGTTGACCTGTGAGCCGGCCAGCGCGTCGGCGGCCTCGCCGACCAGCTTGTTGAAGGCCAGATTGCGGCCACGCCCCTTGGGGCCGAAGCCGCGCCCATCGCAGTTGAAGGCGTAGAGATTGCCATCGTCGGCCCAGAAGGGATCCCAGGTGTCGCCGTTGGAGTCGTTCCACTTGTGAATGTGATCAAGATCGGGAACGACCTGCGTGAGGCGCGTGGAGGCGGGAGCGGCGAAGGCGAGACGGCTGTGCGTGGCGATGGACGATCCGGCGAGTGCAGCGGCGGTTTTGACGAACGAACGGCGAGTGAGTGGCATGATGGAAATCCATTGTAGTGCGGCGGCGCGATTCGCCGGGCGCTGCGGGACGTGATGGAGCGAATGCCGGATTTGCAAGCGTCGTCAATGGGCCGCATCGAGTGCGTGGGGATTGAGCTTGCCGATGCGGCCGTTTGGACCGACGACAAAGGGCAGCGAGAGCGCGTTCCAGTCGCGGTCGGCGTCGGGCGGTTCGTGGAGCGCTGGGTCGGGACGGAGGGCGCGCCAGTTCTTTCCATCGTCGGTAGAGATGTCGGTGCCATTGGGGCCAACGGTGATCCAGGTTTTGGTGTCGGTGTCGTAGGCGACGGCGGAGCGGAAGCCGTGGGGCGGGGTTTGGGCGACATTCCACCGAAGCCATTTCTCACTGAACGCTGCGACGCCTGCTGCGTCTGGCTTTGAGTAGTCACCACCGACTGCAACATGGCTGACCGAAGGTCCGATCAATTTCGCCGCAATTGAGAAAATGCCAATTGAAGAGCCGCTGCCGAACATCGGCATCTCTTGCACATACCAGCTATCTTTAAGGAACGGCTCGCTGGTGCAGGGATCGCAGCTTACAAACAACCGCGCGCCATTCGGCCCGCCTGTTCCGAATAATTCGATTCCATCATCCCATTCGTCGAAAAGCGCTGAATTGCTTGCCGCGAATGCTCCTTCGTCCGATAAGCTCGGGGGTAATTGATCTCGACCCCATATCATTCCGTCGTCGGAGGATTCTTCGAGAACAAATGAACCCCCAACTGGATCTCCCAGAATCGCGATAGCTTTTCCCTTCGCGGCGATCGCGTCCCAAAACCCGTCCTTATCCGGATTCGTGAACACGAGCTTCCACGTATGGCAGCCGTCGGTCGTCTTGTAGAGGCGCGAGAGATCGCCTTTGCCGCTCGACATGACGATGGCGGTGCTGGCGTCGAAGGCCTGGATGCCGCGGAAGTCGAGATGCTCGGCGCCGGGCGGAATGGAGCACGCCTGCCACAGATAACCTCCGTCTTCCGTGCGCAGAACGGTGCCGTTGGTGCCCGAGGCCCACACCACGCCCGAGCCTACGTTGTCGATGCCGCGCAGATCGGCGGTCGAGTGCGAGTCCTGGATGAGCCATTGCGCGTGGGCCGTCGGGCTGGCGGCAACAACCAACGCGAGAAACAAAACGTGCCGTTTCATACGCAAACAGTGTAGGCCCGGAAGGGGAGGGGTCAGCGATCAGCTACCGCTCGGGGTGCCCCAGCAGGGATCCCATCTATCGACGTTGAGATAGGTCAAGCTCTGTCACGGGGGATTCACCCATCTGGCTGGGAGCGCACCAGAACGCGATCACGATTCCCATAAAAACGGAAAGGGCGAACTCAAAACCCAAATCAATCAATTTTGCGCTCCACTGTTTCTCCAGGAGAATCCTGTGAAGCATGCCCAAATCTAAGTTGAATATGGAAAGGCCGACTCCAAATATGAGCACCCCGAAGGTCCAAACGAACTGGAAACGTGTGAGTCGCTGGTTTTGATGGTCCATTTTCCAGAACGCCCGCACGGGAATGCCAAACAGACGAGCGAACCATGGTCCAACAAAGCACACCCAAAGGATCGCGGCAGGCCATCGAACGAAGCCAAGAAATAAGTCCGTCATGAGCCCCTCATCGAATGTTTGCGGAGAGTTCAATTACTATCCTACGAGTTCTCAACATGACGGGACAATTCCCGCGACTCCCCCGCGCCAAAATTTGTGCTGCGGTCTCACACTCGTCGGCTATTTGGGCCATTTAGGGCATTGTAAAATCTGTAACTTACGTATTTTAAATGCATCCCATCGTCGGTGCCCCACCCTCGCCGCGTCTTTGTTGTTGCGCCTAGGGTGAGGCTTCCGGCTCCGCCAGCGCCGCCAACTCCGCTACCCCGCTCGGCCTGAACTTTTTCCCCTCGATTTCGTAACTCTCTGCATCCCGCGCCGCATTCCCCTGCGGATCAAGAGGTAGCAGCGAGTTTTATGGCCAGCAGCTGGCAGCCCGATTTCGAGCAACTCGTCGACGAGCACCAATCGATGGTCTTTTCGCTGGCATACCGCATGACGGGCGATCGCGGATTAGCGGAAGAAGTGGCGCAAGACGTTTTCTTGGAGCTGGACCGCAACCTGCGCAAGATCGAGAGCCCGCTGCATGCCAACCACTGGCTGCGGCGGGTGGCCATGAGCCGGTCGGCCGACGCGCTGCGGCGCAGGCGGGTGCGCAGCATGGATATGTGGGTGGAGATCGAGGAACAACACGGTGCGATCTTCGAAGAGCGGCTGTCTCCGCTGGGTTCGCGGGTGGAAACCCTGCTGGCCACGCTGCCCGAGGCGCAACGCGCGGCGCTGGTTCTGCGCTACCAGGAAGATCTGACGCCGGAAGAGATTGCGACTACGCTCGACGCTCCGCTGGCCACGGTGAAGAGCCACCTGCAGCGCGGATTGAAGCTGCTGCGCGCCAAGGCGGCAACGCATTTGAAGGAGTATGTGCGTGGACGTTGAACGCATCGACGATTTTGAGCGCGAGCTGAGGGCGGCAATGCACCGCCTGCCGGCTCCGCCTAGCCTGAAGCGCGGGTTGATGGCGCGGCGCAGGCAGGAGCGCACCGAGCGGCACGGCCGGCTGGTGTGGTTCGAACGGCTGGCAGCTTCGCTGGTGCTGGCCGGCGTTGCCGGTGGAGCGCTGGTGTGGCGCAACGCCGAAGAACATCGCAAAGGCGAAGAAGCCAAGCAGCAGGTCTTCGCGGCGCTGCGCATTACGCATCACGCGCTGGAAGAGATGAAGGCGCAGTTAGACGAGCGGGATACGAAGTAGGACAGGCGGATAGTATCCCAGGTCTCAAAATTGAGAGCCGGGCGCCTGTGAGATGGGGAGATCGAGGAGCGATTGATATGAAGAACAGATGGATGGCATTTGTATTGGGCGCGGTGGCGCTGGCAGGACCAGCGCTGGCGCAAAACGTGGGTACACCATTGCCGCTGCCGCCGCAGCTCGAGAAAGACCTGGCTGCGAAGGCCGCGAACGTGACCGAGGTGACGCTCAACAAAGACATGCTGGGCTTCGCGTCAAAGTTCATGAACGATAAAGACAAGGACCAGGCCCAGGTGAATCAGCTGATCCAGGGGCTGGAAGGCATCTACGTCCGCGACTACGAGTTCGATAAGGAAGGCGAGTACTCGATGGAAGACATCGAGAAGGTGCGCCAGGCTATCGAAACGCCGGACTGGACGCCCATGGTCCGCGACCGCGAGCGCAAGGGCGCGGAGATGACCGACGTGATGATCAAGATGGTGAACGGCGAGACCAAGGGCATGTTCATCCTCTCTGCCGAACCGAAGGAACTGGCGATCGTGCTCATCCTGGGGAACATTCACCTCGATCAGCTGGGCCAGTTGAAAGGCCTGAGTGGCCTGAGCGCACTGGGCAATGTGGAGAAGGACGTTAAATCGAACGACAAGGAAAAGGCCAAGGACAAGGGCGGTGACCAATGACACGGCGATTTCTTGTACCTCTCGCCTGTGCGATGTTGTGTCTGGCAATTGTGGTTCCGTGGATCGCTCACGCCGCGGGCGGGGGCGGGTTCGATGGCGTGGTCAGCGGAATCGAGCGCGAATATCATGTGCACGCCACGCGCATTCCTTTTATGGGGCTCTGCAGCCTGATCGCAGGCACGGCCACACATGGCGGAGTCGGCGGGGTGCGCGTTGCCGAGTTTGAGCACTTCGACAAGGCTGCCGACGGCGACGAGCTGAATCGCATGGTGGCGGAGAAGCTGGGCCAGGGCTGGCAGCGGATGATTCGCGAGACCAGCCGCCACGGCAATGAGCAGACGCTCATCTTTGCGCATCGCGAAGGCCGGCGCATGGGATTGTTCATCCTGGATCTGGATGGCAACGAGATGGACGTGGTGCAGGTTTCGGTTGATCCCGATCACCTGAAAGAGACGATTGGCAAGTACGACCACCACGAAGGGAACGACGGGCAGGAGTCGGACTGACCCGGGAGGCAAGCGCCAGCTACATTTTCTATAAATTCCACTTCTGCTCTCGGAAGAAATCGAGCATTCTGATGCACGGAATGCCAAGCTCCTTACAAACATCGGGAATTCTCGGCACGTCAGGTCTCCCCGTTGGATGCTCGCCGGTAATCACCGAGTGTCTGCCAACGATAGCAACAGCGATCACAAATGGGTCACCCCCAGATCTGCCTTTCTTGCTATCAACCAAGCGGGGAAATCGTGCCATAAGCTTGATCACTTCGGTCTCAAGTTCGGTGCCGAAGGGAACAACCATATGCGGACGCGCCTTAATCCACTCGCAGGCCTCATCGTCCTTCCGTTCGAGTTCCCTTACGACTTCCTCGGAGGCAAAGACAAGTCCGCTCTTTACTGCCTCGTCGAGCCTCTGCCAAATCGTCGGAAACACATCAATCGGATAATGCCGAATCCATGCATCGAGAAATCCGCTTGTATCGAGGCTGTAGCTCATGTTCTAGCCGCCGAAGCCTGCGTATTCTTGCTGGACTTCTGCTATATGCTTGGCCCGAATCTGCAGATAGTCCGAAAAGTCACTCGCGGTTATTCTTTCCCGGTTAAGATTCTCAACTACGAGGCTCACAAATAGCGGGCCCGCGCTAAGGAGAGCTTGTTGGTGAGGTGGAGCAAAACCGGCATCGAGAGTTGCTTGGCGCTCTCTCTGCGCGCGATATTCCTCGCGAAATCTCGCCCTCCGAGCGTCGCAAAATATTTGTGTAGTGAGGCCGAGGGATCTAAGCCTCACAAGAGCAGATTCCCGGCTTCCTCCGAATGCATTCGCAAGGCTGCGAAGTTCGTCGTCTGTCCACTCTGCTCGGCCCCTAGTGTGGCCTCGCACTATTGCTGACCCGAGTAGAGCTCCTCTCGGATAAAGGGTAGCGCCGGCGACCCGATTACAAAATATCTCGAGTCTGCCCGACTCGCCCGGGCTACGTTCGTCGAAATTGCAGATACCACCTGAGTCTAGGAGAATGTGCGTAGTTTCGTGTAGCAGAGTAAACACCCTCGCTGGCTGTGAATCCTTGATATTCGCCACAGCTACGGGCATTGGCTTGATCCCAATAGAAAAACCTCTTGCCTCTTCGACTGGCACTGATGTCATCTCGAACGTAAGGATCCCCGCTTGCTCGATCTGCCGTCGCCATTCATGAAACAACCTCTGCTGCCATCTCCCCTGCATTTCAACTGTCAGTTTCAAGAAGTCGCGTAGAACAGCTGCCGCCTCTTCTATGTCTTGATCCATTCGAATCGTTGGAAAACTTCCGTTCGGCTCTTCGCCCAATAGGGCAATCAGTTCCAACGCCCATTCGCGCCGGTCGTAGGCTCTTCTGATCTCCAGAGTCAGGTCTGGAGAAATCGAACCAGGGGCCCCTTCGGGATGTCGACGGAAGTCGCTCATCACGGCGAAATCCTTTGGTGTCTCATGCAGATAGAAGGCCGCCAACGGACGCTTATATACAGTGCTGGCTTTTCTCAGCTGAGCAAAGGTTGGCTTGCTTGTGCCGATTTCCCAATCCGAAAGCCGCTCCGCGGTGATCCCGATCTTCTTTGCTGCCTGCTCTGGCGAAAGGCCGCTCGAGGTTCTTGCCCAGAGCAAGACCGCCGGATTTGGGTTTGTCTCGACGCGCGCCATCGAAACCGATTCTACCTCTAAAGCGCATGCGCTCCCCAGTCGGAGGCCTGGCACGGTCGTTAGCGAGAACAACTAAGGTCACGACACGACCGCGCTGGAGGGGAAAGGTCTTTCCCTGGTCAGCGCGTCATCAGCTCGACAAATTCCTTCTGGAAGCGCGCCAGATCAAGGTCAAGCTGCGCATGCACAAGCCGCACTCCGGTTTGCGGTTTCAGCTCGTCTGTCCACGTTAGCGTGTTGCCGTAATCGGGGCCGTGGCTAAGGTCGACGTCCATATAGACGCTTTCCTCTTTGGTGATGATCGCCGGATCGATCCACGCGCACGCCTCAAGCTCATCCCACATATACGACTGCGGCCGGCTCCATGCCGCGATATAGCGCGCGGCGGGCGACTGCGACTTGGCGATGGCGTCGAGCATCTGCTGCGTGAACGGCGTCTTGAGCGAGATGTCCGTAGTGGTGACGACGATGCGCGGCCACGCGGCGTGGAGCACGATGTGCGCGGCCTCGGGATCGAACCAGAAGTTGAATTCGTGACGCGGGCTGGTGGCGAACTCGGGATCGCTGGTTTGCGGGTTGAGGCTGCTGCCCATGAGCACGATAGCCTTCGTCAGCTGAGCGAACTCCGGATCAATCGCAATGGCGAGGGCAATATTCGTGAGCGGCCCGGCAGCGTAGATCGTCACCTCGTGCGGATGCGCGCGCACCTGGCGGATGAGAAAATGCGCGGCGTCTTCGTCGATCGGCTTTGTGGCGGGCCGGCCTTCGGGCATGGGCGGAATCTCGTAGGGGCCGTGCGGCTCGAGCTTCGCCGGATTCGACGGCGTCACGCCGGTCTCATTGTCATTCATGGTGGGATTCATGCGGCCCCACGCGCCCATCCAGACCTGCCGGCCATACAGCGCCGTCTCGATGCGAGTCTCTTCCTGGCTGCGGACGAGAGGAAAGGCCGCGCCCCTGGCGACCGGCACGCCGCTGTGACCGGTCAGTTCCAGCATGCGCAGCGTGTGCAGCGTCTCTTCGTCGCGCCAGGCGTCTCCGGTCACAATGGTGATGCCCAGCACCTCAACGTCGGGCGCCTGCAATAGAGCCAGCATCGCCATCTGGTCGCTGCCGCCGGGGCCGGACCCGTCCTGATCGATCAGCACCATGCGCTTTTGCGCCGGACAAAGCACGCAGCAGCCCGTCAACAGAAACGTTGCAACGAGTATCTTCATAACCGGGTATTTTGGCACAGCGGCGCGCGGATTCGCGGAGGAACTCAGGACCCCGATCAGGCAGCCGCCGCGAGCTGAGAACTGTGAACTTGCTTTCCTATCGCCGGCCCCTGAAGCCAGAACCCTCTCGTTCGCGCCGCCCGAAGCCGCGAGGCTTGACCTGGGGCGCAACGGGCAGATCGGTTTTGCCTTCGGGGTAGACGACGAGGAAGCGATTGGGCCCTTCGCCGACGCTGGCAGTCTCAACGCCTTGAAGCGCCCGGCATGCCAGGTGCAGCATGCGGCGTTCGCGGCTGTTCATCGGCGGAAAGCTGTAGGGCACGCCCGTTTGCTTGACTTTCTCCGCGGCTGTTTCAGCGGCCATGCGCAGCTCGTTGGCGCGAATGGCCTTGAAGTTGGCCGCGTCGAAGCTCAACAAGTCGTGCTCGTGGTGGTCGAGCCGCAGCATCTGTCCGGCCAGTGTCTCCAGGGCACGCAGTAATTCGCCATTGTGCTGGATGACGAGCGGAACATCGGGGCCGGCCAGCTCCACGAACAACTGGCGTCCTTCAATCCCCTCGGGATCCTTGGCGCCATCGCCGGCGGTGATGCGGTATTTGAGGCGCAGCCCGCCTAGCTTATTCAGCGTATTGAGAAAGGCGGCAATTTTCTGGGCAGCCTGCTGCAGGTCGTCAATAGGCATAACAAATCAGTATCGCAGAGTGGGGCGAGGCGTCGGGTTGGAGCGCCCGGGAAATTCGCTCTCCCTCAATGCGGGAAGCGAGACGGGGGCCTCACGAAGAGCTGAGGATGCTACTTTGAAATGGAACCGTCTCACTTAATGATCGGGTTCGCTGCACCTTCGATGCGCTACGCGCCTCATATTTTCCTGATCCTGTGTACCGTGAGCGTGGTCGCAGCCCGCGCCCAGGGCGGGCCGCCGTTTATCACGGATGATCCCGGCACGCCCGGCAGTCGCCACTGGGAGATCAACCTTGGCGGGATCGGGAACCACAATCCAGGCCAGTCCTATTACGAGATCCCTGACGTCGATCTGAATTATGGCTGGGGCGACCGCATCCAGCTGAAGTATGAGCTCTCGCTGGCTGCCGGAACCGACACCAGCGGAGGCACCGGCTACGGCCTGGGCGAGTCGTTCCCGGGCATCAAATGGCGCTACTTTGAGTACCACAAGCGCGGCGAGCCCAAGAGCGATGCGAATCTGCTGTATTCGCTCGGAACCTACCCCCAGGCCTGGTTCAACAACCCCACCAGCAGCGTGCGCCGCGGAATTGTCGTGCCCGGGCCGCTTTATTACCTGCCGATTGAAGCGACGGCGCAACTTGGCCCCATCGCACTGAATGGCGAAGTGGGCCGATGGATCGGAAACAAGCACCAGCCGAGCCAATGGGGACGCGGTTTGATTGCCGGCCATGAATTCAACAACCGCACGGAGATCTACGCCGAGATTTACGATCTGCAAGACGCCAACCGCATTGACAACAAGCCCAAGCAGCGCGCGTTGACGCTGGATGTGGGTGGGCGGCAGACTCTCGACCACGCCGGACACGTGCGCCTGCTGTTCCTGGGCGGGCGTGCCATCCAGGATGTGACGCGCACGAACGGCGAGCCGAGTTGGATCGCGTATCTTGGAATTCAATTGCTGCTAGGCCCAAAAGAGAAGGAAACACCAGGCAAGACGCCCTGACGAGGGAAACGATCCTCAGCCTCGCGCAACGGAACCACCGAATCGATTACAGAATCCAGGCCAAAGACCTCTGCAAGCGGATGTTCGAATGCGTTGCTTTCTGGTTCTCATAGCCTTCTTGATCCCCGCTGCTTTGGCCGCGCAGCCCGAGTCATCCGCAAATCTCGACGCGCCTTTTGAATTGTCGGGCGGATACAGCTACCTTTCCAACTCATTCAACGGAGTGCCCGGTTCGCGCCAGCCATTGCAAGGCTGGAACGGCTCCGTCGCGTTTCCCGCGTGGCACCATCTGCGCTTCAAGATTGACGTGTCGGGATTCAACGGAACCAATCTGGGCGCGAAACAAAACGCAATCGTGATCCTCGGAGGCGGTCAATACGAGCGGACGTGGGGAAGAGAGAGATTTTTCGCGGAGGCGCTGGTCGGCGATTGCGGCCTCAATCACGACTGGGGCGCCAATGCAACGCGGGGCGACACTGCTTCGTTTGCCACTCTGGTCGGCGGCGGAGTCGACACGCCGCTCGCGAAGCACCTCGCGATTCGTTTCGAGGGCGGCTTCCAGCACACGAACTTCGCTCTCCATGAGAGCGCCACGTATCCGCAGCCTTACCGGATTCCGGGGCTTCCCAGCTATTTTGGCCGCATTTCAGCAGGGCTGGTATGGATTTCCCGGTTCAGGTCCTCATCGACGGCCCCGATGCAGGAAACCACGCATTCAGCACCGGAGGGCGAAATTGCTTTTGAAGGCCTCAACTCCTTCGGTCACTACCACATCTTTGCCTACTCCTGGTGGAGTTATCTTGGTGTCGGCGGCGTTGAGTACGACCGGAACTCCTGGGGCCGGTTCATCGGCGCGCGCCTCGACTACGTGGCCGAAGTTCTGCCCGTCGCTATTCTGCGACAGCCATCGGTGACCGACGAGTGGGGCGACCCCCGCTCTTTCACCCACAAAGCCGTGCCGGGCCTGGGAGTCTCGCCCATCGGACTGCGCATGATGTGGAGGGATGGCAAGCGATGGAAGCCCTATTACACGATCAAGGGCGGGATGATCGGCTTCACGCAGAAGGCACTGTCAGCTTACGCCTCGTATGAAAATTTCAGCCTGCAGCAAAGCATCGGCATTCAGTTCAAGGTTGCGGATCGCTGGGATTTTCGCGCCGGAGTGGCTGATTTTCACTTCTCGAATGGATTCGTCGTGCCCAGCAATCCCGGAATCGATGAGATGTCGTACACGGGCGCTATTGTCTACCACCTCAAGAGGCGAAGCGTGGTTCATTGAGGCTGCAAATGCGGAGCCGCACGCCGCCGAAGGTAGATACCAATCGTCAGCAATCCAACCAGCAGCACCGCGATCACCGTAACCGTGGCGTAGGCGGAGAAGAGCACGAAAGGCCTCAGATGCCTTGGGAAGCTCCCGGCCTTGAAGTAAGCGCGGACGATTCCGGCGGCTATCGCCAGAACCGACCAGACCGCAGCCAGACGGCGCTTTTGACTTGCGCTCAACGGATCGGCAGGCAGCGGTCGAGATGGCTTGGTGTCGCGGTACCATTGCCAGACCCAGATGGCGATCACGACAAGCCCGAAGACACTGCTGGCGTACTCCATGACCTTGTAGACGGCAAGGTCCCCGACGACAGGGAGAGGAACGTTGGACCTGAGGAACGCCCAGTGGTGATAAGGCCATGTGCCGCGATGACAGATCGAATCCCAAAGCAGATGCGTGGCGATCCCGATCAGCAAAGAGAGCACGATCATGGCGAAGCGAGCCGGCGGAAGGAAGGAAAATCTTCCGCCGTCGTCTCCCAGCCTCTGGCGCACGCCAACCGGCAGGAAAAGCGTTAGCGGCTGACGAATGAAGGCGTGATAGAGCCAGAGCTCCGCGAGACCCACCGGCAAATCGAAATCGAAGATGCCGAGCAATGTGTGCCCCTGGAACCCGTGGGCAATCAGGAAGAGGAAGTACGGGGTATCGGGCACGATGCAGCCGATCACCAGCGCCGACATCACCAGACGGGTGCGCCGGAACGGGAGGGCGGCCACGATATGTGAGGGAGTGAAAGGCACCTGCTCAAAGTATCTCAAGCCGATCCAGCGCGATGAGCGAAATCACAGCGCATTTGCACCGCTTAAAGCCTGTGAATTGCTAAAGTCACGGGCTGGCAGGTAGTATTCCGCTCGAAAAGGTTTTCAGGAGGATTTGCCATGCGTATTTTGACCGCCCTTTTTGTGTGTCTCCTTGCCGTGTCTCCCTTCGCTTCGCAGGCCCAGCCCAAGCCTGCTTCTTCGCCGATGGCCCAGGTGGCGATGACGCCTCCCATGGGATGGAACAGCTGGAACTTCTTCGCCGACAAGGTGACCGACCAGGACATCCGCAATGCCGCCGACCAACTGGTTGCAACCGGAATGAAGGATGCCGGGTATATCTACATCAACATCGACGACACCTGGGAGGGCGAGCGGGACGCCAGCGGCGTGCTGCACACCAACTCGAAATTCCCTGACATGAAGGCGCTGGCCGACTATGTGCACTCGAAGGGGCTGAAGCTCGGCATCTACTCGGGACCCGGCCCGAAGACGTGCGGTGGCTACGCAGGGTCGCTGGATCACGAAGCGCAGGATGCGCAGATGTACGCTTCCTGGGGAATCGACTATCTGAAGTACGACTTGTGCAGCTTTATTCCTGCCGTGATGGAGGCCAAAGCGCCCCATGACAAAGCCGAGCAGATGCGATTGATGATTGGCGCATACGACAAGATGAACAAGGCGCTCAAGGCCACCGGACGGCCCATCTTCTACTCGTTCTGCCAGTACGGCTGGGATTCGGTTTGGGAGTGGGGTCCTTCGGTTGGGGCGAACTCGTGGCGCAGCACCGACGATATCGAGGCGAACTGGAACAGCATCTATACCCTCCTGAATCAGCAGGCGGGCCTTGCGAAATATGCCGGTCCGGGGCACTGGAACGACCCCGACATGCTCGAGGTGGGCAACGGCCATCTCACGATGGCCGAGAACCGCACGCACTTCTCCATGTGGGCGATGCTGGCTGCGCCGTTGCTTGCGGGCAACGATCTGCCCAACATGAAGCCCGAGGTCAAGGCCATCCTGACCAACAAGGATGTGATTGCGATCGACCAGGACCGGCTGGGCCACGAGGCGACGCGAGCCTACTCCGATGGCGAGCTGGATGTGTGGACGCGGCACCTCTCGGGAGGCGCCATGGCGATTGCCGTCATCAACGCCGGCTCCGATCGCGTCTCAACCCATCCCTTCCATCTGAGCCTTGCCAAGCTGGGGCTGCACGGCCCGCAGAAGGGCAAGGATCTTTGGAGCGGCAATGATGTAACGCTGACCGACAACATGCCGATCGAGCTGGGCAGCCACGACATCTTGCTGGTGCGGATCGCTTCGCCTAAATAGGGAGAGGCGAAACCGATCGATCTGCGATTTCTTGAATCCGGTTGATTGCCGGGTCGAGGCGCGAGCGGTAGTATTGCGCTCGAAAAGGTCTTCAGGAGGGATTTGCCATGCGTTTTTTGACTGCTTTTCTGGTCACGGTTTTGACCCTGTGCCCGTTTGCGTCCGTAGCGCAATCTACCGATGTGGCGCAGACTCCGCCCATGGGTTGGAATAGCTGGAACTTCTTTGCCGGCCGAGTGACCGACCAGGACATCCGCCATGCCGCCGACCAGATGGTGGCCACGGGGATGAAAGATGCAGGATATATCTACATCAACATCGACGACACCTGGCAAGGCGAGCGGGACGCCAGCGGCGTGCTGCACGCGAACTCGAAGTTCCCCGATATGAAGGCACTCGCCGACTACGTCCACTCGAAGGGACTGAAGCTTGGCATCTACTCCGGACCCGGCCCGAAAACCTGCGCCGGCTACGCCGGCTCGCTTGGCCACGAGACGCAGGATGCGCAAATGTACGCCTCCTGGGGCATCGACTACCTAAAGTACGACCTATGCAGTTTTCGCGAGGCAGTGATGAGAGCGCAGGCTCCCGACGACGAAGCTGCGCAGATGCGGATGATGTTCGATGCCTACGACAAGATGGACAAGGCTCTGAAGGCCACCGGCCGGCCCATCTTCTACTCGTTATGCCAGTACGGCTGGGATTCAGTGTGGGAGTGGGGACCGACGGTCGGAGCGAATTCGTGGCGGACGACCGGCGACATACGCGCCAGCTGGGAGAGCATCTACACGATTCTCAACGAGCAAGCGGGCCTGGCGAAGTATGCAGGCCCAGGACACTGGAACGACCCGGATATGCTCGAGGTGGGCAACGGCGTGCCCATGGGTCCCATGCCACCGATGCCTCCCCCGGCGAATGGCGCGCCGGCAGGCGCCGCAGGCAACGGGCCACCGATGCCTCCTGCGGGCGGCGGCCCACCGATGGGTTCCAACAGGCCTATCCGATATTTGAGCCTTGCCGAAAACCGCACGCATTTCTCGATGTGGGCGATGCTGGCCGCGCCGTTGCTTGCGGGCAACGATCTGCCCAACATGAAGCCCGAGGTCAAGGCCATCCTGACCAACAAAGACGTGATCGCCATCGATCAGGACCCGCTGGGCCACCAGGCCACACGCGCCTACTCCGATGGCGAGCTGGATGTGTGGACGCGCGAGCTGGCGGGCGGCGCGAAAGCGATCGCGGTGATCAATGCCGGCTCCGACCGCGTGTCTACGCATCCTTTCCATCTGAACCTGGACAAGCTTGGGCTGCACGGGCCGCAACAAGGGAAAGATCTGTGGACAGGCAAAGACGTGACGCTCACCGACGGCATGCCGATCGAGCTGGCCAGCCATGACATTCTGTTGGTGCGAATCGCGGAGCCGAAGTAATAGGTTCTATTTCACGGGGCAGAGCATACCAGGCTGGTCAGTTGGACTCGGATAGAGCGTGATCAAAAGTGTGCACGGATTGCGGGCCTCGCAATCCAGCTTTTCAGCTTGGCTGAATACGCGTGTAGGAGAGGCCAGCAGGCGATACTGCCCCTTTGAGACAGTCGCCAGATCGAAGTATCCGGCGCCGTCTGTGGTCACTTTCTTGACAGGCGTTTGACGCGATTCGGAAACAAAGAGCCTCAGTTCCACGATGGAGTTCTCAAATGGTGCGCCGGACGCATCGATAACACGTCCGCTTAGTTGAGTCGTACGAGAAAGGGCGAGATTGGGCTTAACGTGCTCGACATTGTCGCAGTAGTGCGGATCGGCCGGGCCAATCTGAGCCAGCTGCGCAAAGGCAGGGGCCACTGCTGCGACGAGAAACACCACGAAAAGCTTCATGCGGGGATTGTAATAGTCCCGCTTCGCGCAACGCGCCGGAGGCGCAATGGTGGTTAGCCCCGCGCTTCAGCGTGGGGAAGGCTAGTGCCGGTAGAATGGGATGGGAGTCCCGTAGGGACGGTGCAGCATGGCGCACACATACGCGAGCAATTTCATTCACTGCATTTTCAGCACCAAGGACCGGCGTCCCCTCATCGACGCCACACGCACAAGCGAGCTCTATGCTTACCTTGGCGGAATCGCACGGAGCGAGGGATTTTCATTGGTCGCTGCGGGCGGAACGGCAAATCATCTTCATCTGCTTTTCATTCTTCCGGCGTCTCACTCTCTTGCGCATTCCATTCAGAAGCTGAAGGGCAGCTCTTCGCGCTGGATGGGGAGCGGGTTTTCCTGGCAGGAAGGATATGGTGCGTTCAGCGTGAGCCCGTCACAGGTGCCGGTTGTGAGGAAATACATCCAGAATCAGGAGCAGCATCATCGCAAACAGGATTTCGAGCAGGAGTTTATCGCGCTCTTGCGAAATTGCGGAGTCGCATACGATGAGCGTTACGTGTTTGGTTGATCGAGATAACGTCGTCCCTACGGGACTCCGGTCGTTTTTCGGCCCCTGTCCCCCACGCTGAAGCGCGGGGCTAACGAGCATTGCGCCTCCGGCGCGGCTTTCGGCGATAACTGTTCTTCCTTGTTGCCGCTCTCGCGTTGACCTTATCTCGATGCTTGCACGGTCTATTCCACTCGCGCCAGGCACACGGCAAACCATCCTTGGGGGTCGGTCCAGGTTTCGTCCCGCGTGAAGCCGGCTTCTTCGAGCAATTCTTCAGCCTGACCCGGGCGGTATTTGTAGCTGTTCTCGGTGTGGATGGTTTCGCCGCAGGCAAAATCGATGGTCATGTCGAGCGCGGCGATGTTCACCTGCTGGGCAGCGCGGCTCACCAGGTGCATCTCGATGCGCGACTTTGCGGGGTTCCAGACCGCGCAATGCGCAAAAGCCTCGGGATCGAAGTTGGCGTCTAGCTCGCGATTGAGCCGGACCAGAATATTGCGATTGAATGCCGCGGTCACACCCTCTGCATCGTCGTAGGCGTCGAGCAGCGTGTTCTCGTTTTTCACCAGATCGACGCCGAGCAGGAAGCTGTCTCCGGAGGTGAGCCCGGCGCGCACGCGGCGTAACAGGCGAAAAGCCTCCTGCGGCTCGAAGTTGCCGATGCTCGACCCGATATAAAGCACAAGGTGCCGCTCGTTTTCGGCGGCGGGACCAAGATGGAATCGCTGGCCGTCGCCATGCGTGTAATCCATCACGCGGGGAGCCACCGTCACGCCGGGAATTTCGCGCTCGATGCAGGCCCGTGCCCCGTCGAGAGCGCTTGCCGACACGTCGACCGGCTCGTAGACCACGGTCTGCTGGCGCTCGACCGCGGCACGCAACAGCAGCCGTGTCTTCTCGGCCGATCCCGCGCCCAGCTCGGCGATGCGCAAGCGCCCACCACTGGCTGCGCGCGCCAAAATGGCCCGCCCGTGAGCGGCGAAGATCGCCCGCTCAGTGCGCGTGAGATAGTACTCGGGCAATTCGGTGATCTCATCGAAGAGCTGGGATCCCGCGGCATCGTAAAAGAGCCATGCGGGCAGCCATTTGCGGTCGCATGCAAGCCCCGCCTGGACTGCGGATGCGACGTGCTCATCGAGAACGACACTACAAGCTGCAGGGGAAGCTGCGGCATTCATAGGCTTTCACTTGGATGCAGCCGGAAGCGTTAAGAAGCCAGCCGGATGCCGGAAAACTGCCACCTAGTCTCGGGGGAGAAGAAGTTGCGGTAGGTTGCACGGATGTGAGCGGCCGGCGTGACGCACGACCCGCCACGCAGGACCATCTGTCCGCTCATGAACTTTCCATTGTATTCGCCGAGGGTTCCGTCGAGCGGCCGGAATCCTGGATAGCCGAGATAGGCGCTGCCCGTCCACACCCAGCAATCCCCGTAGTATTTCGCACCGTTCTGGTTTTGGATGAGATCTGTGAAAGCGACGGGGCTAAGCTCCCCTGAATCGAGAAGATTTCCCTCGATGGGCCGTCCTTCGGCGGCCGCTTCCCATTCGAATTCGGTGGGCAGCCGATGGCCGGCCCAGTGGGCATAAGCATCTGCTTCGTAATAACTCACCTGGCTTACGGGAGCGGAAGCGACCTGTTCCAGCGCCCTTTCGCCGCGCAGCGTAAAGACACTCCAGCCGCCGTCTTTCTGTGTCCAGTAGAGAGGCGCCTTCCAGCCTTCAGCCTTCACCGTGGCCCACCCGGCAGAGAGCCACAGATCGGGCTTGCTGTACCCGCCATCGGCGATAAACTCGGCAAACTCGCCGCATGTGACCAGGCGGTTCGCCAGCGCGAACGGCTCGAGCCATGTCCGATGCCGCGGCAGCTCGTTATCGAAACAGAACCCCTCGCCGGTGTGCCCTGCCTCATGCAGCCCTTCGTCGAAATGCCGAAATTGAAGCGGCGCTGCCTCCTCGCGGTCGCCGGTCGCGGATCCCTGATCGCTGTATTTGGGCCGCAGCGGGTTGGTGAAGAACGCATTGAGAATGTCGGTGAGCAGCAGCTCCTGGTGCTGTTCCTCGTGGTTCGCGCCCAACTCGATGCGCCGCAGTGCCTCCGGCTCCGGATCGCGCTCGAAGAGCCGCTCCATCGCTCCGTCGACATGTTCGCGGTAACCAAGAACCTCACTGAGAGTGGGCCGGGAGAACGAGGCCCGCAATCTCTTGTCGGGAAACGGCGAGAAGCTCTCGTAATAACTGTTGAATAGCCATGGAAAATCCGGGTTGAACAGCCGGTAGCCGGGCAGAAACTCCCGCAGCACAAAGGACTCGAAGAACCAGGTGGTGTGGGCCAGGTGCCATTTGGCCGGGGAAGCCTCGGGGCAAGACTGCACCATCATGTCTTCGGGAGTGAGCGGCTCGCAAAGCTCGATCGTGCGGCGCCGCGCGGTGCGAAATCTTGCTGCAAGTTGGGTTTGCAGGATCGGCGAAGTCGTCGCGCTCAAGGTCCACCCCCGTATTTGGATGAGTTTAGACCATCCGAGTTGCATTCTTGGTTATTTCCTGCCGATAGATTCCCGGGGCCCCGGTTGGTTCCCGTGGGCGACATGAATGCCGTACGTCACATCCCGGGCCCACCGGATTGTGGGATACCTGAGTAGAAACAGCTCCCTGCTGCGTTGCGATTTTTCTTCGGCAGGGGGTGACAAGATTTGTCTGCCCGAGACTGGCTATCCAGCTCGGGAGCGCGTCCGATGATGCGCGAAGGTCCTGACGTTTTGCCGCCCCATCCTGCCGACAGGAGGGGATATGTATATGTTGAACAGGAACCGCTGGACCAGGGGTTTTCCAGCATTCGTAGCGATCGCGTTTTGGGCTCCGCTGTTGGTTGTCGGTCAACCCCCGCAACAGTCCTTCGTCGATTCTAACTCGCCCACTTTTAATGCTTTACCAACGCCGGCACGTGAGCTTACGCCAGAGCAAACCGGCGACCTGCTCACCGCTCACCAGCGCTATCAGGCGGCGATTGAAGCCTATTCCCAATCGCCGCAGATGACCTCGGCGATCTGGAACAAGATGGGGATCTCCTACCAGCTGATGTCCGACTCCAGAGACGCTATGCACTGCTATC
>Ga0335071_10001562_pt1 | contig 24735 bp, 27 predicted proteins | sample Lox_Sample_15_FD_206724 | JGI IMG/M metagenome (GOLD analysis project Ga0335071, IMG submission 206724) | Soil microbial communities from Loxahatchee National Wildlife Refuge, Florida, United States - Lox_Sample_1.5 | ecosystem: Environmental > Terrestrial > Soil > Wetlands | place: USA... | reverse complement strand
GACCGGGGAGCTTACATCACCGACGTCCACGTCGTAAAGGATCAGCCCGTCCCGTTTAGCCATAAGCACCATGTCACCGACGACGGTATAGACTGCCGGTACTGCCATACCTCGGTGGAGACGTCTTCGTTCGCCGGTCTGCCGGCCACCGAGATCTGCATGAGCTGCCACTCGCAGATCTGGTCGAATGCGGAGATGCTGGAGCCGGTGCGCGCCAGCTATCGCAGCGGCGAGTCGCTGCAATGGACCCGCGTGCACGACCTGCCCGAATTCGTCTATTTCAACCACAGTATTCATATCAGCAAAGGCATCGGTTGCTCGACCTGTCACGGCCGCGTCGACCAGATGCCTCTCATGTATAAGGAGAACACCCTGTACATGAACTGGTGCATCAACTGCCACCGCAACCCTGAGAAATACGTACGCCCACGCGACCAGGTATTCAACATGGCTTACGAGGCTCCCTCCAATCAGGAGGAACTCGGCGCCAAGCTCGTCCAGGAGTACCACATTCAAAGTTTGACCGACTGTTACACTTGCCACCGATGAACGAACAACCCGCTCTTGACTTGAACAAGATTCGGGCTCGGCTGGAATCAGCCCAGGGACCGTTGTACTGGAAGAGCCTCGAAGAGCTGGCGGAGACCAAGGAGTTTCAGGCCTTCGTCGAAGACGAATTCGCCGACCGGACTCCCAATTGGCTGGACCCCGCCAACCGCCGCAAATTCCTGAAGCTGATGGGCGCTTCGCTGGCCTTTGCCGGCGTCACGGCCTGCACCAAGCAGCCGAAAGAGACCATCGTTCCTTATGTCCGGCAACCGGAAGAGTTCGTGCCGGGCGTGCCGCTCTACTATGCGACGGCGATGCAGATGGGCGGCGTGGCCACGGGCCTTTTGGTCACCAGCCACCTGGGACGGCCGACGAAAATCGAAGGTAACCCGGACCATCCCGCCAGCCTGGGCGCTTCGGACTACTTCCAGCAGGCGTCGCTGCTAACTATGTACGATCCGGATCGCGCGCAGACGCCCGTCAAGAGCGGCCTGATCAGTTCCTGGGGCGCCTTCCAAGGCGAACTGGCCCGAGTGCGGGAGACTGCCGCCGCCAAGAAGGGCGCGGGGCTGCGGATCCTGACCGAGACCGTCACGTCACCCACCTTCACGGCGCTGATGAACAGCGTTTTGAAAGATCTGCCCGGCGCCAAGTGGCACCAGTACGAGGCCTGCGGCCGCAACAACCGGTATGCCGGAGCGGTAGCGGCGTTCGGCCGTCCGGTGAACACGATCTATCATCTGGACCAGGCTGACGTCATCGTATCGTTGGACGCCGATTTCCTTTCGTGCGGTCCGGAAAGCCTGCGCCTGGCCCGTCACTTCGCCGACCGCCGCCGCGTGCTGACCAACGTCACCCATACGCCGCAGCCCAAAGAAGATCTGCAGGAAGGCTACCAGGAAGGGCCGATTCCTTCGCGCCCCAACCAGTCGGCTTCCTATTCGGACCAAAACCGCGGCCCGGTGCACCTTCCGCCACAGGTGCAAGCCGTCGGAAAACCGCCGGAGCAGACGGTGCTGAACCGGCTGTACGTCGTGGAACCCAGCCCCTCGCCGACCGGCGGCATGGCGGATCACCGTTTTGTTCTGCGCGCGAGCGAAATCGAAACCTGGGCTTGGGACCTGGCCGCAGCCGTTGGCCTGAGCGCGCAGTCGAGCGCCCGCCATAAAGAAGTGGAAGCCATCGCACGCGACCTGAAGGCCCACATGGGCGCTGCCGTCGTGATCGCCGGCGATCATCAGTCACCCGCCGTGCATGCCCTGGCGCACGCCATCAACGCCGCATTAGGCGCTGTCGGCAAGACCGTCACCTACACCGAATCGATTGAAGGCAGCCCGGTGGATCAACCGGGGTCGCTCCGCGAACTGGTCGCCGACATGAAGGCCGGCAAAGTGGAAAGCCTGCTGATCCTGGGCGGCAACCCGGTGTACAGCGCGCCCGCGGACCTGGATTTCGCCGGAGCACTCAAGAACGTCACTTGGAAAGCCTACTGCGGGTTGTATTTCGACGAGACCGCTGCGCTGTGCCAATGGCAGATTCCGGAAGCGCATTACCTGGAATCCTGGGGCGATGTCCGGACGTTCGATGGAACCGTCAGCTTCACGCAGCCCCTGATCGCCCCGCTCTACGGCGGCAAAACGCATCTGGAAGTGATCGCGACACTCGCGGGCCAGCCCGATAAAACCGACCACGACCTGGTGCAGGAGTACTGGCGAGCCCAATCCAAGGCTTCCAACTTCGACATCTTCTGGCAAAAGGCGCTGCATGACGGCGTGGTTCCGAACACCGCGGCAGCCGCCGTCACCGTGACCGCGAAGCTGCCCACGCCCACCCCGCGGCCATCGGCCGAAGGACTGGAGATCATGTTCCGGCCCGATCCAACCATTTGGGATGGAACGTTCTCCAACAACGGCTGGCTGCAGGAGTGTCCCAAGCCGCAGAACAAGATGACCTGGGACAACGCGGTGTGGATCAGCCCGAGCCTCTCGCAGAAGTTGAACGTGAACATCGGCGACGTGGTGGAGCTGAAATACCAGGGCCGCACAATCACCGGTCCCGTTTGGATCACGCCCGGCCACGCGCCCGACTCCGCGACGGTGCACTTCGGATATGGCCGCACGCGCGTCGGGCATGTAGGCAACGAAATCGGCTTCAACGCGTTCCTGTTGCAAACTTCCAGCGCACCCGCCGGCGGCTCGGGCCTCGAGATGAGCAAGACCGGCAAAAGCTACACCTTCGCCACCACGCAACACACCCAGACGATGGAAGAAGGCGAGCCGATCCGGGTGGCGACGCTGGCCGAGTACAAGAAGAATCCGCAGTTCGTCGAGAAAAGCGAAGAAGACAAGCCTCTCCCGCAGTACCTCACGCTGTACCCCGACTACCGGTATCAGGGCTACAAGTGGGGCATGACGTTCGACCTGAACGCCTGCACCGGCTGCGGCGCCTGCATGGTCGCGTGCCAGTCGGAAAACAACATTTCCGTAGTCGGCAAGGAAGAGGTGGCGCGCGGTCGCCACATGAACTGGCTCCGCGTAGACCGCTACTTCAAAGGCAACTGGGACAATCCGGAGCTGTATTACCAGCCGGTGAACTGCATGCAGTGCGAGAACGCTCCCTGCGAGCTGGTTTGCCCGGTGGCGGCCACGGTGCACAGCGGCGACGGCTTGAACCAGATGGTCTATAACCGCTGCGTCGGCACGCGCTACTGCTCCAACAACTGCCCCTACAAGGTCCGCCGCTTTAACTTCCTCCTGTATTCGGACTGGGACACGCAGAGCCTGTACGGCATGCGCAATCCCAACGTCTCCGTTCGCAGCCGCGGCGTGATGGAAAAGTGCACCTACTGCATCCAGCGCATCAGCGTCGCCAAGATTGACTCGGAAAAGCAGAACCGGCGCATCGCCGACGGAGAAGTGACTCCGGCGTGCGCGCAGGCCTGCCCCACCCAAGCCATCGTGTTTGGAGACATCAACGACCCCAAGAGCCGCGTCGCGCAACTGAAGGCGCAGGCGCGCAACTACAGTTTGCTGGAAGATTTGAATGTGCGGCCCAGAACCACTTATCTCGGCCGCCTCCGCAACCCGAACCCGGAGATCGGTAATGCCTAGCAGCTTGAAGACCGACGAATTAGAACAAATAGCGATCGACCCCGGCCCGGATAAGATCATCGCCCCGGGATATAACAACGCCACGGTCACCGACAAGATCGCAAACGTGGTGCTGCGGCCGATCCAGACCACGCCGCTGCAGTGGTGGATCAGCCTGGCGATCGCCTTCATCGCCATGCAGGGCCTGCTGGCCGGAGGCTTCTGGCTGCTGTATAAGGGCGTCGGCGTGTGGGGCATCGTGATCCCCGTGGCTTGGGGCTACGCCATCGTCAACTTCGTGTGGTGGATCGGTATCGGCCACGCCGGAACGCTGATTTCCGCCATTCTGCTGCTGTTGAAACAGGACTGGCGAACATCCATCAACCGCTTTTCGGAGGCCATGACGCTGTTCGCGGTCGCGCAGGCCGGCATGTTCCCCATCCTGCACATGGGCCGTCCGTGGCTGGGCTACTGGCTGGTTCCCTATCCCAATTCCATGTGGCTGTGGCCCAATCCCCGCAGCCCGCTGGTGTGGGACGTGTTCGCGGTGACGACGTACCTGACCGTGTCGCTGATCTTCTGGTTCATCGGACTCGTTCCGGATCTGGCTACCATGCGCGACCGCGCCAAGCAGGCTTGGCAAAAGTTGGTCTTCGGGATGCTGGCTTTGGGCTGGCGCGGATCGGCCAAACATTGGGCGCGCTACCAGATGGCCTACCTGCTATTGGGCGGCCTTGCCACGCCGCTGGTGGTCAGCGTCCACACCGTGGTCAGCTTCGACTTTTCGATCAGCCTTCTGCCCGGCTGGCACACGACCATCTTTCCTCCATACTTCGTCGCCGGCGCGATCTATTCCGGATTTGCCATGGTGGTGACGCTCGCGATTCCGACCCGCAAGTGGTTCCACCTGGAAGACCTCATCACCATGCGCCACCTGGACTGCATGGCCAAGCTGATGCTCGGCACCGGCCTGATCGTGGCCTACGGCTACATGATGGAAGCCTTCATGTCCTGGTACAGCGGCAACCAGCATGAAATGTTCATGTACCTGAACCGCGCCACCGGACCCTACCGCTTCTTCTTCTGGAGCCTGATTCTTTGCAATATCCTGATCCCGCAATCGCTGTGGTCGAAGAACGTGCGTCAAAACATCCCGCGGCTGTTCTTCGTCTCGATTGTGGTGAACATCGGCATGTGGCTGGAGCGTTTCATCATCGTCATCACCAGCCTGCACCGCGACTTCCTGCCCTCCTCCTGGGGCATGTACTATCCGACGCAGTGGGACTGGGCGGTGCTGACCGGCACCATCGGATTCTTCCTGGTTCTGATGATCCTCTTCGTCCGGTTCCTGCCCTCGATTTCGATCTTTGAGGTGCGCGAGGTGCTGCACCATCTTGCGCCGAACATTGCCGACGATGGATCTTCGCCCTCGCCGGCGCCGGCCCACGGGGACTAAGTCATGAGCGAAACCTTTTACGACAGACACGGTTTGTACGGGCTCATGGCGGAGTTTGAAGATCCCGAGCAATTGCTGGAGGCCGCCAACAAGGCTTACTCCGCCGGCTACCGCAATATGGACGCCTACTCGCCCATGCCCATCGAAGGTCTGGCCGAGGCCGTGGGCTTCCGGCGCAACTGGGTGTCGTTCATCGTTCTGTGCGGCGGGTTAACCGGCTGCGTCGGCGGGTTCGGCCTGTTGTGGTGGATCTCGGTGATCGCCTACGCGCACAACGTCGGCGGCCGCCCGTTCGATAGCTGGCCGGCTTATGTCCCCATCACCTTCGAGTGCACCGTGCTGCTGGCGGCGCTCAGTTCCGTGATCGGGATGCTCGCGCTGAATAAGCTTCCGCAGCCCTATCATCCGGTCTTCAACGTGGAGCGCTTTTCCTCGCATGCTTCCATCGACCGGTTCTTCCTGTGCATCGAAGCGTCCGATCCGCAGTTCGACCGGGAGAAGACTAAGGCGTTCCTGCAGGAAATGAGCGTAGAAGAGGTAGCCGAGGTGGACAAGTAGGATGTCGAGACACAAACTCTTCCTCTCCGCCGCCGCACTGGCATTCGTTGCACTCACGGGTTGCCGCGAGGACATGCAGGACGAACCGAAATACAAGCCGCTCGCCGAAAGCGACTTCTTCTCTGATCACCGTTCCGCCCGGCCCGCGGTGGAAGGCACCGTCGCCCGCGGCCACCTGCGCATCGATGAAGCGCGCTACACCGGCAAAATCGGCGGCAACGAGGTCGATCAATTTCCCATCCCCATCACCAAGGCGGACATCGAGCGCGGCCACGAGCGATTTGATATTTACTGCTCGCCCTGCCACGGAAAGATCGGCGACGGCAACGGCATGATCGTGTCGCGCGGCTTCCGCCAGGCGGCGTCGTTTTACCAGGACAAGCTGGTGAAAGCGCCGATCGGCCATTTCTTCGACGTGATCACGAACGGCTTCGGCGCGATGCCCAACTACGCCTCGCGCATCGAACCGGACGACCGCTGGCGCATCGCGGCCTACATCCGGGCCTTGGAGTTAAGCGAAACGGCCAGCGTTAATGATGTGCCGGCCGACCAACGGGACAAGATGATCCTTGAACCGCCGCCTAGCGGCCTCACCATTTCAGCGCCCGCGGGGCGGCAAGGAGCCAACCGATGACTCCCAGCGAAACACTGCGCCCCGCAATGGATCGCCTGCAGCGCAACACCCTCATCGTTGGTGTGATCGCGCTGGCGGCCACCCTGATCGCGCTGTTCACCGACAGCCAGCACTTCTGGCAGTCCTATCTGTTTGCCTACATTTTCTGGTCCGGCCTGACGCTGGGCTGCCTGGGCGTCTTCTTCCTGCACAACGTGGTCGGAGGAAACTGGGGCGTCGCCGTCCGGCGTTTCGTCGAGTCCGGCATGAGGACCCTGCCGCTGACCTTGGTCCTGGTCATCCCGCTGTTTTTCGCGCTGAAAGTCCTCTACAAATGGACCGACGCCGCCTATCGCGCCGAGCATTTCGCCACCGGGCACAAAGCGGCCTACATGAACGAGCCGTTCTTCATCGCCCGGACGATCATTTACTTCGTGATCTGGCTTGGCTTCGGATACCGCATCCTCGGCATGGCCAACGAGCACGACCGCACCGGAGACCCGGCATTGTTCAAGCGCATCAAGGGCGCCAGCGCTCCGGCGCTGCTCATCTTCGTCGTCTCTACCACCTACGCGTTCATCGACTGGATTATGTCGCTCGAGCCCGACTGGTACTCCACCATCTACCCGTGGATGTTCACCGTCGGCGAAGTGCTGCTGACCTTCGCGTTCCTGATCGCGCTGCTGGTGCTGCTTTCCAAACGCGAACCCTTTTCGAATTTCCTGACGCAGCAGCACTACCACGATCTCGGCAATCTCATGCTGGCCTTCACCATGCTCTGGGCCTACATGTCCTTCGCCCAGTTCCTGATCATCTGGGCCGAAAACCTGCCCGACGAAATTCCCTGGTACGTGCGCCGCTTTAGCGGAGGCTGGGGCTACGTGGCGTGGACCATTTCCATCTTCCATTTCTGCGTGCCTTTCTTCCTGCTCTTGATGCGCTTTATCAAGAAGAACCCGAGCCTGGTCCAGAAGCTGGCCATCTGGATGATCATCATCCGCATCCTGGATGTATTCTGGATCGTAGAACCGGCGTTCCGGCAGAAAGGACTGGAAGTCTACTGGACCGACGTCGTGGCGCTCATCGGCATCGGCGGGATCTGGCTGAGCTTTTTCATCCGCAACTTGAAGGCGCGGCCTTTGCTGGTCTTGCACGATCCCCGGGACACTTACTCCCTGTTCAAGAAGGCGCACGGACACGGACACTAACATGGCACACACGGTGGAACACAGCCCGAACGGCGCCGGCCACGAGCAAAGCGAAGTCAGCGTACGCCTGATCGTGGTGTCGCTGGCCTTCCTGGCCGTCTTTACTTTTCTGGTTTGCGTGCTGGTGGTGGGAATCTTTAACTATCTGCACTCGGAGTATCACACCGCGGAGGCCGAGCGTCTGGCGCAGCCCGTCATTCCTCCGGCGCCGCGCATTGAAGTGGAACCGTTCCGCGAACTGCAAGGTCTGCGCGCCCACGAAGAACACGTCCAGACCACCTACGCCTGGGTGGACAAGGACGCGGGCGTAGTGCGCATCCCGATCGATCGCGCCATCGATCTGCTGGTGCAGAAAGGCCTGCCGTCGCACAACTATCTGGATGACATTCTGGCCGGGCGAAATTCGCCCGCAGCCAAGGCGGCGCCCCGAACCGCCCAATCGCAAGGAAGTAACGATGCGAAGCAATAGAAGTTGGATTCCGGCACTGACGTTCGCCGCGGCGTTCTGCACCACCGCGAGCGCGCAGCGTTATGGCGTAAACGAAGATTACAGCCTGCCCGCCGTGGATTCCCCGCCCATCATTCAGGGCGTGAAGATTGAGCAAAAGCTGAACTCCCAGGTTCCCCTGGAATTGAAGTTTCGCGACGATACCGGAAAGCCCGTGCAGCTCGGTCAGTACTTCGGGCAAAAGCCCGTGGTCCTGGCGCTGGTTTATTATGACTGCCCCGGCCTGTGCGACTTGGTCCTCAACGGCATCGAGGAAGCCATCCCGCAAACCGAGTTGAAGATCGGCCGCGATTTTCAGGTCGTGACGGTCAGCTTCAACGAGGAAGAAACCTGGCAGCTCGCCGCATCGAAGAAAGCCAATTACGTCGAGAAGCTGCAGCATCCGGCGGACGGAAAAGAAGGCTGGCACTTCCTGACCGGCAAGGACGACCAGATTATCCCGCTGGCCAACGCGGTCGGATTTCACTACCGTTACGATCCGGCGACCAAGCTCTACGCCCACGCCAGCGGCATCATGGTGCTCACGCCGGAAGGCAAGGTGGCGCGCTACCTGTACGGAATCCATTACAAGCCCCGCGATCTGCGCCTGGGCCTGGTGGAAGCCGCTGGCAACAAGATCGGCTCGCCGGTGGATGAGCTGCTGCTGTACTGCTATCATTACGACCCCACGAAGGGAAAATACGGCATCGTGATCTCGAACGTAATGCGCCTCTTCGCATCGGCCACTGTGTTAGGACTGGTCACGTTTATATTCGTCATGGTGCGTCGCGACCGGCATTCTCACATCGGGAGGCCCGCTTAAATTTATGGATTTTCCTCTCTGGCCGGAAGCAGCTTCCTCGGTTGCCGCTGACGTAGACCATCTGTACATCTATCTGACGCTGGTCAGCGCCGTGATGACGTTGCTGATCTTCGCAACGATCGCGGTCTTTGCCATCAAGTATCGCCGCCGTTCGCCCGACGAGGTCCCTGCGCCGATCCATGGCTCCTTGAAGCTGGAGATCACCTGGTCCATCATCCCCTTCCTGGTGATGCTCACCTTCTTCTGGTGGGGCGCGAAGATCTTCTTCCTCAACGCCACTCCGCCGCCGGACTCCATGGACATTTATGCCGTAGGCAAGCAGTGGATGTGGAAGATCCAGTATCCGGGCGGTCAGCGCGAAATTAACGAACTGCACGTCCCCGTGGGCCGGCCCGTGAAGGTGACGGTCGCCTCCGAAGACGTGATCCACAGCTTCTTCATCCCGGCCTTCCGCGTGAAGCACGACGTGGTGCCGGGCCGGTACGACGTTCTCTGGTTTACGGCCACGAAACCCGGCCGCTATCATCTGTTCTGCGCCGAATACTGCGGAACCGAGCACTCCGGCATGGTGGGCTGGGTCACCGTGATGCCCCCCGCCGACTACGAAAACTGGCTGGCCGGCGGCGGCACCGGCGGCACCATGGCCCAGCAGGGCGAGCGCTTGTTCGAGCAGTTGGGATGCTCCACCTGCCATCAGTTGGACAAGCAAGGCCGCTGCCCAATCCTGCGCGGCGTCTATGGCTCGCAAGTGAAACTCGCCGACGGCAAGACGGTGACTGCCGACGACGCCTACATCCGGGAATCGATCCTCAATCCCAATGCCAAGGTCGTCGCGGGCTATCGGTCCGACGTGATGCCGACCTTCCAGGGCCAGGTGACCGAAGAACAAATATTGCAGTTGATCGCCTACGTGAAGTCGCTGGCGATCACCAGCACCGCGGAGGCGCCGGCTGGGGCGCAACCGGCAGCGGCAGCTAGCACCCAGCCAAATGGCGGTAAACAATGAGTACTGCTCTAGAACAACCCCGGGCGCAAGAGACCCCGAATTATCTGAACGCCGAGTACGGCTGGAAATCCTGGCTGTTCACCACGGACCATAAGCGCATCGCCGTTCTCTATCTGATTTCGATTTCCGTGATGTTCATGCTGGGCGGCATCTTCGCCATGCTGATCCGGCTGGAGCTGCTGACGCCGCAGGGCGACCTGGTCAATTCCGACACCTATAACAAGATCTTCACCATGCACGGCGTCGTGATGATCTTCTTCTTCCTGATACCTTCCATCCCGGCCACGCTCGGAAACTTCCTGCTGCCCATCATGATCGGCGCCAAGGATCTGGCGTTTCCGCGTATCAACCTGCTGAGCTGGTATATCTACATTGTCGGCGGTCTGTTCGCGCTGGGCGCAGTGGTCATGGGCGGCGTCGACACTGGCTGGACCTTTTACACGCCCTTCAGCACCACATACTCGAATACTTTCGTGATCACGGCCGCCTCCGGCGCCTTCGTCGCGGGTTTCTCGTCCATTCTTACCGGACTCAACTTCATCGTCACCGTACACAAGATGCGCGCGCCCGGCATGACCTGGGGCCGTCTGCCCCTGTTCGTCTGGGCCAATTACGCCACTGGTCTGATCCAGGTGCTCGGCACCCCGGTAGTGGCCATCACGCTGGCTCTGGTCGGCCTGGAACGCGCCTTCCACATCGGCATCTTCGACCCGGCCATCGGCGGCGATCCCATTCTGTTCCAGCACATGTTCTGGTTCTATTCGCACCCGGCCGTGTACATCATGATTCTCCCCGGCATGGGCGTGATCAGCGAATTGGTCACCTGCTTCTCGCGCAAGGGCGTGTTCGGTTATCCGTTCATCGCCGGATCGAGCCTGGGCATCGCCATCATCGGCTTCCTGGTGTGGGGCCACCACATGTTCGTCACCGGCATGTCCACCTACGCCGGCCTGTACTTCTCGCTGCTCACCATGCTGGTTGCCGTGCCCTCGGCGATCAAAGTTTTCAACTGGACCGCGACCATGTTCCGCGGCTCCATCAGTTACGAGACGCCGATGCTGTACGCCTTCGGCTTCATCGGCCTGTTTACCATCGGCGGCTTGACCGGCCTGTTCCTCGGAACGCTGGGAACCGACGTCCACCTCACCGACACATACTTCGTGGTGGCCCACTTCCACTACGTCATGGTGGGCGGAATGGTGGTGGCGTACATGGGCGGCCTGCATTTCTGGTGGCCCAAGATCACCGGTAAGATGTACCCGGACGGCTGGGGCAAGTTCTCCGCCCTGCTGGTATTCGCCGGCTTCAACCTGACCTTCTTCCCGCAGTTCATCACCGGCTACCTGGGCCAGCCGCGCCGCTATCACGCCTACGCCCCCGAATTCCAGGTGCTGAACGTGATGTCCACCGCCGGGGCTTCGGTTCTGGCTCTCGGCTTCGCAATTCCTGTGATTTACTTGTTATGGTCACTGAAATCCGGACCGCCGGCCGGCAACAACCCGTGGGGCGCTAAGGGCCTGGAATGGGAAATCCAGTCGCCTCCCACGACCTTCAATTTCGATCAGACACCCATCGTGACTGAAGAAGCCTACGCTTACGCCAAACACCAGGAGGAGCACGTTGGCTGATACGCACGTCGCAACTTCGGAACACCCGCCAGAACTACGCCATCACTTCGATGACATGTACCAGCAGTTCGACTCCGCGACGCTGGGCATGTGGGTCTTCCTGCTCACGGAAATCATGTTCTTCGGCGGCATGTTTGGAGCCTACACCGTGTACCGCTCCATGTATCCCGACGCTTTCGCTTCCACCAGTCTGCACATGAATCCGGCGTTCGGCGCGGCCAACACCGCCGTGTTGATCGTCAGCAGCTTGACCATGGCATTGGCTGTCCGCTCCGCCCGTATCGGCAGCCAAAAGGCTCTGCAAATGTTCCTGGTCCTGACCATGATCTTCGGCATCGCGTTCCTGGTCATCAAGGGCTTCGAGTATCACGAGCACTGGGTCGACAACAAAGTCCCGCTCTTCAGCCAACATTGGGACTACTCGAACGACGCCGAGCACCCGCACCAGGCGCAATACGCCCGGCAGGCTCAGATCCTGTTCTGCTTCTACTTCTTCATGACCGGCTTCCACGCCGTCCACATGTTGGTGGGCGTGGGCATCATGACGACGATATTACTCATGGCTCGCAAAGGAAAGTTCAGCGCCCAGTACTTCACTCCGGTGGAAATCAGCGGCCTGTATTGGCACTTCGTCGATATCGTCTGGATCTTCCTGTTCCCGCTGCTCTACCTCATCGGCAACGCCAGAAAGCTGATCTGATATGCACTCACAGCCAAGCGTGAAAGCTTACGTCGCCGTCTGGGCGATCCTGACGTTCATGACGTTCGCCACGTACTACATCGCCCAAATCGACCTGGGCCAGTGGAACATCGTGATCGCGCTCCTCATCGCCTTCTTCAAGATGTCGCTCGTGGTCTTGATCTTCATGAACGTGAAGGCCGACAGTCCGCTGACCAAACTCTTCGTCGGCGCCGGCTTCTTCTGGATGGCCATCCTGCTGGCCCTGACGCTGGGCGACTACTTCTCGCGCGGCTGGATGCCGGGTGGAAAGTTCTGGTAGTCCGCGAACCAGTTTAAGACGCGCTTTCGAAATTCACCCGGAGCTGTTCCAAAGGCTCCTGTGTGCCCTGCCCCCGGAACTAGCCACAATTGGACATACTGCGGATTCTTGGCTGCCAGCGTCTCGGAGTGGGCCGGTAGCGTTCGATCGTCCGCCGTGCCGTGAATCAGGAGCACAGGCACGGTGATGTTCGGCATAGCGGACTCTGGAGAAGCCGCCCGCAAGTCGAGCCCGTACTCCCAGCGCGCGTACTGAAGCCCCATCCAGACCGCCGGCACAGCCACCAGGCGCGGGACCCGTTGCGCCACGCGGTCGTCGGCGATCCACTCAAAATCGGCGAAGGAACTCTCGGCCACCGCGGCATCGAACCGGCGATCCGACGCCAGTTCCTGAAGCAGCACAGCCCCGCCCAGCGATTCTCCAAGCCCGAACAGATGTCGAGGATGCACCTCGCCGACAAGCCACGTCACCCATCGACGCAGATCGTCGGACTCCAGCACTCCGTAGGTAACCAGTTCGCCGCCGCTCTCGCCGTGTCCTCGCAGGTCAGGCAGGAGCACTGCATAGCCGCTCGCCAGGAACATCCGTGCCAGCCCCAGTTCGCCGGCGCGTGAATCGGCGATTCCGTGCAGCACGATGACCGCGCTCCCGTTACGATCTTGAGGCCACAGCAGCCAGCCGCGCAGAACTGCCCCGTCGCGCGCAGTAACTTGAACTACGCGCCAGCCCGTCCCTGATGGCAGGCCGAACGGTTCAGCCGGTCGAAGCCTTCGAGGCGCGCGAAGTGCGCCCTCGCACAACACCGCTCCTGCCCCAACGCACAAGAGCCCGGCGGCGACCGCCACTACAGCGATGCTCCAACCAATACAGCGCGCCATCATAGGAACTTACGAGATTGCCGCACGTCGAGTTCCTCGAAGGCTCCGCTTCGTAGATGACATCCAGTCATCTGCCTTTATGGCCAATCAACGAGGCAGTCCCCGTTCCGTGTCGAGCTTCCAATGCCTGTTGCGGTGTTCAGGCTTACGGCGAAACATCTCCCTCCTTGGGGTGTTTCGAAAGCAACAAGGCGTAGAAATCGGCTCGCTCCAACGAGTGCCGGGTAGCGGTCCAATCGAAGGCGATTGCGCGCCATCGCGGATCGTCAGGAGCCAGGCCAAGCTCTTCTACAAAACCACGCTCCGCTACAAAAAACTGATGGCGGTAGGCCAGCAGCCAACCGTTTCGTGATTGCCGCACTCTTAGCGCCTCGTCCCGGTCTCGGTACCAAAGATTAAGGTGCCCGCTTCCGGCGGCTGGGTAGAGCAAAGTCCCGTAGTTTTCACCGGGCGCACCCGCCAAAACTCGTTTGGCTTCCCACCAACTTGTGAACCCGAGCTCAGCAGCCAATGCTGCGAAGCACTCTGTGCGGCGCACGCTTTGACCGTCTCCGGCGGACCGCTTGAGTCTTCGCAGCGCTTGAACGTCGCCGGCTTGGGCGTGCCGATGAAGAATCTCAGCGCGAACACGGAATTCCTGCACTGCGTCCATATTCATGCATCCTTCCGCCAACCAACACCGCTCCTCGGTTGGCGTTTTGAATCCATGAAATGGGCTGCGAATAGCAATTCAGGGTGAAGGCTTCTTTCGGCGGGACGGCGCCCCTGAGCACCGCACTTCGAAGATAACACAATAGCCCAGAAAACACCGTAAGGATCCGGATCGCGGTGGTGCAGCTGGAAGCGCTTCGGCTCCGGGTTTCTTCAGCACCAGAGCCGGGACAAGGCATGCCGCCCTTCCCAGCACCCCTTTGCCCGGAGCCGCGCCTATGCCGCGATCGCCCTACGGTTTCGCTTCGTACACCAGATTGAACGGCGTCTCCGTCGCCCGCCGGAACCGCGTGAACCCGCCATCCGTCACCACTTTCCGCATGCGCCCTTCGCCCGATTGCGCACCCAGGCACAGCCCGACCTCCTGCGCCCGCGACGCCGGCGTGCAGATCATCGTGGACGCCGCATAGAACACACGGCCCACCGGATTCAGGTTCTTCTCGAGCTGATCGTGCGCGAACGGCTCCACGATCATCCAGGCGCCATCCGGATTCAACATCTCGCGCACATGCGCGGCGGCTCCCACCGGATCGCCCATGTCGTGCAGGCAGTCGAAGAATGCCACAAAATCGTATTTCGCCCCATGGAAATCCTTCGCGGTCGCCACCTCGAAGCTCGCGTTCTTCACGCCGGCTCGTGCCGCCGCCCGCCGAGCCCAGCCAACCGATGGCCCGTGATAGTCGAACCCCACGAACTGCGAGTTCGGATACGCCTGCGCCATCAAAATGGTCGACGCGCCATGCCCGCATCCGACGTCGGCCACCCGACCGCCTGTCTTCAGCTTCGCCTCCACCCCCGCCAGCGCGGGAATCCACGAACTCACCAGATTCGCCGCATAATTCGGCCGGAAGAACTTCTCCGTGCCTTCGAACAAACACGTGTCATGCTCGTCCCAGCCCACGCCGTCACCCGTTCGGAACGCCTCCAGCAGCTTCGGCTCGTCCTTCAGGATCGCGCTGACAATGTGGAAGGCGCCCGGCAGATACGCCGGGCTGTCCTCTACCGCCAAGGCAAAGGCCTGTTCGTTCGGCAATTCAAAAGTCTGCTTCGCCGCGTCGTAGGCCACAAAGCCGCCCGCCGCCTGAGCCGAAAGCCACTCACGCACGTAGCGTTCATCCGTGTTGGTCTTGCGAGCCAGCTCGGCCGGCGTCATCGGCCCGGCGCCCGCCATCGCCTTATAGAGCCCTAGTTTCTCGCCCAGGAGCACGAGAGCCGCGTTCATTGCCGCTCCCAGTTCGCCAACAACCTGTCCCAGGAATTGATTCAGTTTGTCTTGATTGATTTCCACGTTTCCTCCGCTAAGCTCTGAACCGCATTGGGAGTCAGTATACACTGCCTCCGGCCTCGGATACCCTGGGAATGTGCTGAGACCTACTTTCCTCCTCGTTGTAACGGGCGCATGCGCCTTCGCCGAAGTCCATTCGCTCACGCTGCGCCAAGCGGTGGACCTGGCTTTGAAGGAAAACCCGGACATCGTGTTGGCGCACCTGGACGAACAAAAGGCGCAAGCCGGCGTTCGCATCGCCAAGGATCCCTTCGTGCCCAAACTGTACGCCGGCAGCGGCCTCGCCAAGGTCTGGGGCTACCCCAGCAGCATCGAAGGCTCGGCGCCGGCAATTATTCAAACCCGCACCGACATGTCTCTGTACAACCGTCCGAAAAGCTACGAGCTGGCCCGGGCGCGCGAAAACGCCCGCGGCTCGTCCATCGACACGCAATCCAAAAGCGACCAGGTGGCATACCAGACCGCCACACTCTTCCTGGATGCCCAGGAATTGGCCCGCAGCGTTCCCTCGCTCGAATTGGAAGTGCAAAGTCTCACGCGCGTCGGCGAGTCCGTGCGCCTCCAGGTGGAGGAGGGCCGTCAGTTGCCGCTGGAGAACAAACGCGTGGCAGTGGACCTTGCCCGCGCCAGGCAGCGGCTCTCGGCCCTCGAAGACGATTTGGATTACGCCGAGGCTTCGCTCGCCGTCGTCCTCGGCTTCCCCGGCGACGATCGCGTGCGGCCGCTGGACGAAGAGCGCGCCGGCTACGAGATCCCCTCCAGCGAGCAAGCGGCGCGCGACCTCGCGCTCGAAAACAACAAGGACCTCCGCAAGCTGCAATCGCAACTGCAAGCCAAGGGCTTCGAATTGAAGGGATACCAGTCCGCCCAGCAGCCCGTGATCAACGTCGTCGCGCAGTATGCGCTGTTTTCCAAGAACAACTATCAGGCCTACTTCGTGAACTTCCAGCGGAACAATGCCGAACTCGGCGTCTCCATTCAGATCCCGATTTTCGTGGGATCGGCCGCCAAGGCGTACGTCACGCAGAGCCAGCTTGAAATCACCGAGCTGCGGAATCAACTGAATCAGACCAGGAACCGCATCGAGCTCGATACGCAGAAAAGCTTCCAGGACCTTCAGAAGGCCAACACCGCCCTGGAAGTTGCCCGCCTCGACTTGGACTACGCCCGCGAACAGCTATCCGTGCTATTGACTCAGCTCGGTGAGGGGCGCGTCACCGGCCAGCGTGTCGACGACGCCCGTCTCGCGGAACAGGAGAAATGGATCGCGTTCTACGACGCACAGCACATCGTCGAGCGTGCTCGCCTCGATCTGTTGCGCCAGACCGGCACATTGGTCGCCGCCCTCCACTAGCTGCGCGCCGCGACCCTTGTTGTATCATCGAACAATTGCGAGCCGGAACCAAGATCCCGTGGGCCAGCGTTCCTTACGTACTTCCCTTTGCAGCTTTCCTGGTATTTCTCGCACTGCAAAAGTACGCTCCGCTGAACCCCTACTTTGAGTTCGCGGTTCGCGACGTCTTTGTGGCCGCGGTGCTGTTTGGATTTTCGCGCCACGTCATTCAGCTTCGAAGCACGCGCCGGCTGGAAACCGTCATCATCGGCGTGGCTGTCTTCGTCGCCTGGGTCACTCCCGACGTCGTCTTCCCCAATTACCGCCAGCATTGGCTCTTCCAAAACTCCGTGATGGGCCGGATTTCCGTCGCCATTCCCGAAGACGTAATCCGGTCGCCGTTCGTTCTGTGGCCCCGCATCATCCAGGCCGTGGTTCTGGTGCCCATCCTCGAAGAACTCTTCTGGCGTGCGTGGCTGATGCGCTGGCTCATCGATCCGCGCTTTGAAAAGATCCCGCTCGGCAGATACCGGCCGGCTTCGTTCTGGATCACGGCGCTGATGTTCGCCGCCGAGCATGGCCCCTACTGGGATGTCGGCCTGCTCGCCGGAATCGCCTACAACTGGTGGATGGTCCGCACGCGCAGCCTGGGCGACTGCATCCTCGCGCACGCGGTCACCAATGCCTGCCTCTGCGGCTACGTCGTCGCGACACGGCATTGGGAATACTGGGGGTAGCGGATTCTAGCCGGGCTCCGAAGCAGCCACCACCTGCGATCGAGCCGGCCGCCGGCCACCGGCCAGCCGGGGGCGTAGTACGCGATTCCACCACATAACCGCCCCGGTCACAAACATCGCCGCCGGAGCCAGCCCAAACAGCGCCCACGTGGCCTTCGTCGCCTGATCGCAAATACCCGGGCCTTTGCACGGAATGCCGATCCCGTTGATGCGGCCGAAATGCAAATACGCGAGCCAATAGATCACCTGATCGATAATGCGCCCCCGCGCGTTCGCCGCCGTCAGCGGCTCGATCCGGTCGGCCCAGTCTTGAAACATCTCCGGATTCGCAAGGTAAATCCCGCTCAGCGCGAAGATGAGTGTGAAAACGAGACTCCAGAAGCCCATCATGCTGTGCAGTTCCCAGATTGTCCGCTTCCAGCCCACGCCCCGTTGCACCATCAGGCTGCGCCGCCATGCGCCGATCCCCGGCCACCACACCACCAGGCCCGTGATCGCAACGGCGACAATTCCGCCCGCGCCGAAGCCGTTCACGATCCGGCCGGTCGGCCCCGCGAAAAGATCGTCGTGCAGGTCGGAAAGCTCTGTAATGAGCCGGATGCCGGTCCCGACTGTATTTCCCAGGTCTTCGCCGGTTCGGACATCGAACATCCGCCTCTTGGTCTCATCGCCTCGGTGAAGTTCGATGTCCGCGGCTTGATCCGGATTGGTCGGCCTGCCGATCCGTACGACGCGGTAGCCCGGATAGGCTCGCTGGGCCACCGCCTTGAGCTGATCGTCGGTCAACCGCGGCCCGGAGCCGGTGGATAATACTGGCTTCGGCGTAGCCGCCACGAGAAGCTCGTTGCGATACACCAGCACGCTGCCGGTCACGCTGATCACGACAATATAAATCCCCAGCGCGATGCCGCACCACAAGTGCACTTGAAACAGCGCCCGCCGAAGCCAGACCTTCTGCGGCTGCCGGAGCCAGCGCTGCCATGAATTCAGATGATTCCCGCCGCTCACTAGCGACAGCCTACTACAACACACACGCCAGCGTCTGCGAGGCACAAGGCGATAAGATTTAAGGAACATGCGAATTCGCTCGTACCTGCTCCTCTGGGGGGCCACGGTGGTCCTGGCTGCGCCATCGCTCTTCGCGCAGTACATCGATTACCCCACCACCGGAGTCCCGCGCCTGCCCGACGGCAAACCCAACCTCGCTGCGCCCACGCCGCGCACCCCCGACGGCAAGCCGGACCTTACCGGAATGTGGGGCTGGTTTCCCTTCGGCAAACCCTGCGGCGCGCACTGCTCGGACCTCCAAATCTCCCCCGAGTTTATGAACCTGGCCTCCAGCCTCAAGCACGACCCGCCCTATCAGCCGTGGGCTCGGGAGCTGGTGAAAAAGCGGCGCGCCGACCAAATGAAAGATGATCCCAACGTCCGCTGCCTGCCGCGAGGCGCGCTCCGCATCTGGACCGACGACTACTACAAGCGCATCTTCGAAGTGTCGGACCGCATCATCATCCTCACCGAACGCAATATGCAATATCGCCAGATCTTCACCGACGGCCGTCCTCTGCCCGAAGATGGGAATCCCACCTGGAACGGCTATTCGGTTGGGAAATGGGAAGGCGACACGTTTGTCGTGCACAGCGTCGGCTTCCGCGACGACCTCTGGCTGGACTCCTTCGGCAACCCGCTCACCGAATCCGCCAAAATTACCGAAAAAATCCGCCGCCCGAACTACGCCACCCTCGAAGTCGAAATGACCATCGACGATCCCAAAGCCTACACCGAGCCGTGGACCGTAACGATGAAGCAGCCGATCGTCCCCGACAGCGAATTGATCGACTATTACTGCCTCGAAAACGAGAAAGACTACAAACACATGCAGGGGAAATAAGTCCGACGCCTCGTGGAAATAGAGCGGTGTTGGCCTACGACGGAATGAATGAGATCTCGCAGGGTTTTGCCCGAGCTCTGTTTTCCGCGTTTCCAAACTGGGAGCATCTGGCGAGAGTTGCGAACGACGACAAAACGGGTGCAAATCACATTGAGGTCGATGTGGCGCAAGATGGAACCGATCGTCTTCTTCACCTGAGTACTGCGGACAATGAAATAACGATCGGTTTCGAGCAATGGCATACCCATGTCGGCCCATTTCTCGGAATCACTATGGCGGAATCGGTAGCCACAGCAATGAGCATTATCGAGGATTTCATCGCCGAGCGGGCCGTCGTGAAAGTAACTCACCGGGATAGCGCCTGGATCGTTTCGAGTCTCGAATACGTTGTTGCACCCAGTGAACCCATCCCGAATTCCTCGACGAAGGTCTTTTCATGGCGCCGCACCTACGACGACATTGTTCAAGCTCCCTGAAGACGGCTCGCCAAGCCAGCGTTTCATGCAATAAGATAGCGGAGTGAGGTCATAACCATGCCCGAGACCACGCAATCGCGACGACGCCTTCTGCAGAACGCGGCCTGGGCCACGAGTGCGGCGGCTCTCATCCGCTCCGAAGCCGGAGCACAAACGGCCGCGAGCGCCGCAGAGCACTCTCCCTGCATGCACTTCTTTCCCTCCGGCTTCCGCAACGAGAGAATCAAGACCTCCGGCGCCGAAATCAACGCAGTCATCGGCGGCTCCGGCCCGCCCGTGCTTTTGTTTCACGGCGCACCGCAATCGGTCATCACCTGGCGCTTGATCGCGCCCGATCTGGCCAAGGATTACACGCTCGTCATGTGCGACCTCCGCGGCTACGGCGACTCCAGCAAACCAGCCGACCAGCCCAAGCATGCCAGCCAATCCAAACGTCCCATGGCGCTGGATGGCGTCGAGGTGATGGAACACCTCGGCTACCGCCAATTCCTCATGATCGGGCACGACCGCGGCGGACGCGTCGGCCGTCGCATGGCGCTCGATCATCCCGACCGCGTGCAGAAGCTGGTCGTCATGGACATCGTCCCCGCCCATTATCTCTACTCGCACGTCACCATCGACTTCGTCCAGGCGTATTTTCATTGGTTCAACTACCTGCGCCCTGCGCCCGGCCCCGAGAACGAACTGAAGGCAGCCAACGACGCCCTGCTGGCGCGCGCCACCGACGACGTGCAGCGCGAATACCTGCGCAACAACACCAACCCGCTCACCATCCACGCCATGTGCGAGGATTACCGCGCCTCCGCCTCCATTGATCTCGAGATCGACGCTGCCGACATCAAGACCGGCAAGAAAATCCAGTGCCCGCTATTGACCATCTGGGCCGCCGCTGGCGCGATGGGAAAGCTCTACGACGTCCTCGGCGTCTGGAAGGAAGAAGGCGTTAACGTCACCGGCCAGGGATTGCCCGGTAACCACTCCTTGCAGGAAAGCGCGCCCAAAGAAACACTTGCGGCCATACAACAATTCCTGCGCGCTTGAAAGAGGCTTCGTGCCACCCCGCCTGTGCCATACTGATATTCAAGTATTGACCTGGAGGTTTCGATAACAATGCCCAAGTGGAACGCGTTGTTGTTCGCAATTGTGGGGGTAACTTTGGCTGCGGTCCCCTCGTTCGCTCACCATTCCTTTGCCGCCGAGTATGACAGCAAGTCCATCACTTTAACAGGCGTGATCACCAAAGTGGAGTGGACCAATCCGCACATCTATTTCTACATCGACGTGAAGGATGCCAATGGCAACGTCGAGAATTGGGCCGTAGAAGGCTATCCTCCGAACACACTCAAGCGCACTGGATTCTCCAAAGACGATTTGAAGATCGGCGACACCGTCACCGTGACGGCCTACCGTGCCAAGGATGCCACCAACCGCGTCGCCGGCCGCGAGATCACCTTCCCGGGCGGAGGCAAAAAGTTCGCTGGTCCGGCTGCCGCGCCCACCTACTGAGGCTCCCGTGAAAGTAACTCTATTGGTCGCCGCATTCGCCGCGCTCGCGAGCGCGCAATCCATCAAGCGCGCCGCCGACGGCAAACCCGATCTTTCCGGCGTCTGGCAGAGCGGAGGCGTGAGTCTGTACGGCGAGCCCGGCATCGCCAAAGCGCCGCCTGCACCCGTCAACCCTCCACCCAAGCGCGAGCCGCTGCCATATCAGCCCTGGGCCGCCGAAAAGTCCAAGACATTTACGCCCGTGGATGATCCAACGCTGCGCTGCCTACTGCCCGGCATCCCGCGCATCACGTCCATGCCCATGCCCTTCGAGATCGTTCAGACGCCCAAGGAAGTGGTGATCGCCTACGAGTCGTTCCACGCCTTCCGCATCATTCCCATCAGCGCCAAGCTGGAACATCCCAACGATCTGGTTCCGACCTGGATGGGCGATTCGGTCGCGCGCTGGGATGGCGACACGCTGGTCATCGACGTCACGGGCTTCAACGACAAGACCTGGCTCAGCGGAACCGGCAGCTTCCATAGCGAAGACCTGCACGTGGTCGAGCGCTTTCAGCTCAACACGGACGACACCATCACGTACACCGCCACTGTGACCGATCCCAAAGTGCTCACGAAGACCTGGGTCACCGGTGCCGTGCTCAGGCGTCCACCGAACACGCGCGTCGAAGAGTACGAGTGCATCGAGAACAACCAGGACGCGCCGCACATGGAGAAAGCTCAAAACAAGGCGAAGTGAACGCTAGCGCAAATAGCGCTGGTGCTCTTTCAGGATGCAACGGTCCATCACCACCGCCAGGCCCGCGTCCTTGGCCTTCCGCGCGGCCTCTTCGTCGATGACGCCTTCCTGCATCCACACCGCATCAGCGCCGATCCGAATCGCCGCTTCCACCACCGGCTTGACAAACTCGGACCGCCGGAAGATGTCGACGATATCGACGTGTTCCGGAATGTCCTCCAGCCGCTTGTACGCCTTCTCGCCCAGCACTTCGGTCTCGTTTGGATTCACCGGGATGATGCGATAGCCGCGCTTCTGCATGTACTCGGAAACCCCGTGCGACGCCCGGTACTTCTTGCCTGAGAGCCCCACCACCGCGATCACTTTGGCCTTCCGCAGCAGTTCGGCGATGCCGTTGTTCACGCTTCCTCCATCTTCAGCACTTTGCGGAAGCGCGCTACTTCCTTCGGCGTGAGATGCCGGAACTCGCCGGGCTTCAGCCCGCCCAATTCCAGAAATCCGATCTTCACGCGCCGCAGTTTCTCCACCAGCCTGCCGAAATGTTTGAACATCATGCGGATCTGATTCTGGCGGCCTTCAATCAGGCGCACCTCGTACCACGGGCTTTCGGCGCGCTCGATCAGCTTCAGCCCCGCCGGCGCCGTTTTCTTCCCGCCCAGCGGCACGCCTTCCCTGAACTTCTGCTCCTGATCCGGAGTGAGCGGACCGTTCGTCTTCACCAGGTACGTCTTGGTGACGTGGCTCGAGGCCGCAGTGATCCGCTTGGCAAACTCGCCGTCGTTGGTAAGCAGCAGCAGGCCGTCGCTGGCATAATCCAGGCGCCCCACCGGATACACGCGCGCCTTCACTCCGCGCAGCAGGTCCATCACGGTTTGGCGGCCTTCCGGATCGGTAACAGTCGACATGACGCTCTTCGGCTTGTTCATCGCCAGGTAAACCAGGCGCTCCGGCGCACCCACGCGCTTTCCATCCACCTTGATGTGATCGTGCTCGGGATCGGCCTTGGATCCCAGTTCGACAACAACAGCGCCGTTCACCGTCACCCGGCCTTCCAGAATCAGTTGCTCGGCCTTGCGCCGACTGGCGACTCCGGCGTGGGCCAGGACCTTCTGTAACCTCTCCTCGGGCATCTACTCGTTTGGTACAGGAGTTTCAGCAGCAGCCGCAGGCTCCGGTTGCTGGTCAGCCGTCTCGTCAGCCATGGACAGGCGGCCTAGCTCTTCAAATTCCTTCAAGGTGGGCAGTTCGGTCAGGTCCTTCAAGCCGAACTGCACCAGGAATTCCTTGGTGGTCTTGTACAACATCGGCTTGCCCACCACCTGTTTCCGGCCGGCCGTGGCGATCAGCTTCCGATCCAGCAGCGTCTTCAACACACCCGCGCCTTGCACGCCGCGCACTTCCATGATCTCGGGCGCCGTGATGGGCTGCTTGTAAGCGATCAAGGCCAAGGTCTCCAGCGCCGGAAGCGAAAGCTTCAGAGGTGGCTTCAGGTTCTTCACGAAAGCGCGCACCGCATCGTGATGCTCCGGCTTGGTGGACATCTTGTAGCCGCCGGCCACTTCGCGAATCGTCAAGCCATGCTCGGGTTTGGCGAACTCGGCGGCCAGCTCCGCCAGAATCCGGCCGACGTTGGCCGCGGGCTGCTGCAGCGCCGTCGCAATCTGATCCGCCGACAGAGGCTCATCGGTGATGTAAATCACCGCTTCGACGATGGCTTTCAATTCTGTATCAGTGAGCTCTGCCACCAACGCGGGGGCTTGTACTTCGGGAGTTTCCATTTTCGATTAGCTGTATTCCTGTTCGATGGCCGCGAGAGATTGGCCCAGCACCTCGTCAAACACGCGGTGCTTCTTTAATCCAATGTCGCCGAAAGCGTCCTTCTGGGTCAACACGATCACTGCCGCCGCACCAGCTCGAGCGTGGCCAGAAACAGACAGATCATGGCGCGCCGGCTGCCCTGCCGCTCGAATAGCTCGGCCGCCGAGACGGACTCGCCCACACGCATGTCGCGGAAGACGCTTTCCAGGTACCGGATCATGTCCGGAATGCTGACGTCTTCCTTGCCGACCTGATAGATGGGCCGATTCTTGGCGCGCTCCAGCACGGTTTGCAGCGTCTTCACCAGGTCCACGATGCTGACCGCCAGCTCCGGCTCTTCGGCTTCGGCGAGAAACTGGGCCATCTGCGGATTCGACCACGCCGCCTCTTCCACGATGCGCTTCTGTTGCAGCATTTCAGCAGCGTTCTTGAAGCGCTCGTGCTCCAGCAGCCGGTCCACCAGCTCCTGGCGTGGGTCCTCTTCGGGCGCAATCTTGTCCAGTTCCGGATCGCGCGGCAGCAGCATCCGCGACTTGATGTGGATCAGAGTCGCCGCCATGTAGATGAACTCGGCGCTCAGCTCGATATCCATCCCCAGGGCGCGCTGCATGTAGTCCAGATACTGCTGCGTGATGGACGCGATGGGGATGTCGTAGATGTTGATCTGCTGCTTGCGGATCAGATCCAGGAGCAGGTCGAGCGGCCCGTCGTACTGCTCCAGATGAAAATTCAACGGCGATGACACTTCATTTAGAATAGCAGCGATTCCTTCGGTTATTTGTTAAAGTACAACGTCACATCCACGGTGTGATCGCCCTTGCTCACCTTGGTTTCCGAGCGCGTTTTGTTCAGGTTGTCGAAGACGCCGCCTTCCTTGACCCGGCTCAGGAACCGGTCCGGATAGTTGGGGTTGAAGGGTCTGCCTTTCGCCATGCCCCACATC
>Ga0335071_10001561_pt1 | contig 24743 bp, 14 predicted proteins | sample Lox_Sample_15_FD_206724 | JGI IMG/M metagenome (GOLD analysis project Ga0335071, IMG submission 206724) | Soil microbial communities from Loxahatchee National Wildlife Refuge, Florida, United States - Lox_Sample_1.5 | ecosystem: Environmental > Terrestrial > Soil > Wetlands | place: USA... | reverse complement strand
AGAGAGCTCTTGTCGAACTGCATGCCGGGCTTTTGATGGCCCGGGATGATCACTTCGGCGCCCATTTTCTCGATCTTGTTCACATCCGCGATCCACTGCGCTCGTTCATCCTTGGTGAGCTCGCACGTGAAAGGATGCGCCTGGTTGAACAGGACGTCGCTGGCAACCAGGGTCTTGATCGAGGGGATCCAGACCATCGTGTTGTAGCGCATATCGCCCATGATCTTCGTCATGATCTCGAGAGGCTGTCCTTCCAATTCGAGCTTATTTTCCTTCAAAGCCTCGATCTTCGCGCTTACTCTGCAAACATTGTGCGAACCGATGATGCCTTCCCAGTGTTCGATCTTGCCGAAGAACTGCTTGTTCATGATGTCGGCTTCCGAAGGGATCGCCACAACGCGGGCTTTGGGGAAAGCCTGGGCAATCACGCCGGCCCCGAAGTAGTGATCCGGATGAGCATGCGAAAGATAAATGGTCGTTAGGTTCTTGCCTGTGTCCAGGATTTCGGTAATCACGCGGTAGGCGTTGGACAGCGTCCACTGGGCGTCGATGAGAATCGCGTCCTTCTTCCCCATGACGATGGTGGAAGCGACTTCAAATCCGTTCTCGTCGCTGACACAGACTTTGGTAGATAAATTGTTTTGACCGCTTGCGGTTAATCTGATCTCCATGGAATTGTTCTCCAGTTAGATTTTTGCCGGGTTGAACCCGGCCATTAAAATTCTTCAAAGAGGGCCTATTGTCTCTCCCGATACCCGGTTCTGAAATAATAGCCAACCGGACATTTATATGCATTTCCTTCGCGGCGGACAAGAGGAAAGTGGAGAATTTGGCCGGCATCAGGCGAGAATCGCGCTGGATTGCGTCACGCGGCGGACGTCTTTTCCGGCAGCGCTATTGTGAAGCGGCTTCCTTGCCCTTTTCCTGCGCTGGTGGCACTGATCGTACCGCCGTGGCCCTCAATGATTGCCTTGACGATTGCGAGCCCTAATCCGGTGCCGCCCGTTTCCCGGCTACGCGATTTGTCTGCCCGATGAAATCGGGACGCTGCTGCGCCTCGATCGAAGGCTTCGGCATCCATGCGGGCGTTTGTGTTCCGGCCCGCGATCATAAAATAAAGCGTATTTTGATAAATCGGCAAAGACGAATGTGCGAGGTTTACTTAAGTTGTTCTTATCGGAAATATATGAGGCGACGGGCTGGGAGCATTCATAACCGGCAGGCAGCTTATGCTACCTATCCTTATCTGGGATGAAAAAAAATATAGTGCGGGAGGCAAAGGCATGCAGAAATGGGAATACATGGTGAGAATTATATCGAGCGAGAAAGTAAAAATCGTCCATGAGGAAGACATTCTTGATGAGCAAACGACAAGGCTTTTGAACTCATATGGCGCGCAAGGATGGGAACTGGTTTCTGCGAGAGACGCTATTTATGTTTTCAAACGTCCTAAACCATAATTTCCGATGCGCGCATTCACAGATGATCGATGGGTGAATTATGATTTCTGGCCATCCACATTATCCTGAAATCGGCTGGTAGAAAACTATGGATGCCCATTTTCTATCCAAGAAGAGGCATAAGCGATTGCGGTTTAGTTGTTTGTCAATTCCAGATCCGTCTGGGCAATTGCAGTCAGGGACGATTGCAATTCGGTTGCCTCGATAACCAACCTGTACTTCCCGGGCTTCACATCCTTAAACTTGAGAGTGCATCCGATTGTTGCTTCGGTGCTTCTCGATTGGGAAGGGTTGTTCTCCAATGAAATTGGAGATACCGTCCACTCCTTTCCCTCTTCGTCCAAAAGCTTCGCTTTGACGATTGCTTTCCAGCGGTCCAGATTGCCGGCGGAATTGTACAGCTTGAATAAAACAGCGACAGGAGAACCAACCGTTGATCTATTCTCGATGCTAGGAGATATCTGCATCCCTGAATAAACGAGAGGGTCGCTTTCATCCAACAATTTTGCCTGGATGTTTTGAATCAGCGCAGGCAGGTGGGATACTTTTTCTGCAACCACCAAGCTGCTTACGGCCATTCCGCCTTCAGGGGGAGCGGGTATATCAATTACCTGCTCCATAGCTCCAAGGTTGTTTGCGCCGTCCGAAGCGGCAAGCCTCAGGCGATATTTCCCAGGACGCAATTTAAAATAGTTGCCGTAAGCCAGGTTCCTCTGCAAGTTCTGATCCTTTTCGTTGTTGATAATCACAGGCACTGTCTCACTAAACCGCGCTGCAACCGCGTTATTTTCGGCATATGCCACGCCCATTATGCTGAGATCGCACGAGAGTTGTCCTCTCTTCTTCTTGAACTCGGCTTTCTCCAGGCGGATTTTGGAAGAAACCAAAACCCTTGCGAGCTCGGGTGTCTCATAAAAATAGATTGCCCGAAAAGCCAGCGGCAACTGCTTTGCGGCGTTGGGAGATGCCATGGCACCGAGCAAGGCCTTTTCCTCCCTGGAACTGGCCAGTGTATCCAATGGGCGCTGGTCAATGTAGCCCTTCCGATGCCTCAGAGTCACATCCTTCAAATCCGTTTTGACCTCAATTTTACGCAGAGATCCATCCCGCTTCGGATTATTGGATTGAAAACCCAATACATAGTAGTTGCTCAGTTGCTTGTCTAATTTTGCCAATTCCTGATCAAAATTGCCCGTATTGAAAATCGGGAAACCGCCCGTTTCGGAAGAGAAAGCTCTCAAGACGTCTTTTTCCACTCGCGTTGATTTTGATCCAAAGTCCGGATTGGTTGCCCAGGGATCGCTGCGTGAGGGGTCCGTGCGACTGGGAGACGAGCCCGAATTAGGGTTGGTTCCACTTCCACCTGTTCCCCCACCGCCGCTTCCGCCTGTCCCACCGCCTCCTTTCTGAAACATACCGTTGCTCATAAATGCAGTTCTGAGGGATGCCTGAAGCCTGGTGTCTCTTGCAGGAGGTCGAGTCTCCCCAAGTATATTTGCTTCCAGTCCTCTCGCATCGATCGTGTAGAAAACGACGTTGGCTTTCCTTGCAGAGTTTAGAGCCTTCAAGTAAAGCGATCGGCTTTCGTCGCTCAAGGGAATGTCTTCGGAGAAAAGCAGAATGGATTTGCAGCCTCGGATCCGGGCGATGGACTGACTCAGAGAATCCAAAGCTCGGAAAAATGACTCTGACTGATATTTCACATAAGAGTCGGAAAGCCGGGAGTCACTTAATTTGGGTCTCGATGTCACCGGAGATTCCAGCTGAGATTGTTCCGTGGCATTGGTGTTGGAGGTTGGCCGTGCGCCGCCTGATACAGCAGGCATGCGAATGGCGGCCAGTACCTTTTCGGGATCTTCGGTGAAACTCTGCAGAACACGCAAGGACTGGTCGTATGCGACAACCGCAAAGATATCGCCTGGCCTCATGTGCTCTTTGACAAACTTTTCTGCAGAATCGCGCGTCATTTTAATATGAGCGGTTGTGACCGTATTGTCGTCAAAGAGGATCAGCACGGTTTTCCCACGAGGGATATCGCGAGCCATATTGGCTGGATTCGCCATTGGCGCGGCTTCTTCCGTCACTTCATCAAAGCTGACGATCTCCTGTTGATTCTCATCTTCATAAAGCCGGAAGTTCTCTTTTTGGAGGTTGTGTACCGGTTTCCCATTCTTGTCCAGCACAACGACTTCCGCCGTTACCAACTCCACTTCAACGCGTATTTTCAAGGAGCTTTCAGATTGAGCAGCCGGGATCGCCGCACACGGCAGACTTCGGAAACATAGGGAAAAAACCAAGCCCAGAAGGCACAAAGATCCTACAATCAACCACCTGCACCGGGCTCTGTCCTGTTTGGATGACATAAGCCTCCTTTTGACACGAAGTGCGAAATGTATTTTTCAAACTTCCAATTGCTAAGGTATTTCAATTGCCTTTGTCAAGGAACCCATTTTCCCTTGTGAGGCTTCGCGCACAACTGCCTTGATTTTGAAGCGTCCGAGGGGAAGCTTGAGCTCAATTCTGGAGGTAACGCCCCGATCGAGAAGGCTGGCGTAGCTCGCATCGGTTAATCTGAAATCGACCGATTTCTCCACTCCCTTCACGTAACGATCGGCTTCGTCGAAAGCAACCACGACCATACTGATTAGGTTCTTGTGCCGCGATTCTTCGTCGAGAAAACGAAGCCCCTTAATCCCGATTTTCATCAATAGCGCAACATTGTAGGAGGTGTCGTCCTCCTGATAGCAGTTGTATGACAAGTCCATCGGAATTTCGTTGAGATTACCAGGGGCTTGCAGTGCCTCCATAATGTCTTCTTTTTTCTGCCGCTCAAATGTCACTTCTTCCCTGGGGGCATAGTACCCCTTGCGATACGAGACCTGAACTCCCGGGCGCGTGACTTCCACCCTGATCGCATGGAAACGTCCGTCGGGTTTTTGCGGCGGGATCGCATATGTCAAAACATAATAATATTCGATACGGCTGGAGATCTGGCGAATACCGTTATAGATGTCATTACTGTTGTGAAAAAACAGGCCCCCGGTGTCATTGGCCAGCTGATTGAGAGGTTCCTCCTGAGCCCGTGCATCATCTCTATATATCGCCGGTTTTAGCGAAAACGTTTTTTCTGTGGAAACGATTCGCTCGCCTGCTTGAATGAAAGACGGATCATACACGCCGCGGATGTCGATGGTGTTCAATACAACACCGGCACGAAGCGCCTGATCGACAACATCCTGGAGCTCAAAAGCTAGGTCCCGGTGCAGAAATCCGTCAGAAAATAGCATCAGACTCTTGCTGGCGTCGAAATGCCTCAATGAACGCAGGTGCTGGCGGAGAGCAATAAGCAGAACACGACTTCGCTGCATCGTCTCCTGATATTGTTTGGATGCCAGCATGCGCGAATGGGCTGCCGCAGATGCGAGAAGTTTCGTCTTTTTGGCCGCTAATGCGGCAGCCTCCTCCTGTGTCGCCGGCTTCGTGTCTACATCCTCGCTGAAACACTTCAACGATTCCTGAATGGCTATGTTGAGGGAGTCAGGATCCTGATCATTGACTATCTTCTGAGCCTGCAGATCGGTAAGCACCGGACAATCGGATTGGTCAACCACAATTCGGTTCAGTTTCTTCGGCAGTGTTGAGATCCGTTCGAGAAGCAGCTGCTTATCGCTTGAAAATGGATAATCTACCTTCCCCGAGCCGGACCATATTCCAACCTGGTCTCCGGGGGCCATGTCCTTCTCGATGAGCTTTGCCAAGGCCTCTGATACCCGGAGGAATCGATCGTCAGGTGCGGAGGCCAAATCATCGATCATGATGGAAATCAGGTGGGGGCGGCCGAAATTCGGCACCTCTCTTGCCGCCGCTTCAGACGCAGGCTCGCCCTGCCTCGCGTCCCCAATGTGGATCGGATTGTGGGACTCCATCGCAAATGTCTGGATACTCTGCAGTTTATCGTCTTCGAATATTCTGAAATCTTTTGCGGTTAAATCAGTAACGGGATTCCCGCGCTTGTCCGTGGCAGTAGCATTCACGACAACGACACCGACGGGAATCCTGAAAACCAGCTGGCCGTGACCCGCAAGCTCATCCTTATCCTTTGCGTTTTGTGGAAAAAGGCTGAGACCTGGCAGCAACATTAGAATTGTGAATATTTTTATTCGATAATGCACCGGCACTGCCACCCGTACGCCCCCAAGCAGATCGCCCTCGATTCGACACACTTCACAGATTTGAATCCGAAGCATGCACTGGATCTTCAGCGTTCTCGAAAGTTAAAAGTCACCTTCTGAAGTGACATCCAGCCGCCATGCGGCGGATGTAGTATTCGCATGTTTTGCTGCAATGCCCGGATTTGCCATTGCAGCGCACTATTCAAAGAGCTCCCGCGTACTAAAAAACGAGTCAATGATTTATATATTCGAGCATCCTGCTGATCATGTGGAAGCACTATCCCTTTTGAGAAGCGACTCAACTATTGCCGATCAGGAATTGAATTTATTTTAACGCTACGATTGGAGGATTGACAATATTAAACGCGCCAAAATATGAAAAGAAAATTGGTTAGTACCATGCTTATGCCCGTAACCATAATGGAAATGAGCGTTCGGATTTCCACTTGACGCAAAAGCCGGCGGTTTCTCAACATTTGCATCAGGGCGGGAAAGAGAGTATTTTATAGCCATAAAAACCTTTGAGAGTTACCGATGAAATTGCGTACGACCCTGTTCATTTGCACCCTTTTGGGCATTTGTCACGCCCCTATCCTCGGAAGCTCTATAGGGAAGCATGGAGAGGAAAAACAGACCTAGTAGCCTGTAACGGTTGAATTGGTAGTGGCATCGGTTTTCCTGGGCGAGCAGCGCTGAAAGAGCAATGCAGCCCAGGGTGGAAGAGCACGCGAAACGGGCTCTGGAACCCTGGGTCGGCATTGATAGGGTAGAAGCCCTGCGAGGGCGACGCAGACTGCATCGCCCTTGCAGGGCTTGTTTCCGTTGCTTCCCTGATCCCGGAGTTTCGGGACGCTGCGCGCCCCTTCACCCCGGGCTATATTGCACCGCGCTTTCAGCGCTCGACTTCATATTTTTAGGGCACTATCGATTTGTGTGTTACATGCCACTAGGCATGGCTGGATGTCGATTTTTCGCGCGACGAAACTATTAACCCGGATTCCGAAGTTAGCCGCTGCCGCGGGCAAGTTTTGCGATTCTGGTATCTAGATTTACAAATAAAATCCCAATTTCGGAATCCAGGATTAGTGTTTTCCGCCAATGAGTCTGGCCCATTCCTTTTTAGCGGGCTGACATACATGACATTGTGAGCAGACCACTATGAGAGACATGCATGGATTACTTCTCTTATATGCGTCCCTTTTCTTTTCCAGGGTCACTCTATGTGGACAACATGACCTCTGTTTAGATGCGACTTTGCAATCAGCGTCGCAAGCGGTCATCACGGGAAGGGCTTTCGCGACCGTCAGGAATTCGGCGCCACTCGCCGCCAAGGAAATCACAGGCAAGCCAGTGCAAGCTTGCGGAGTGCAGCTGGGCTGGGAGCGCGATCCTGAGGAAGCGAATGTGTATCTTGTTGGAACGCACAAATACCTATCAAAGGATGACTTGACTCTTCTGGAGCATAGGAGGGCACAGTATCAAAGCTCGAGCCGTGTGATTACGGGCAAATTGCCAAAACAGGGCGGGGCGGCAAGCGACGCAAAAATAACGCTGCGGGCATGCAGTCTTTCTGATCCCGTCCAGGATCGAAAGAAGGACGAAGGCACGCCGGCGAACCAAAATGAAGCAGTGCCAAGCGCCAAATCTATTGACTATCTCTCCAATCCTCCAAAGGATCTGCCCGATTTTGAGTCTGTGAGCGACCAGACCCAGGTGGGTGAGATTCTCGCTGCCGTGGGCGGCAATGTTTCCAGACTCTTTGCGAACCTTTTCAATATTTCCGCCGTGGAAAGAGTTCAACAGCAAAAGCTCACTCATGAAGGAGAGGCTAATTCGGGCCAGAAATTCGAATACCTATATTTGTGTCTGGGAGCCGTCGACAAAGGTAATCCTTCCTTCGACGAATATCGCTCGGATTCCAAGGGATCGGAAATTTCTCAGTTGGGATTGAACAGAGGGTACATGCTGACATCAGGATTTGTGTCAGCGCCACTAATATTTCATCCGGCCCATCAAAACGGCAGTTCCTTCCGCCTGCTCGGGCACCAGAAACTAAAAAGCCGTAATACCTTTGTTCTGGCATTTGCCCAGATCCCCAGTAAATCCCGAATATTCGGAAGCTTTCAAAATGGGAAAGATGTGGAGACAACTTTCAAACAGGGGATGGTTTGGATTGATGCGGAGAATTTCCAGATTGTTCGCCTTGTCTCAAATCTCCTGACGCCACTACCTCAAATCAAGCTGGATGGAGTAGAGACCCAAATTGACTTCGACAAGGTTCAGTTTGGTCGAAAAGCGCACGAGTTCTGGTTGCCCGTGCAGGTGATTGTAACTGTCCATTGGAATGGTAAAGTCTTTCGCAATACGCATGTATATTCGGATTTTAGACTGTTCAATGTGGAAACACAGCAGAAGATTACGAGGCCGTTTGACACAACACAACCAGCGGAGGAAACCGACGGCAATGAACCGCATGAAAGGAGTGTCGTGACTCCTGCACCGAAATTCAGTGCCCCAGCAAAATAGCAGGCTATGCGACATCTATCTGCTCTTCGATGACCTGGCAACAATCGGCCCATCCGGGATATTCGTGGATTTTAATTTCTGCATTATAGGTGTGTGCAAAATTTTGATCTTAAGCCTCAAATCCATCGTAAAATAAAGCGGATTTTGATAAATCGGTAATGATGGATGTGCGAGGTTTACATAGGCTGTCCTTATCGGAAATCATTGAGGCCCACGGATGGGAGGGTTCGCCACCGAAATGGCAGCTTATTCCGCCTATCCTTAAATATTGCGTGATATTGCGTAAAGGAGCTGCGCCTCAGGCCGGTCGCAAACAGGCAAAGCGTTTCATTTCAAGGATATGTTCTCGGGAAATACGATTGTGAAGCGGCTTCCTTGGCCTTTTCCTGCGCTGGTGGCACTGATCGAACCGCCATGTCCCTCAATGATTGCCTTGACGATCGCAAGCCCTAATCCGGTGCCGCCCGTTTCCCGGCTACGCGATTTGTCCACACGGTAAAAGCGGTTGAACAGCGAAGTCAGTTGTTCCTCTGTCAGGCCCTCACCCGTATCCTCAACAGTCAGCGCTAACCCCCCGGGACCGTGCGCCCCCTTCACTCGAATCGCACCGCCGGCAGGCGTGTGTCGCAGCGCATTGGAGAGCAGATTAAACAGCACCTGTTTCATCCGCTGTGAATCCACGAGAGCCGGCGGCATTGCCGGAAGTTCGGCATGCAACTGGACTTCTTTTTCCGCGGCGAGCGGTTCCAGCGCCTGTACGGCTTCCTGGACCAGGAGGTGCATGTCTGTGGGCGCCTTTTCCAACGCCAGTTGTCCCGTCTCCGCCAAGGCCAGTTCCCGAAGATCATTGACGAGCCGGATCAGGTGGCGTGTTTGTGCATACAGATTGGCGATATCCGATTCTCCAAGGGTTTGCACACGATCCAGTGCGGCGCGCAGGTTTCCCTCCAGAACAGTGAGCGGGGTACGCAATTCGTGCGACACGTCCGCCATTAGGTTGCTGCGCGCCGTCTCTGCCTGGTGCAAAGCGGCGGCCATCTTATTAAATGTCTCGGCCAACTCCTTGAACTCCCGGCTGCCGCGCACCGGCACCCGAACGTCAAGTTCTCCGTTTTCCACCTGACGGGCAGCACGAGCCAGTGTCGTGACCGGCGCGCTAACCACGCGCCCGATGGCAAATCCTCCGGCCAGCCCAACGGTCATAGACAGCCCCAGGAATTTGATTAGCCGGATTGCAATTACCTGTTTGGGCGGCGGATACGGGTCTGCCGGACTGTAGGTGAACATAAGGTCGGCAAACTGCAATAAAAAAACAAGGAACAATACCCCGCTGATCATCAAACTCAGGCGTACCCACAAACGTTTCATGAGCGTTCTCCCGCCAGCCTGTAGCCTACTCCGTGCACAGTCTGGATGTAGATAGGATTGTCCGGGTCGGGTTCTACCTTACGGCGCAGGTTGCGGATATGGGTATCGAGAGCGCGCCCCAGACCTTCATAGGCGTATCCCAGCGCTTTTTCCAGCAGCTCGTCCCGCGTAATCGTATAACCGGGGTTTGCGAGGAAAACTTCCATCAGGTTGAATTCAGTGCGAGTGAGTTCCACCTGCTGCCCATTCACCACGAGCATATGGTGATCTACATCGAGGCGCAATCCGCCGTTCACCAAAACGCGGGGCCCCGCGGTCGTCATCTGATCCAACTTCTGGCGGCGCAGCAGGGCTTTGACACGCGTCACCACTTCGCGCGCACTGAACGGTTTGGTTATATAATCATCCGCGCCAAGTTCCAACCCGACGATTTTGTCGGTTTCCTCGAAACGCGCGGTGAGCATGATGATAGGGGTAGCGGCCAATGACTTGTCGGCGCGGATAATCCGTGTCACTTCCCATCCGTCGCGCTTTGGCATCATCAAATCCAGAATCACGAGTTCCGGACGCTCGCGGCGCAATATATGCAGGGCAGTTTCGCCATCGTGCGCGCCGAGCACGCGGAAGCCGGCCTGTTCCAGATAACTCGCGAGCACTTTTACGATTGATTTGTCGTCATCCACAACCAGAATGCGCTGAGCCATGGTGGATCCTCTTTTGCACCATACTATGGCCGGCTGACGGGATTCTCAAGAGGGTGCATGGAAATACCAGAAAATCTGCAGAAAATCTTGAGAATTTCTTTACATATGTTTTGCAGGATCGGAACGAACATTTTCCAGTTCCATGCGCCGGGAGGCAACCATGCAGGATATTCAATTTGATTTCGATCGGATGCCTGCGGTTCCACCGTGTTCTTCTCTGAAGCGCAGCGGACTCTGCGCCCCATGGCCATGCGCCGCCCCGATGCTGTTGTCGATCCGTGTTCATAAGGACGGGAGGCCGGACATAGTCGCAACCGGAAAGCAAATTATAAGGAGACACCTATGAATATCACCGGGAACAGGTCCCGCGCGGGGTTCGCGTGGGCTTTAGCTCTTTGTATCGCATGTCTGATGACGCTGCAGGGCGTGTCGCTGCAGGCTCAGACCGTCTACGGTTCGATGGCAGGAACCATTACCGATCCATCAGGAGGAGTGATCCCTGGTGCATCCATTACGCTTACCAATATCGCGACGGCTGAAAAACGAACAAATACATCGGACGCAGCCGGGAGCTATCGATTTGTCAGTCTGGTTCCCGGTCACTATAAGATGGACGTCGAGAAGACCGGTTTCAAACACTTCACCCGAGACAACCTTTTGGTTGAAGTGCAAGCCGCCCTTCGCATCGACGTTCCCATGCAAGTCGGCCAGGTAGTCGAAGTTGTCGAAGTCTCCTCCGCGGCTCCGCTGCTTCAAGTCGAAGGTGGCACCCTCAGCCAGGTGGTTGAATCACGCACCGTGACTGAGATGCCGCTGAACGGCCGCAACGTGATGAATCTGATTGCGCTTACTCCGGGCGTCATCCCACAAGGCTCCTCGAGCGGCAGTGCACTGGGCAACCAGCACGGGGCCACGTACAGCAACCCAGCCGGCTGGGGCAACTACCAGATCGGCGGCGGAGCGGCAGGCCAGAGCGCTCAATTCCTGGATGGCGTGCCGATGAACGTCAGCTTGAACAATGGGATCGTGCTGATGCCGAGCCAGGATGCAATTCAAGAATTCCGCGTTTCAACCAACAACGTCAGCCCGGAATTCGGCCGTTTCGCCGGTGGTGTCGTCAATATGGCCACAAAATCAGGGGCAAACGAGTTCCACGGGACGGCGTATGAATTCCTGCGCAACAAAGTTTTCAACGCCAACAATTTCTTTGACAACCTGAATGGAACATCGCGTCCGGAGTGGACTCAAAACCAGTATGGATTCACCGCGGGCGGACCCATCAGGAAAGACAAGACGTTTTTCTACGGCAGCTGGGAAGGATTTAGCCTCCGCCTGGGCGATCCCATTTATGCACGAGTACCCACGGACGCAATGCGCGATCAATGCAACCAATTCTGCAGCCAGATTGGCAAAGCCTTTTATAATATGTATGCTCCGGCTAACATCCCCGCGAATCCTGTGACCGGCTTTAATTTCTCCGGCAATGGCCCATCCGGATCCAACGGCAACCAGGTAACCGGACGCTTGGACCAGAACATCAGCGACAAACAGCGGCTTTTCGTGCGCTATACCTGGTGGGGCGCCGACACCATGTCCACGGATTATTTCCATAATGGATACGGGAAACCGGGAGAAAACCACACCACCCAGCAGGTTGTTATCAATGACACCTATACTTTGAATCCAACCACGATCATCGACGGAAGGGTTTATTTTACCTACTTCCGGTTTGACTCCATGTCCCCCCGGACGAATAAAGAAGATTACTCAAAATACGGCCCTGCATGGGAAGCTCTTAAACCGCAAATGTCGGTATTCTATAACCCGACGCCAATAGTTCCTCCTCCCTTTGGCGGACCAGTCTTCTTCCTCTTCCAAAACGTGTCCAGCAACACTTGGGAAGACCACATCGGTGCGTCCGCCAGCCTGACGAAGATCATAGGGGCGCATACGCTGAAATTCGGAGGAGAGATTCGCAATGCCTATCGCCGGAGCTTCGCGGACAACAACGCCTCGGGCCAATTCACCTATGTCCCCAGTCCGCCGACGTTTGACCCATACACCAACATCATCTTTGGCCAGCCAGTTAACGGCTCGATCCAGACTGCACTGACCACTGGAGCCAGATCCTGGTATTACGCGCTATATGCGGCAGACACGTGGCAGTTGAACAAAAAACTGACATTGAATCTGGGCTTGCGTTGGGAGCAGCCGGGATCCTTCACGGAAATGCATGACCGGAATACGGTCCTCGCCCCCGATGCCGCCGACACTCTGACCGGGTTCGCATCCAATCCGTATTTCTCATCTTTAAAAGGTCAGCTTTTTTTGACAAATTCCTCTAATTATACGGACCGCCAGCAAAACAAGCTGCACTGGGACCTCTTTTCACCCAGGGTCGGTTTGGCCTATCGTATCACCGAAAAAACTGTCATCCGCGTGGGCGCGGGTTTGTCTTACCTTCCCAGTGACCTGCAAGGGATTAATTCTCCGGTAATGCAAGCCACCACAAACCAGTGGTCGGGAGATGTCACGAATCCCTGGCCACATGGCATTCTCCAACCGGCGGGCCATGATGAGAATTTCATGACTGGCCTCGCGGGTACAAGTATCAACGGCGTTCTGCCCGACCAGAAGTATCCGGTTGCTCAGCAGTGGAATTTCACAGTCGGGCATGAATTCGGCAATGGTTTGATGCTGGAAGCGAGTTACGCGGGATCGAAGGGGACTCATCTTCCTCTGCAAAGCGGGAGCGTCAGCGTGACATCTCCCTCCCAAGGCGTGGCCCTCAACCAGCTGTCCCCCGAAAATGTCAGCGCAGATTTGGCCGCATATCCGGGAGAAGGTCCGCTGCATCTTGTAAACAATCCCTTTTTTGGCAGGGCTAACACCGGAGTGCTTGGTTTATCTCCAACTATCATGATCGGTCAGCTGCAGCGGCCCTATCCACAGTGGGGCTACGGGGGCTCTGATCCGTTTGGGAATTTCTTTCAGGGGAATGCGGGCGTGTCTATCAACGCTCCTTATATGGGCAGTTCCAGCTACAATTCCATGCAAATCAAACTGGAGAAACGGTTCAAGTCCGGCGGGATGATTATGGGTTCGTACACTTGGGCCAAGCTCATTTCGGACACCGATACACTGAATGGCTTCCTGGAAGATAACGGCGGTGTCGGCAGCGGCGGACAGAATGCGTACGACCGCAAGGCCGACCGTTCTCTCGCGAGCTTCGATGTCCCCCATCGTTTCCAGGTGAGCTATACCTATGACCTGCCGATTGGCAGCGGGCAGAAACTATTGTCAGACGCAAAAGGTGCAATGAACAAGCTGGTTTCGGGTTGGGGCATCAACGGTCAGACCACATTCCAATCCGGTTTCCCGTTGAATTTCAGCCAATCCGTCAATTCCTCGGCCGATGGCGCCGTTGCGTATTACTTTGGCGGAGGCCCCAAGCGTCCGATGGTCCTGCCCAATTGCGGCGCAGGAATCTCGGGTTCGGCTCAATCGAGGCGGAACGGCTGGTTTAATACAGCCTGCTTCGTTCCGTCAGGCGAATGGGAATTCGGCAACGAACCCCGCGTCGATTCGAACCTGAGGGCCGCAGGGACCAACAACTGGGATCTGGCAATTTTCAAGAAGACGCAGATCAAGGAAAGCGTTGGCGTGGAGTTCCGGATGGAAGCTTTCAACTTGTTCAACCGGGTTCAGTTCGGGGCACCTTCCACAGATGTGAATTCCCCGGCTACCTTTGGGGTTGTTACAAGCCAGGCTAACCGGCCACGTATTCTGCAGTTTGCATTGCGACTGACCTACTAGCTTGAGTGTATAACAAAGCGCGCCGGTCTGGCCGGCGCGCTTTTGCACAAGGAATTAACATGAAAGTTCGTATTTTGTTTTGCGCCGTTGCAGGGTTGGGCATCGCATTGATTTTATCGGGGGCGACGGCATTCGCGCAGTCTTCTGTGAGCGGATCCTGCGAGAAATTAATGAGCGTTCAAATTCCCGAAACAACTATTTCTTCGGCCAAATGGATAGCGGCGGGGGAATTCTCGCCTCCAGGCAGAGGCATCGCATTGGGAGGGGGACAACCGCCTTTCGGAGCACCGCCGGGTGCAGGACGCGGCGCAAAGCCGGAGATCGGCCGGGGTCCGGCGGGAACGCTGCAAGCTGTTCCTGCCTTTTGCCGTGTGGTTGGAGTTGTGCAGCCCTCGATCAATTTTGAGGTCTGGCTGCCGCCTGCTTCCGGTGAAAATAAATGGAATGGGAAATTCAACGGTGTCGGCAACGGCGGCATGGCGGGTTTTATCGCCTATGACGCCATGATGCAGGCACTGGCGCGAGGCTATGCCACCGCGAGCACAGACACCGGCCACGTCGAAAAGCGGAATGACGATTCATGGGCGCTTGACGAAAAACTGGTCGTTGACTTCGCTTCACGGGGCATCCACATGACAGCTGTGGCCGCGAAAGCGGTCATCCGGGCATACTACAGCCGGGATCCACAGTATTCGTATTTCACCGGATGCTCAGGTGGAGGCGGCCAGGCACTATCGGAGGCTCAACGATATCCCGCGGACTACAACGGTATTGTTGCAGGAGCTCCCGCGAATTACCCTACACACCTTTGGCCCGGCGAACTGTACGCGGCTTGGGTTACGCACCGGGACGAGGCAAGCCGAATTCCGAATGACAAACTGCCGTTAATCGTGAACGCTGCCCTGGATGCGTGCGATGCAGCAGACGGAGTGAAGGACGGGGTCATCAATGATCCCCGTCAATGCAATTTCGATCCGGCAAAAATCCAGTGTTCCGGAACCGATGGTCCGAACTGCCTGACTGCGGCGCAGGCGGACTCGGTCAGAAAGATCTACGAGGGTGCGAAGGATCCTTCGACCGGGAAACGATTCTGGTACGGGTACGAAAAGAGCAGTGAAACCTTGTGGCCGGGCCACATCAATGAACCATTCAATACGCCAATCTCCTATTTCAAGTACATGGTGCTGAAAAACCCGAATTGGGATTGGAAAAGCCTATCGTTCTCCGACCCCAAGAGCTTTGCACTTTTGGAAGAATCCGCCAAAAAATTTGGACCGGTTCTTGACTCGATAAATCCGGATCTTACGCGCTTTGAAAAGCGCGGAGGCAAGCTGATTCTGTATCACGGATGGCTGGATCAGAACATCTCGCCGAGAAACACGATCCAGTATTTCGAAAGCGTTCAGAAAACCATGGGAGGGCCCGGAAAAACCGAAGAGTTCGTCCGCCTCTTCATGGCGCCCGGAATGGCACACTGCAGCGGCGGGCCCGGGCCGAATACCTTCGATATGCTCGCGTCACTGGAGCAGTGGGTGGAAAAAGGGAATGCTCCCGACCAGATCATCGCTTCACATTCGACGGCCGGCAAAGCAGATCGCACGCGTCCCCTGTGTCCTTACCCTCAAGTTGCGAGATACAAGGGAACCGGCAGTACCGATGTTTCTTCGAGCTTCATCTGCACTTCAGAAAGCAAGGCTGCCAGGTAGCCTCAAAAACCGGCAGAGGGGGCGTTCTTTCTCCCTCGCTGCCTCTGCCGGCGAGACGATCCCGGGTTCGAACCAATCATGGAAAATGAGAGCATATCCGATCAAAGCGCAACGCATAAAACAAAGATCGGCCGCTATCGTTGGACCATTTGCGGGCTTTTGTTTTTTGCAACGACCGTTAACTACATCGACCGCCAGATACTTGGCATCCTTGCTCCGGTACTGCAGGCTGAAATTCACTGGAGCGAGGCTCAGTACGGACTGATCGTCACCGCATTTCAGGCTGCGTATGCACTTGGGCTGCTGATCTTCGGCTGGCTCATTGACAAATATGGGACAAAGATCGGGTACACCATCTCGATTGTCGGATGGAGCATCGCAGCCATGGCACACGCGCTCGCTAAAACGCCCTTCAGTTTTGGGGTCGCCCGCGCGAGTCTCGGATTCAGCGAGTCCGGCAACTTCCCTGCCGCAATCAAAGCGGTCGCCGAATGGTTCCCGAAAAAAGAACGCGCACTCGCGGTCGGGATCTTTAATTCCGGAGCAAATGTTGGAGCAATGATTGCCCCTGCAGTTGTGCCCTGGCTGACTGTCACCTATGGCTGGCAGGCGGCATTCATCGCGACGGGTTCGATCGGCTTTCTCTGGATTGCATTCTGGTTGTTGAAATATGACAGGCCGGAACGACACAAGAAGCTGACGAAAAACGAGTTGGAATATATCCTCAGTGATCCGCCTGAACCTTTAACTCAAAGCGTTCCCTGGCTGAAGCTTTTCAAGTACCGCCAGACATGGGCATTTGTATTGGGCAAATTCATGACCGATCCCATCTGGTGGTTCTATCTGTACTGGCTGCCCAAATTCCTGAACAAGAACTATGGCTTGAAACTCACGGACCTGGGCTTGCCGTTGATTCTCATTTATACCATGACCTGCATCGGCAGCATTGCCGGAGGCTGGCTCTCATCCGCCTTAATCAAGAAGGGCATGCCGGTGGACCGCAGCCGCAAACTCGTGATGCTGATTTGTGCAATATTGGTCGTACCAATTGTCGTCGCTTCCCGGGCCGCAAGTGTCTGGCCTGCCGTCGCCCTGATCGGATTGGCGGCAGCAGCGCACCAAGGGTGGGCGGCAAACATGTTTACGCTTCCCTCCGACATGTTCCCGAAGAAAGCGGTTGGATCTGTAATGGGCATTGGCGGAATGGCCGGATCCGTGGGATCAATGATCTTCTCTGCATCCGCAGGATTTATCCTGGAATGGACTGGAAGTTATCTGATTTTATTCATCATGTCCGGGCTGGCTTATATCGTTGCCCTCGGCCTCATGCAGCTTTTGACGGCCAGAGCAAAACCCGTGGAACTCTAAGTTCTAAACATGTTGGTTGCGGCCTTGGCTGCGTCGGGGAATCCGTGGCGTTTTTGTCAGATCTTGCCGAGAGCTTTCAGGACATGGTCCGGCGTTGTGGGATAATCCATGACCCATTTGCCGGTCGCGTTATAAATGGCCGACACGGTGATGCCCGACATGGCGGCTCCTGCATTTTCTCCTATTCCGAATGCGCCGAAAGCCGCATACCCCAAATGGCTCTCGTTGATGAGACACCTGGACGCTGGGTAATCGTTCATCGTGCCTATGTGGTAGTTGAGTAGATCCTTATTCAGAGCCACTCCCGTGCGCGGACACCACACGTGCTCTTCCGTTGCGCTCCTGCCCAGCCCCATAATCGCGCCACCATATTGCTGAGCTTCAGCCCCCTTGGGATTGAACAGATTGCCGACATCGTTGACGCAAACAATATTGGTCACGTCCACCATGCCGGTTTCCGTATCCACTTCAACTTCAATGAAGTGCGCCTGGCGGCCCATCGCGAACCAGGTCGAATCGGACTTCCCTTCTACGGTCAGGCTTGAAGTCCTGCCTACCACGGGATGCGTGATAGCCGGATCCAGATCCCAGAATATGTCCGCCACTTCCCTCACGCTCTTTCTGTTCGCGGGATTCGCTTTTTCAAAAACATAACTGTCTTTGATGTCCAGGTCCTCGGGCTTCTTACCGGGAAATGCAGGCGGCTGCTCGGTTTTGAAGAAATGACTTGTGTTGTAAGCAGGCGTAGGCAAAACCGCATACCCGAGAATCTTGTTTTTCAGCTCCCTCGCCGCCATCACCAGTTGCGTCGTGATAAACGCCGTAGAGAAAGAGCCGCCCGGCTGCCACATGTAGAAACTGCTGTTATCCGAGCGCCGTTCATGCACAACGGTATCTTCGTATCGCAATCCTATCTCCGCCGCCACGATATGGCGCGCGCCTGATTCTGTGTCTACTCCTATGTCGCTTCTTACTCCGATAATGGCCACGATGCCGTTCCGCAGCATCAGAGACGCGTGAGTCATGGCCGGTTCCGGCGGCCAAAAGGCCCATTCGTTGATTTCCATAAATCCCAGGCCGTGCATCCTGCCGTTGGGAAGCTGCTTCGTACCCGGCGCATGCCATTTCCTGTCCCAGCCGATCGCTTCCTTCCCCTTGTCGATTACTTCCTTGAGACTCCAACGCTGAGGGAAACCGTTCTCCCTCTGATAGCGCGTGACCCATTCCCAGTCATGGCCTCTGCACCCGTCATTTTTCAGAGCGACTTCGGTCGGATCCAGCCCAAACTCGCCGGCCACGCGATCGATCATGACGTTGTGCGGAACGCACGCGTGCGCTCCGTGGCGGAAGCAGATCATGTGGCCCTGATTGACCAGCGGCCATTCCTGGGTGCCGCGGATGTTGGGAATCTTCGTGCATTCGTAGGTCTTATCGGTTGCGGAATTCCTGACACCAACCACGTGCCAGTGCATGGCCGTGATCGTCCCGTCTTTCTTGGCGCCGACTTTGCACGTGTAAGTTCCCGCGTCATCTCCCAGAGTACACAGATTACTGTCGTCGAAAAAAAGTTTGACCGGCCTTCCGTCTGCCCTCCGGGCCAGGATCACCGCCAGGCGTGTGAAGGACTGGGAATATACGAGCCACGAAAATCCCCCGAAGAGTGCGCCCTGAAATGGCATGGTCGCCGTGATCTTGGACCATTCCGCCAGGGGCGGAATGTGCTTTCCCCTTGTATCTTGAGGGTTAATCAAAAACCATTGAGGAATATCCTGGTGATGAACCCAGAGATCCAGGAAATCCCCGCGCCATTGCGCCACGACAGCAGCCGCTTCAACTCCGGCGGCCGAATTGGTCTCTCTCTTTATTTTGTACTCGATTATTTTGTCGGCTTCGGCAAAGCCCTTTTCCAGATTGCCGTAGGTTACGTCGTCCGTAACAATCGTATTCGGCTCTCTGGCTTTCTCCTTGATGCGCTGCACTTCCGGCATGGTTTTTATGGCCGTCGTCTTTGCAGACTCCTCCAGATCCAGGATGAACGGCAGCTCTTCCCACTCGATTTTCATCAGCCGCAGTGCCCGGTCACAGATTTCCTCGCTGTCGGCAACGACCGCGACGCCCATGGGGTGCTGGAAATATTCACTGGTTCCGGAAAGGGTAAGGACGTTGTACATGCCGGAAACCTCATACCACAACCCGGTCCCCGAATCGGATTCAACGTCGGAATCGGTATATCGAAGGATATCCCTCACGCCCGGGAGCGCTTCCGCGGCACTCGAATCGATGCTTTTGATCTTCGCATGCGCATAAGGGGAACTCAGAATCTTGGCATATAGCATTCCCGGCAGATAAATATCCCTTGTATAGACTGCCTTGCCGCTTGTCCTCTCGATCGCGTCCTGCCTGGGCATCTTTGACTGCGATTCTTTATAGTTTTCAGGCAATTTCCAAGTCCAAGGCCTGTAATCCATCGTACCCCCCTCACGATTGACGATTGACGATTGACGATTGAAAAGATTCGTCAATCATCAATCGTAAATCGTCAATCCTAACTATCTTCTAATACGTTCCATAAAGAATGGCGCCTTGCTTCAACAGGATTGCCTGCAATTCGGCGACATCCTGTTCGAGCTGGCGCGGAGTGATCCCCTTGCGGGCGCAAATTGCGGCTGCGACACCGGCAGCTTGTCCGGTCACCATGGTTTCCTGCAGAAAGCGGGCATAGGAATCTCGGTCGGTGGAAATCGCCTTGCCGCCTACCAGCAGGTTGTCAATAACTTGCGGCACGAGGCAGCGATATGGAATGTCGTACGAACCGCCGTCTTTAGGATACACGATCCCCTCGTAAGCGATCGTGTCTTTGCTCGCCACATGTTTGGCACCGGATGAAAACGAACTCTTGCCGATGACATCCTTGAATTTCCTGGCTTCGGCGACGTCCGCCTTGCACAGCACGTAATCGCCCATGATGCGGCGGCTCTCGCGGATTCTCAGTTCGGAGCACATGCGTGTGAGATAGGCGTTTTCGAATCCGGGCATATATTTATTGATAAACTTCAGCGCCATGACCACCTGCTTCCGGCATTCGACCTCGCAATACGTCATATCGCGGACGTTGGTCGGGTCCACATTATCGACCTGGGAGGAATGCTGAAAGTGCGCCTGGAAATGGCCCTTGTCCCTGGGCAGGATAAAGAAACCAACGCCGCTGTAGGCATGCCATTCACCCGCTGCCAGGGCCTTATCCCGCAACGAATAATAGCCCATGAAATTTGAGATCTCGGTGATGTCCTTGACCTTTCGGATTCTTTCGACGATTTGCTCCTGAGTCCAGTTCAGGTAGGGATGCGTCATCGCGTTAAAATCGTATTCCGCGTTGTCCCGCACATATTGGAGAACTTTTTCCCAATCTACGCCGTCCACGGTGAAGGAAATGGTGTGCGGTTCAAGCTGATCTCTCGGCACTTGTTCGTAGGGCGCTCCGGCCTTTGCGGAAACATGGCCTTCGCCGGTGCAATCGATAATCACCTTGCCCAGGACGGCTTGCCTCCCGGAAACATTCTCGACCACGACGCCGCACACGGTATTCCCTTCCTTAACCACATCGACGAAGAAAGAGTGCAGGAGCAGGTGGACATTGTTTTCCGTCATCATCTCAAAGGCCATGAGTCCCCAGTAATCCGGGTCCACCAGCGAGAAGCTGTATCCGACTCGAAAATCGGGTGTGGTATGGGGCAAGGCATGCCCTTCTTTTAAGAGTCTTTGATGGGTCTCCTCCATGATGCCGCCGATGATCTGTTCGCATCGCGGATTGAACATGTACGCATAAGCGAATCCGGGAGGCCCGGAGACATTCATCTGGCCGCCGAGCACTCCAAGCCGCTCGATTAGAATGGTGTTTGCGCCGGTCCGCGCCGCACCAATAGCCGCAGCCACACCGGAGGTTCCGCCACCCACCACTACCACATCATATGCACCGTAAATTTCCATAGTTTCATTTCCTATTTCTTGAACTGTTCTATGCTTCGTGCAACAGTCCCATCCGGCAGAGTCACCGGGAGCACAATTCCTTCGCTGTGCAGCGCCCAGGGCAGGATCACGCCGGAATGCCCGCCGCGTCCGCCGACGACCACCATCTCCACGTCTTTCGGCGAGCGGGTCACCGGCATGGGGTGCTTGTCGGCGAATTCCGGCGGCCGGACGGGTACGAGGCCGCGGTTTCGCACCATCGGCACATCGTGCACGGCGCGAAGGTGAACGTGCTCGCGGATCATGTCTTTGGTATACCCGGAGTTCTTGAGCATCATCCCGTGATCCGGAGTAAGCACCAATACCAGCGGCCCCGGGATATAGGCATTGTTGGTGCCCAGAGTCGTGCAACAGTCCGTGATGGTATCGAGCAGATCGTGGCCGTTGAGGCTCAGGAAGTCGATGATATCGTGCTGCGGCTCCGCTTTGAGGACATAGACCGTGGTGGTATTGGCATCGTAGCGTTCCTCGTTGATCATCGGCCATTGGGCCAGCGTCGGCTCTTCCGCGAAGCAGTAAGTGAATTCCGCCTGTGACGCGATGCAATCGAGGTCGCAGATGCCCGGGACCGCCCGGCAGACATTCAGGATGACCAGGTTGACCGCTCGGCCGATCGTGGCGTTCACGGGATAGCCGGGGCCAAGGCATCCTTGCTTGCCGGAGAGACCAATCTCCTGCGCGATCGGGCCGCTGACCAGGACCAGGTTTCCGCCCGGATGCGACGTGGTGACCGATTGAAGGAGGTTGTATCTCCGATCGGCCAACGCTTTAAAGGCGGTTACGAGGATTGGCATCGCCTGCGGCTTGCATCCGGCCATCACCGCGGCAATCGCGACGTCGCGCACCGTGACGTCCTTGCCGGTCGGGCCCACTTCGCGCCAGAGCGCCATATCGGGATCGAAGGGACAATAAGCAAACATCCGCTCCAGCCTGGACTTCGTGGGCGGGATCACGGGCAACCCGTCTCCGATGTGCTCCTGGTTGAGGTAGTCCATGACCTCTTCCATGTAGCAGCCGGGCTCGCAGAGATCGCGATCCGAAGTCTCGATTTTCTCGGTCACCGGCAATAAACCGTTTTGGGCCGGAGGAACCAGGTCCATCTTGAAAGCGATGTGAGCTACTTTGCTCAGCTTTTCCGGGCTCGCAGTTAACGAATCGATGATGTAATCCCATTTCAGATCGATCTGGTGCCGGACCTCATCCACCGTACTCGCCTGGTAAATGTCGATTTTGCAGAGACAGAGGTTTCCCGCTCGATAGACCGCAACTCCTTCCACCAGGTCTCCGCCGGGAGGTGCCGTGATGTAAACGCTCGGGATGCCCAATTTTTCGAGGGCGATGGTGACAATGCAGGTTGCCGGAGACGTGCCCATGTCGCCCAGTGCAACGACTGCAGCAACGGGTTTCTCTTTAGCCAGCATGGCAGCATACTTTTCCAGGGCCGCCGTATCCTTGCCGCGCACAGTTTCAAGGTAATCGACGAAGTTGCAGATCCCCATCTCGCGAAAGCGTTCCTTGATCCGGACGAACACTTCGCCGTAGTTGCAAAAACTGAGCTTCGTGTTGTTATAAAAAAGAATTTTACCCTTCTTCAGCTCTTCAACCCTGACCCTGGGCGCCAGCTGGATGATCGGTCTCTCCTGGAGTCCACGCGGATCCAACAAGGGATTAAGTGTCTTGGCCATCGGCAATCGCTCCTCAAATTGAAAATCTACTAACTATTACATATCAGCCCCGTCATTGTCTCACAGATGCCCTCTCATCCCAATAATTTCGGTGGCAGGCGCCATAACCTCGAAATGGCCACTGGATGAAACCGGATTCCACGATGCGGCCATTTCGAGGTTATGGCGCCTGCCACCGAAATTGCTTTTCGCTCATTTGAAAATTCCTTTTGCGTCGCCTTGCGACCGCTGGGAAAACGGCACGCAGACCACAGTGAAAATGTCGGGTGTAAACGCACCCGGACTGGAAAACATGGTCGAGCACGATTGCTCCCCCAAGGGACTCGTCATCACAACACACGGTCCGCGGCGCTTTCTTGTAGATGTGGAAGCAGGCACCGTCGTGGCTTACGTCTTATTCGCAGGCGGCCTGCCCGATTTCCATATGTTCAAGATGCGGAATGGCAAAGTCGAGATGATCCAGGCGGTCATCGGCGCTGGAGCCAAATCGATGGGCTGGCCGACGGAACAAGTCTGCAAACAGTAGATGTAAATAACGCCGCATAATTCTTGTAGGCGAAGCTTTCGGAGTGCGCAAGCTTACTTGCGCTTTTTGCAGAATCGTTGAAAATCGGGCTGTTCTTAAAAGCGGCAGCAAGCCGCCGCACTCCCATGGCACCCTCCGGGCGCAAAAACTATGCGGCATATCCTCCGGCAGAGCCTCAGGCTTTAGCCTATGAGCCGCTCAAAGGGGCTTAAGCAGTATTGCTCGGTGTCGGTATCGGAATCGAGGTCGCAACCGGATTCGGTATCGCTGAGGCTTTTCGCCTCCCGATTTCGACTGCGACCCTGATCGATTTGGTGATGCCGAACCGGTTATTTCTAGTTCGAAGCCGACACTTCGGAAATCCTCCGCTAATAACTCGTGCACCCGTCAAACTTTGGCTACCTCTGCGGCAAAGCCGGAGATCTCTCAACGCATTAGTTCAGAACATCCATCAGGTTCATCACCCGGTGCGGTCTCTGAAGCCTGGCCGTATTCTCCGCCAGCTGGAACTGGCAGCCGGGACACGCCGTCACAACAATGTCGGCGTCGCTGGCCGCGATGCTGTCCATTTTCTTCTCGGCGATTTTCTGTGAGAGTTCGTAGTAGTAGAGGCTGAACTGTCCCGCCATGCCGCAGCATCTCTCCGCGTTGGGCATCTCGACATATTCCGCATCGTCCAGCGACTTCAAAATCCGCCGCGGCTGCTCCTTGACTCCAAGATGACGGTTCAAATGGCATGGATCATGCCAGGTCAGTTTTTTGCCTCTCAGTTCCGGGTTGATCTGATAGGAAGATGCATTCAGGTCAAGCACATCCGTAAGAAATTGCGAAACGTGCTTGATCTTGCCGGAAAAGGCCGAGTACGCAGATTCCCGTTCGGGTGTATCGGCCAGAAAACGAGGATACTCTTTAAGTGTGCACGCGCACGTGGCGCATCCGGTCACGATGCAGTCCACTCCCGAGAACACCGATGCGTTTAAATCCGCGACTTTTCTCCCCGCCTCGAAATCACCGCCGCCGAGGAAGGCTGCCGCTCCGCAGCATCCTTGTTTGGCGGGCATTACGACTTCGACTCCGTGCCGTGTCAGGAAATCGACCGTTTTTATCCCCAGATCGGGCAAAACGAATTCATTCATGCAGCCGGGAAAGTATCCCACGCGCATGACTTTCTTGACTCCGCGCGGCGGGCTGGTGATTTCGCCTACCAGGCTGCTCAGGAATTTCGGCGCAATGGACGGGATCTGCCGCCGTTTGCTGAGCGCGGTCATGAAGCTGGGCAAATGCCGGATCATGCCTTCCGCCTTGGGCAGAAAAGCGGACTGGATAAACTTGCCGAACCGCAGGAAATTCCCCAGTCGTTTCCGGTCGGTCAAAAGATTGCGATAG
>Ga0335071_10001560_pt1 | contig 24745 bp, 24 predicted proteins | sample Lox_Sample_15_FD_206724 | JGI IMG/M metagenome (GOLD analysis project Ga0335071, IMG submission 206724) | Soil microbial communities from Loxahatchee National Wildlife Refuge, Florida, United States - Lox_Sample_1.5 | ecosystem: Environmental > Terrestrial > Soil > Wetlands | place: USA... | reverse complement strand
CCGCTGTCGCCAACTGGGACTACTGCACGGGCGTCGGCAGCCCGCGCGGTTTGCTCGGTAAGTAACTTTTCCCGCGTGGTTAGCGGGCACCGAGGAGGTCGTCGCGACGGCCTCCTCGCTTTTCAAAATCAGTTCCGATTCCTCATGCAGGAGAACTCATGCACTCGGCGAATTTCTTCAAGCCTCTTATCCTTTCTTTCCTCGCATTTTTCTTCGTTCAACCAATTTGCGCACAAAACAGTTGGACCTTTCCTGACTTCTCGGCGACACAGGTTTTTCCGTCATCCAAGGCGGACTTGACCATGAAGGTGTACCGCTCTGGCTCCAGCGTGATGGTCGAACGCGGCCCTGCCATCTCTACGCTCTACGTAACCGACAACCGCAAGGTCTACAACTTGACTACGTATCCGGATCAGAGCCATCAATGCGTTTCGATGAAACCCGAGCAGGCGAAAATGCTGCCCAGCCCGCTGGAACTGATCCAGGGGAAAATCCTGAAGCGGACATCGGGCGGAACGGAAGTCTTCGAGGGGCATACCACGAAGATCGAGTCCGTCGTGGTCGCGCGTCCTGATGGCAAGACCATCGAATCGAAGGTTTGGGAAGCCGAGGATCTGCAGGGTGTGCCCCTGAAGATCGAGTCGCATCTCGAAGACGTGACGCTGAGAGCAGTCTACCGGGACGTCGTGCTGGGCACTCCCGATAAAGCGCGGTTCACGGTTCCCGACCGCTGCACGCCGTTTGAGAAGATGTGGCAGGTGGCGGAAGTGAGGAATCCGAAGTAGCGCGCCATTGGACCCATAGTTCCGTTGAAAGGGAGATCCTTCCCTGCGCCTGAAAAACGGCTGCGGTCAGGATGACACCCGCTTTCGACTCTGCGAGAAGCGTTGAAAATTATTCCTGGTCCTGACTCTTCCTCGCGTAATACCCGGAGCGCGCTTGAATTTTGTAATTCTGCTTGCTCTTGATTTCGAGCTTGCGGTACGTGCCATCGAGCTTAGCGTTGGTCGGAGTGTATCCAACATTGTACTGGCTGCGGAGTTCGGACGCGACCTGATCGAAAGCTTCGCGCAATTTGTCGAACTTGTTGCCGACGTTGATGACGCGGCCTCCGGTCTGCTCAGTCAGCTTGCGCATCTCGCCCTCGCCGGAGTAGCCGAAGTTGCCGAAGCCACCATAGAATCCGCGATCGGCGCACAGCAGAACGTAAACGATGGCATCCGCTTTCTGCGCCGCTTCAATCGCGTCTTGAATCTTGAGTTGGCTGCCTTCGTCCTGTCCGTCGGTAAGCAGGATCATCGCCTTGCGCCCAACTTCCTTCGCCAGCATGTCATGCGCCGAGAGATATACTGCGTCGTAGAGCACGGTCCCGCGCTGCGCCGAAGCTGTGGGCACAGGGCCGCCGCCAGCCCCTGGCAACGTCGGCATGGTCACGCCGGTATTGATCTTCACTTTATTGAGCGCGGCCTGCAGGCGATGAACATCGCGCGTGTAGTCCTGCATCAGCGAAGCGTCAATATTGAAGTCGATGACGAAGGCCAGATCCTTGTCGCCCAGAATCTGTTTCAAGAAGGCGCCGCCCACTTCTTTTTCCATGTCGAGGACGTTGCGCTGGCTCCCGCTGGAATCAATCAGAATCCCCAAAGTGAGCGGGAGATTCGATTCCGCCGCAAAATACTTGATGGTCTGGGGCTTGCCGTCCTCGGCGATGTCAAAATCTTCTTTCTTGAGGTTGGGAATCAGCGCGCCGTGCTTGTCCTTCACATTGAAGAACAATTGCACGACATTGACGTTGATCTTCAATGTTTCAGTCGGCTGCTGGGAATCGTCAGCCTTTTGCGCATCCTGGCCGAAACTCACGGTTGTCGTGAGGGCCACGCACGAAACGATCAACGGCGAAAGTAGGCGGAAAATGGGAGCTGTTCGCATCCAGGGATTCTCTTTAGATTCTTTGTTAGTCTAATCCTGTACGTTAGATGCACCAAATGGGACGCTTTTGGCATCCCAAAGGCTGAAAGCCGGATTTTTTGTGAGGGAGCGTATGTCGCAGGGACATTATAGAGAAAGCCTGCCAGCGAGGATGATGTTTGCTCTCGCGCTAATGGCAGCCGTTATGTCGTTGGCAACAACGGCATTGCAGGCGCAGTCCACCGGCAACCAGCAGTCCCAGACGCCTCCGAACGCACAGTCGCAGGAGATCCCTGACGCGCCCTCGGCGGTCCAGCCACCCGCTCCGAAGCCGGAATTGCAGCCGCCGCCGCCGGGGGTAAATCCCGAAAAGCCGGCCAACGACTCTTCTTCTCAGCAGAACCCGGACCAGCAGGCACCGCCTCAGATGGCGCCGGTGCAAACGATAGCGCCCGGAACGGGCCCGCGCAATCAGATCAATCCCACCGAAGATCTCTACAAGATCTCGGTCGGCGTTAACTTCGTGCTGCTTCCGGTGATGGTGAAAGACGCAGACGGTCGCCGGGTCGATGGACTGCTTCCGAAAGATTTCACCGTTCTCGAAAACGGCAAGCCGCAAACATTGACTTACTTCACCAGCGATCCATTCCAACTTTCCGTGGCCATCGTGCTTGATACCGGAATGGCCGACGTCTCTCTTCAAAAAATCAGTGAGACGTATTCCGCGCTGATCGGAGCTTTCAGTCCCTACGACGAAGTCGCCCTTTATACCTACAGCAGCACGGTCAGCCAGGCCACAGACTTCAGCCAGAGCACTCAGAGGCTCTCCGCTGTATTGGCGGACATGAAGCTCAATGTCCACGGACACAATAATGGTCCGGCGGTTCTTGGAGGCCCATTGGGACCACAAGGCCCCATGGTCAACGGGATGCCAGTCGGCACCAATGGACCGCCGCCCGTTTACACACCTCCGCGCGAAAGCCACGTGCTGAACGATGCCATCCTGCGTGCGGCGCTGGACCTTAGTAAGCGCGACAAAACCCGCCGCAAAGTCATCTTCGTCATCAGCGACGGCCGCGAACTGGGCAGTCGCGCCAGCTACAGCGAAGTCCTCAAACTTCTGCAGACTCGCGACATCCAGGTGAAGGCCGTGACCATCGATACCGGTGCCCTCCCGGTCTATCGCCAGATCGAAAAGCTCCGCATCAAGGGTCAGGGATACAGCAACGTCCTGCCGAAATATTGCCATGCCACCGGGAGTGGCAACGACCTGCCCGAGATGTCGCGCAACGCGATTGAAGATGCCTACACCCAGATCACGTCGGAGGCGCGCAACCAATACACCTTGGGATACGTCCCCAAGGCGGTCAAAGGGAGCGCGGCCTACCGCAATATTGAGATCGTGGTTCACCACAAGGGCCTGAACGTTTATGCCAAGGACGGCTATTACCCGGTCGCCGGGCGTTAGATGACCTGTTTTTGGGGTGCGCGCGGGCCCAATTTTCCCTCGGGGTCACGGGAGTAACCTGCGGCGGGTACCCCCCGTATGATATAAAAGCCGCGAGCCTCCATCGAGTCTTTGGTGTGCGGAGAAGGCGCCCGAGGGTGCCTTCATGTCAGAGGAAAGCCTTGAGTTTCATCAACTTCGCAGCCCGCGAAATCAACTGCAAGATCGTGTACTACGGCGCCGGACTCGGCGGCAAGACCACGAATCTGCAGGTGATCTACCAGAAGACCGCGGACCAGCAGAAGGGCAAGATGATTTCACTGGCCACCGAGACCGAACGTACACTGTTCTTCGATTTCCTGCCTCTAGATCTGGGCTCCGTGCGCGGTTTCAAGACCCGTATTCACCTCTACACTGTCCCCGGACAGGTCTTTTATGACGCCAGCCGCAAGCTGATTCTGCGCGGCGTGGATGGCATCGTCTTCGTGGCTGACTCGCAGGAACAGCGTCAAGATGCGAACGTCGAAGCGCTCGACAACCTGATGTCGAACCTGAAAGAGCACGGCTACGACTTCAACAAAATTCCCTACGTCCTTCAACTCAACAAGCGCGACCTACCCAATGTTCTGCCCGTCGATCTGTTGACCACCGAACTCCGCCGCAAGAATGAACCGATCATCGAAGCGGTCGCGTTTCAAGGCGTGGGCGTATTCGAAACGCTGAAGGAAATCGCGAAGCAGGTTCTGCAGGAACTCAAGGCCGGCGGTTAGACCGCACTGCTGGTCGATCCGACATTTTTCCCTGTCCGGTCTGCGCCGCTATACTCTCCTGTCGGTCTCAAACCCAAAATCAAGAACACCTGAGGAACTCATGCGTAAATCGTCCCTTCTCGTCTCGCTATTGGTGCTGCTACCGCTTTGCGCAGCACAAGTACCACAGAACGATGCGCCCTCATTTGCCGCTGAACTGTTCCGCTACGAAGTCCATCCCAACATCGTCTACCACACCGCCAACAACTACGAGAACAAGCTCGACGTGTATCTCCCTCCGGGAGCCACTCATGCCCTGCCTGTGGTGATCGTGATCCATGGCGGCGGATGGGTGGAGGGCACGAAAGAGGAACGCGTGCTCGAGATGATGCCGTATCTGCAGATGGGCTTTGCGGCGGTCAACGTCGAATACCGGATGGGACGCGTGTCGCTCGCTCCGGCCGCGGTCGAAGATTGCCGCTGCGCCCTGCACTGGGTTTTCGCCAACGCGAAGAAGTACAACTTCGATCCGAATCGCGTGGTGCTTCAGGGAGGATCGGCCGGAGGGCACCTGGCTCTGACCACCGGCATGCTCACCCCGGCTGCGGGATTCGATCGCGAATGCCGCTCGCCCATGGACAACTATTGGAGCGAGAATCCCGGCACCAGCAAAGATCCTCGCGTCGCAGCGATCGTCAATTGGTTCGGCATCACCGACGTTCTCGACATATTGCACGGCGCCAACGCCAAGGGATACGCCGTGGCTTGGGTCGGCGATCAGCCGAATGCGGATGAAATTGCGAAGCACGTCTCGCCCATCAACTACGTCACCAGCACTACGCCCCCCATCATCACGATTCACGGGGACAAGGACGCGCTCGTTCCCTACTCGCAGGCAGTTCGGATGCACGAGGCACTCGACAAGGCCAAGGTGCCGAATCAGCTCTACACCGTTGCTGGCGCCAATCACGGCGGTTTCACTGCGGAGCAGAATCGCAAGGCATGGGAGGCCGTCCGGCAATTCTTGCAGCAACACGTGAGCGGACTCGCGAATCCGCAATAGTCCCCCGGGCCGCAATAAAATTAGCGATCAGAATTCGATGCGCAACGACATTTGTCCCGTCCGGTTCCCTGCATTCTCCGAAGTCTGCACACTGGTGATTTGCCCGAATGTAGACGACGTGACGTCGGTGGATGGTGGTGCATAGTTCGAGTGATTCAGCAGGTTGGTGAATGTACTTTCGAACCGGATGCGCAGTTTCTCGCCAATCGAAAATGATTTCGACAAGCCGCCGGCGATCGCGACCGTTCCCGGTCCGAGCAAGCTGCCAACTCGACAATTTCCCACCGGGCCCGCGGGCTGCGGAACAAACGCCGCCAAGTTGAAGTAATCCGAAACAGTAGGAGTCGAGAGGTTGCCGTTGGCGACACAGTCGGGCCGCTGATACGAACCGCGATATACCAGATTCAAATTCCCGGGATCGTAGCTGGAACTGGTAATCGGCGTCAGGTATGGTCCTGTTTGCCACATCGCGATCGTGCTGACGGACCATCCTCCGAAGAATGCTTCGGGTACAGCATTCATATGGCTCGCCAAGTGCCGTCCGTGCCCAAACGGCAACGCGTAGATTGACGACACGAGCAAACGCTGCCGCCGCACGGCGGCGATATTCCCGCGGTTGGCAGTGAGGTCGAAACGATTGGCCACTGGAGTTCCATAAATCACTTCCGGCGAAAACGCTGTCGGTGCATCGCCTCCTACATTGCCCAGGCTCTTCGCCCACACATGGCTGGCTTGCAGCGTCCATCCGCCGCGGCTGCGATGGTTGAGTTCCGACTGTAACCCTTCGTAGTTCACCGAGCCTTCATTCTCCGATGATAAGATGCGTCCCCAATTCAGATACGGTTTTGGATTGGGATTCGGTGAAATCGCGCTCGGCGATACCTGATTCAAATCGACAGTCTGGCTCATGCGATAGGAATTCGTGCCCACGTAGCTCACTCGCAATGTCGTGTCGCGCACAAGTTCGCGCTCCACGGTGAAATTCCATTGTGCGGACTGCGGATCGCGATAACTAATTGGCGTGTTCTGATAAAAATCCCCCGTGCCCGCAAGCGCCGACGGGCTGATGGGCGTTGTGACGTTTGGGAACTGATACGCGGGCTGCCCGTTCTGTACGGAGTTCGCCGTAGTGCGCACCACGCCTACGCTAATGTTCGTGGTGTTGAACGAAAGCTGGCCGAGATTGGTCATGGTAAAAATGCCGAATCCGCCCCGAATCACTGTCTTTTCATCGCCGAATGGCCGGAACGCAAATCCAAACCGGGGCTGGAAGTTCCTCTTGTAAAACTCGCGCACTCCGGCCCCGAGTCCTTGGGAACTGGCAGTCTCCACCGGTCCACACGGCAAGGCTGGATTGGCTACTCCGTAAGGGTTGTAGGGCCCGGCGCAAGCATTGATCGATTCCAGAAATCCCTGAACCGGCACGTTCCCATCAGGAACGATCACACCGCCGTTGCGCTTATCGAACGCCGTAAGGTTGTTGAGCGGACTGATGAAGGGCGGCAGGGCCTGCCAGCGCAAACCAAATGTCAGCGTCAGACGATTATTCGCGCGCCACTCATCCTGCCCGTAGAGTCCGCTTTGAATGGTGTGGGCACGCACATCCGGTCCCGACTGCGCAACATAGGTTTTCGCGGGCAAGCCTAACAGCAGGTCGGCGAACGACGACTCACACAATGTTGGGGACGCCAGACTGGGCGAACAGGCGGGCAATCCAGTCAGCGCGCCCCCAGAAAAAGTAAAGGCGCCGAAATCGTCGGAACCGCCAAAGCTCTCGATATCGGCATATGCCACGCGACGCACATCCACGCCAAACTTCATACTGTGCTTGCCGCGCGCCCATCCCAGGTTGTCAGTGAATTGAATGGTCTGTGATTTGGTGACTCCCGTCTTGTCGCGGCCAATCGGCGTCAGGCCGGTGTCGCTGAAGTTGAAGGTAGGAAAAGCACTGGCCGTCGGATGGTCGCTGATATCCAGTCCGACCAGGCCAAGTTGCTGGACCGCCGCCGCGCCTTCCAGCGGGAAATCGACGCCGATGCGGAACAGCGAAACGCCAAAGCGGGCTTCGTTGACCAGCGTATTGGTGATGGCGTAGTTATGCGAGACGATCAAGTTGCGATCCGTCTCGTGATCCGAGTCGCTGGGCAACAGCGCATTCGGAACTGTCGACGCGATGTTCTTCGCGCTCCAGCGCAGGTAGAGCGATTGCTTGCCGCTGAGCGTGTGATCGAATCGCAGATCGTATCCGTCGGTATTGCCCGGCGTAGACGTCTCTTGTAAATAGTTGACGCTCGCGCCCGCAGAGGTCGGCGATGGAATCACCCCCAGCAAGGCCGTAGCCACGGGATTGATACAACTGGGATTGCAGGCGATTGTGTTGCTCGGTAGCTGCTGCCCGGTGAGTGGATTCACCACCAGACTGTTGGACCCGATAAAGTTTATATCGTTTAAATTGCCGCCGCGCATTGCCGCCGTAGGCACACTCAAGAATAGCGGCGTGGTCAGTCGTCTGCGATTCCCCTCATATGCGGCGAAGAAAAATGTGTGTGGCTCACCTTGCAGCAATCTGGGAATCTTGAGCGGCCCACCCAGGCTTCCGCCGAATGTGTTGAATGCCTTGTGCGGTTTGAGCGGAAGGTTGTAGGGGGTCGCGTCCAGCAGGCTATTTTGCAGGTATTCAAACGCGCTGCCATGAAAATGGTCCGTGCCGCTCTTGGTGGAGATGGTCACGTCTCCCAGTTGGGCGAATTCAGCGTTGTTATTGAATTGAGAAACGCGGAATTCGCTGATCAACTCAGACGAGGGATTCATGTTCGCCAACGCCCCATTTTGGCGGATGTTTACCGTCGAGGCTCCGTCGACCGAGTATTGGACCTGCGAGGGAAGCCCGCCGCCAATGGAAACACTCCCATTCGCATCCTGTTGCGCACCGGGGACTGTGTCGAGCACGGCCATAGAACTCGTCGTTGCGCCGCGATAGTTAACGGGCAGTTGCGAAACTTGCAGGAAATCTTTCGTGTCGGAGAGCGTCGCGCTCTCCGTGTTGACCATCGGCGCGGAATCGCCCACTTCCACGGTCTCGGATGCAGACTTCACCTTCAGAACAAGATCAGCGCGCAGGGTCTGTCGCGCCTGCAATTCCAGGGATTGCAGCCGGAACAGAGCAAAGCCGTCACTCGATGCGGTGATTTCGTAGCGGCCCGGCTTTACGTTCATGAATTGAAAAGCGCCATCGGAGTCGCTCGACGCGTCGCGGGCTCCGTGTTCGTCCGTGCTCAGCAAGGTCACTTTGGCTCCGGCGATCACTAATCCGTTCGGATCTCTCACGACCCCAACAATCGAACCGAATGTTGACTGGGCATTCGCGAATGTACTCGACAGCATCGTTGCGGAAATCAACACCAGAGCAAGCCAACGGCAGGACACAGCGCTACCTCCTCGAAATTCGCGACAGATCAACGCAAAATTGAGCGCTTCTGCCGAACTCAGAATTTGGAAGTTAGCGATAAGGTCGTAAGGATGGCGTAAAGAATTCCACAAAAGTTTCAAATGGAATGAATCTGAAATTCGCAATCGTCTGCGATCCGCGACGTGGGCTTAAGCATTCCCCACGAAGTCACAGACCAGTACCGTCAAGTCATCGTCCTGCGATGCGGCCCAGCGTTGCACTTCGGCGATGATGCGGTCGGCGGCAGCCTTGGGATCGGCATTCGCGGTCTTCTGCAGCAATGATCCAAGCGCCTGCTGTCCGAAGAATTCGCCCGACGCGCTCGCTGCTTCCACAATTCCGTCGGTATACAGAAGGAGACGGTCCCCGGGCTCGAGTTTATGCGCGGCGTTGGAATATGTCGCGAAATCAAAAGCCGCCAGCATCAGGCCGTTCTCGGCGACTTCCTGAATCTCGCCGTTGCGCAATAGAAGCATCGGGGGATGTCCGGCAGCGGAATAGCGCAGCTCCCGCGCTTCCGAATCCAAATGCACGTACGCCGCGGTCACGAATTGATTCTGGGTATTTCCGCAAAGTGCCGCGTTCATTCCTGAGAGGACTCCCGACGGGTCGGACGCTTTCTCGCGCTGCGAGGTAGCCGCCAGTTTCACCATGGACGCGATCAATGCCGCAGGAACACCGTGGCCGGAAACGTCCGCGATCAACAATCCCGCGCTTTTTTCATCGGCAACGATGAAGTCGTAAAAATCTCCGGCAACGGAAGTCATGGGCACGTAGCGGGCCGCTACCCGGAAGTGCTCCGAGCGCGGAAATTCCGCCGGCAGAATGGAGAGCTGGATGCGGCGGGCGACCTCCAGTTCCTTCTGGATCTCGCCCAGCTTCTCGTCGCGCTCAAACGCGCGCCGGGCCGTGACGTATCCGAGTGACGCGAGCAACACGACGAAACAGTAGGGTTCGATCTTCACGCGGCGGAAAAACACGCCCGCGACGTTATCGGCCAGCGCTCCCGCCGCAAAGACAAGCAGGCCGTTACGGATCACTGCAAAATCCCTATCTCCTCCAGAAGGCCGCAGGAACTGCGCGATCACCGCGGCGATGGCGATAATCACGACTGCACTATTCACTTGAGAGAACCATCGATGCCAACCCAGGGCAAAAGTCGTCAGGCCAAGCAATGATCCGACTACCGCGAGCAAATATCCTGCCCAGCGGCCCGCTCGATTCATGAATCCGCTAGCTTCGAAGAAAAGGACAGCGGGCACTGGAATGACATAGTCAATTCCCCCACGCAAGCGCAGGTAGAATTCGTGGCCTTCCACGCTCAGACCGAACAAGCCTGATTGAATCCAGAGCCGGGCTCCATAGAAGATGGCGAAGAGGCAGAAGTAGATCAGCAGACGATCAAACTTGCGGCGGATCGCAGCCAGCGCGCCGGCCACCACTCCCACACTTACGAACGCCGCCCCAGAAAGAGCAAGGGAGCGTCCTGACGAAAAGCTTGGATGACCTGCTGCGCACTGTATTCGGGAGCGTACATGCAGAGGATGCTAAACGATTTCTCGGGACGACGCAGGGAGCGAATTGCGCTTCCAGTGTTGCATTTGAGTGTGATTTGGGAAGACCAAGGCTGAATTACCAAGGTAAGGCGGACCGCACGTTTTCTGCTGAACCCGCGTGGCTTCGTTCGCTAGCCTGATCGACGAGGCGTGTTTTTCGCCTTCCCTCGACTCCGGTGACTTTCGCTGCCCTACTTCTCCGCTCGTCTGACCCCAGAGGCCTCGTACTCTGGTGTGGAGTCGGCTTCTGCGCGGGCATCGCCCTGTTCATTTATGGATTTCGCTTGCTGCAACGGCGCCGCCTGATACTCGATACGCCGTTCTCAAAGATCCGAAGCGCGTCCATGGGTACGGTGGAAGTCAGCGGCCTCGCCGTGGGGCCTTACACGATGGTCGCGCCGATCACTACGCGGCCCTGCTACTACTACCGCACACTGGTGTGGGAGTGGAAGCAGCAAGGCAAGAACAAGAATTGGGTAAAGGTCGCGGGCGAAAGCATGCATGTGCCGTTCTTTGTTGACGATAATACTGGGCGCGTGCTCATCGATCCGCGCGGAGCCGATCTCGACATTCATCGCGACTTCGAGCAGGAATTCAACAATTCATTTTTCTCCAGCCAGCATGACGCGCCGGGTAACGTCAACGCGTTTCTGGCTCGGCATGGCGTCGCCACCAGCAACAAGATCAAGGTCGAAGAGTTTTGCATCAAGCCGAAGAACTCGCTTTTTATCCTGGGTACGCTGACCGACAATGACGGGATCGAAGTCACGCCTGACCCGATCCAGGACTCCGAACCGATCAATTCCTTCACCTCACAGGGATTCCTGCTGAACTTTTCTTTCAAGCGCGGTTCCGACGAAGATCTTACTGAAACCGCAATCAATCCATATGTGGCACGCTCGAAAACGCACAAAGTGGTCCGGCTCACGGCGACTTCGCCGGCAGCGAGCAGTCTGGAAATGTCCCAGCAAGGAAAAATCGCGGCCGCGCTCATGAAGGCTGGGATTTCGAATCCAGCTGCGTGGAGTGCAGCCGGAGTTTCTACCGTTGGCACAACGACATCCGGAGTACAAGTGATTGCCGACCCAGAGGCTTCGAACGGAAACATTCATAGTGATGCCGTCAGCTCTTCTCCGCAGGTGAGTGGATTCGATCTGCGTCCGCCGGTCGTTCTGAAAAAAGGCACGAACAACAAGACATTTCTCATCTCGTGGCGCAGCCAGCAGGACGTGGCACGCTCTCTCGGATGGAAGTGCACTCTTATGATCTGGGGCGGCCCCATTCTTTCGTTGATTAGTCTCTACGTCTTTCTAAACGTCTGGAATCTTCTCTGAGTTCTGGATTTGCGCGGAGGCGTCTTCCTAATGCGCGCACACGCTTGCAAGTTCTTGCAACCCGCTGATGTGATCTGAGTCACAGCATTCCTCGTTCTGCTCCTGATACAAACAACCAACTCTTTTCCCCCGCGTCCGCACCTGGGCGCCAATCGGTAGCCGTCTATTCGTGAATTCAATTCGATCAGGAGGAAGTCAATGTCTCGTGCCAACATCGCGGAGTGGGCGTATCTGGTGGGATGCGGTAGTGCTGTGCTCGCGCTTGTCTTTCGATCTTTGTTCTTTCTCACACCGTTCAGTGTGACCATCTGCCGGAAGACGAACGTGAAGCCGTCCACCCTTTTGCAACTCGCAGTGTTGAGTTTCGTACTTTCGATTGCTTCGCGCGGCTGGTAGCAAGTCTTAGGCGAGCACCAGAATGGACGAGTCCAGTTCTCGTATGGACCGAAATCCGCTCAGGCCCAGGGATAGATCCAGGTCCGCGATAAAGTTCTGCGCCACGTCGCGGACGCCCTGCTCGCCCGCCACCGCGAGCCCCCAGATATAAAGCCGCCCAAGCAGCACCGCTCGTGCCCCCAGAGCAATCGCTTTGATCGCGTCAGAGCCGTAACGAATTCCACTGTCAAAAAGAACCGGGATTTTGTCCCGCACGGCAGCCACGACTCCGGGTAATGCATCCAGCGCGGCAATCGCTCCATCTACCTGACGGCCACCGTGGTTGGAAACGACAATTCCGTCGGCCCCGTGATCGATAGCGGCCTGCGCGTCGTCGGGATGCAAAATTCCCTTCAGCAGAATAGGCAGGCGAGTTTGCTTCCGCAGCCAGGTGAGATCGTTCCACGTCAGCGCTGTATTGGAGAAAAGCGATGCCCACAACTGGATCGCGGCCACGGTATCACTTTGCGGCGGTTTCGACAGACGCGAGCAGAACACCGGATCGCTGAAATAGTTCGCCAACCCATGGCCTTGCAGAAAAGGCAAAAAGTGATGCGCCAGGTCGCGCTCGCGCCAACCCAACATCGCTGTATCCAGGGTGATCACAAGCGCACTGAAACCGGCCTTCTCCGCGCGTTGCAGCATGCTGGAGGTCAGTTCATGGTCCTTGCCCCAATAAAGCTGGAACCAATGCGGTGACGCTCCACTCGCCTGACCTACCTCTTCAATCGTGCGCGACGAAACCGTGCTCAACACAAACGGCAGTCCCACAGACGCCGCGGCACGCGCGGTCGCAACTTCGGCTTCATTGCGAATGATCTCCTGCACGCCGACCGGACCCAGCAATACGGGCGCGGGCAAGCTGTTTCCAAAAAGACCGACGGACAGATCGCGCTGCGAAACATCGCGCAGCATTCTGGGCACAATCCGCCAGCGATCGAAGGCCGCCAGGTTCGCTCGGGCGGTCCTCTCACCAGCTGCGCTTCCCGCGACGTAGTCGTAGGCCTGCCGCGACAAAAGCTCCATCGCCTTGCGCTCGAGTTCTGCGATGGGGACCGGGATGGAAAGCTTCTTTCCGGCCAAACCGAGCTGGTAGATCTCAAACTGCCGCTGCATGCCCAGACTGACGGTGCCTGCACGCGGGACGGAGTGAGGGGAGTCTGGCATTCAAGTTCTCGTAAGCGCCGACCATTCTATCTTGTCCAGCCGGAAAGTTAGCGGTCTCTCACGAGGGCAACACAAGTCTCCTCCAGCCGCCGCCGTTTTTGCCGATAACTAACAACGTGGTACCTCGACCTACAGGCCAAGCCGTTGTCCCGGCGCGCACCACGGACGCCAAACCCTTGCGCTACGTGGCGCGCCAGCCCATCTTCGACCGCGAGCAAAAAGTGTTTGGCTACGAGTTACTGTTTCGTGATGGCCTGGAAAACGCGTTTTCCGGCGACACCGACGAAGCCTCGCGCGCCACTCTTGACCGCTCCTTGCTGATGGGACTTGATATTTTGTGCGACGGACGCCGCGCCTTCGTCAACTGCACGCGCGACACGCTTATCAAGGGACTTGTGACGCTGCTGCCTTCGACCACGACGGTGGTGGAGATTCTCGAAACCGTGCCGGCCGATCCCGACGTCATCGCCGCATGCCAGAACTTGAAGGAGGCGGGATACACCATCGCTCTCGACGACTACGTGGCTGACGACCCGCGCGTGGCACTCGCCGAGATGGCTGACATCATCAAGGTCGAAATGTTGCTGACCACCCAGGCGGAGCGAGAAGTCATCGTCAAGCAGTTTGGCGCCCACCGCCATCGGCTGCTTGCGGAAAAAATCGAAACGCAACACGACTTCGTTCGTGCCCGCGAACAGGGTTTCGTCTACTTCCAGGGATTTTTCTTCCGCCGCCCCGAGATGATGAATACGCGCGACATGCCCGCCAACCGGCTGAACTATCTGCGCATGTTGCAGGAAGTCTCGCGCCCGGACCTCGATGTGCCGGGTCTCGAGAAGCTCATCAAGTCAGAAGCCTCCGTGTGCTACCGCCTGCTCCGTTATCTGAACTCCGCAATGTTCGGCTTCAATAACGAAATCCATTCGGTGCGCCACGCCTTGTCGATCCTGGGCGAGCGTGACCTGCGCCGCTGGGTGCGACTGGTCGCTGCTGTCGGCGCTGGCCAGGAAAAGACCAGCGATTTGGTGCTCTCCGCATTGGTGCGAGGACGCTTCGGTGAATTGCTCGCGCCCCACGTGGCTCATGGCGACTCCGATCTCTTCCTGCTCGGCCTGCTCTCGCTCATCGATGCCATGCTCGAAATGCCCATGGCCGATGTACTCGACCGCATCCCGCTCGACAAGGAAACAAAACTCGTTCTGCTCGGCCGTCCCAGCCTGCTCCGTCCCGTGTTTCAGTTGATGCTGGCTCACGAAAGCGGCGAGTGGGAAGCGGCGGCAAAGCTGAGCAAGACCCTCGGCCTCGATTCGGAGGCCGTCGCCGGATCGTACTGGCAGGCCCAACAGTGGGCGCGGGAAGTATCCTGCGCCGGCTGATTCTCGATCTTGAATTCGCCTCTCCACCAGGCAGTCATGTCCTCCTGTGCAAAACCCGGGGCCCGGGGGGCCTTGCGCCCTTCCGCTAGGACGAGTACCATAATCCTGTTCTCATTAGGCCTCGTTCCCGCGCAGGCCTTCTGCGCCAGCCATTCCGAGGCGGCGCCTACGGATCCGATAACGGAAAACCGATACTGAACAGATTAAGAGATATCGTCGCAAATAGGGGTTTCGTTCCAGGAAGTTTGGGGTTCGTTTCAAAGTGTGTCCAGTCGTAACCCGTAACTGCGCAGACTCGACGGCGTGTGTTGTGTTTCGCCTTGCACGTACTCATCGCAAATCGCTTGTCTGGCGCGGCCTTTAAGATTTCGTAAGACTTTGCAGCATCCAGCAGCATCTTGAGAGGACTATGAACGCAGGACCAGGAAGACCCTCCGGTGGGGGAGGACGTCGTCGGCGGCGCGGACGCCGTCAGCAAAATCAACGCGGCCAGCGGCCCGGCCAGGGCCACCAGAGCCGGGAGAACAAAGACGGCATCTATACCGCTCCCATGGATCACAGCTATCGCGCGGCGTTGGCCGGCGGCAACAATAACAACGGCCACAAGGGCGGACGCCAGCGCCCCGGATTTGCCACGCGTTATGCGCAGCCCGACCCCGAGCCGGTGCCCGCGGCCATGGCCGACAACACCTCCCGCATCTTCGCCTTCATTGAAGACTTGTTCTTCATGGCCAAGATTCAGGAAACGGCGCGCAAGCTCAATGTCAAAGTCGAGTTCGTCAAGACCGACAAAGACATGGCCGAAAAGATGTCGCAAAACGGCGAAGAAAAACCGTCGTTGATCATCTTCGACTTGAACAACAACGGCGTGAAGCCTCTGACGCTCATCCCAAAACTGAAAAGCAAGCTGAAGAAAGGAACCTCGATCATCGGATTCCTTTCCCACGTGCAGGGCGATCTCAAGCAAAAGGCGCACGAAGTGGGATGCGACATGGTCTTGCCGCGTTCGGCATTTTCACAGAACCTGCCGCAGTTGCTGCGCCGGCATGGCGCGCCCGAAGAAGAAGAGAATCAGGCGGTGCAGTAGATCGTCTAGCGCGTGAACATTTCCAACAGAATCATAGATATTTCCTGAGCTGATCGGGAGGGTACTGCGCCCAACTTCCGAATAAGTCGGTCGCGGTCTACGGCTCGGATCTGATCCAGAGCCACCTGTCCCGATTTCCCACGAAAAGTCACCGTTACTCGCGTCGGATAATTACGAACAGATGTAGTCATCGGCGCTACCAGTACCGTGAGCAGGTGCTCATTCATTTCGTCCGGTGACACGACACAGCAGGGCCGGGTCTTCTTGATTTCTGCCCCCAAGGTTGGGTCAAGGCTGGTCAGCCACACTTCGTCGCGTCGCGGATAACCTACCACCGCCATTCCTCACGATCGAACTTTGTGGCGGGCATATCTTTCAGGATGAGCCCCTCTCTGCGGGTCTGATCGCTTGCAAACGCCTCCTTCCATCCGTTCCTGGGCCGTCGAAAAGGAGCTATTACCAACCCTTCCGAAGTGGCACGTAACTCGATCTCACCGCCGAGACCGCACTGCTCAATGAGCGGTTTAGGGATTCGTATTCCTTGCGAATTCCCGATCCGCGTTAGCTGCGTTCGCACGATCATCTCCTCGCACTCTAGAAGTAATTACATTGTAATTACCCGCTACTGAATTCGCAAGTTATCCCGGTGGCCAGCTGAGCGAGCGTCCGCCGAGCAAGTGTACGTGCAGGTGAAACACGGACTGTCCCGCTCCCGGCCCTACATTTAGAACCGTTCGATAGCCCTGCTCAATGTTTCTTTGCCGCGCAATCTCCGCTGCGGCCAGGTGGCACTTGCCGATAATCTCCGCGTCAGCAGCCTCAGCTTCCTTCAGTCCGGCAAAGTGTCTTTTCGGAATAATCAGCACATGAGTCGGCGCCTGCGGATTGATATCTTCAAACGCAAATACATCCGTGTCTTCGTGAACTTTCTTGGCAGGAATCTCGCCGCGGATGATGCGGCAAAAAAGGCAATTGGAATCGCTCATGAATGCACCTCGGCCAAACGATAGCATTCGAGCATCAACGCTGTCAGCTAGCGATATTTCGTGGCCAGTTCGTGAAATGGCTCCGCGTTGACGTTCCACGTGCCTTCAAACGGATTGTCCAGATCGGTCAAAACGAAATGAGCAAAAAAGAGAAGCATCGTGGCCAGTGCGACCGCGATCATTCCGAGCGCCAGATTGGAAAACGGAAAAAAGAACAGCAGGAACAAGATCGTCATCGCGGTCAGAGTGACAAAAAGAAGTAGCGTCCGCGGCATTCTCTTGGCACTGACTGCCAGCCGCTCGTCGCGATGGGCGCTGGCTTGATTTGCAATCTCCAGCAGTCGCGCGTGAATCCGCTGCTCTGCTTCGTTTTCCGGGACCACTTCGAGCACACTGGAGATTACAGCGGCGAACAACTTATCCGTCTTCTCAGTGTCTTCCCCGCGAGAAAGCATCCCCCATTCTGTCTCAGCCACGGTACGCGCATAAGCGCGAACGTTTCGGACAATCGGGTCCCGGGTCGATTCCTTCATCTGCTTGCTGAAGAGAATCAGGTCTTTCAACGCTCCCACTTCCTTGACGATCTCATTTTCGACCGCGGCAAATTGTCCCCAAATTACATAAGTAGCAAATGCGTAGATCACGCTGTACAAAGTCCCGATAATCTGCAGCAGAACCCCAATCCCCTCGCCATCTCGCGAGAATAGGCCATGAAATCCAGTCAAGCGTAAGACCAGATAAATCAAGCCCGCTAACAACATGAGCCGCGCTCCTCGCGCGGTGGCTGACGAAGGAACCACTTGCAGGAATTCTGTCATGGCATCAGTCAAGCCGGACCAGAAACACTGCGCCTTCCGGCGTTTCCGTTTCGCTCGCCAGTTTCTCGGCGCGCTCATGATCGTCGTCCAGCACTCGCACCCGAATCCACCAATCTCCTGCCGGACTCGCGAACTTCAACACCTTCGCGGTATGGTAGCGACGCGTGAGATGATCCGCGAGTTTGGCCGCTTGGTGCTCATCATGAAATCCGCCAACCTGCACTGCCCATTTTCCACCGGCATCAAACGGCACGGGCGCCAGCATCAATTCGACCTTCACTTCCGCCACACCCGGTTGCCACACATCGACTTTGTGCGCCGCAGCCAATGACAAATCCAAAATCCGTCCCGGGATAAACGGCCCGCGATCCGTAATGCGCACCAGCGCCGTCGATCCCGTCTTCACATTCGTTACACGCACGATCGATTCCAGCGGAAAGGTGCGGTGCGCCGCTGTCATGGCGTGCATGTTATAGACTTCGCCGTTCGATCCGCGCCGGTTGTGATATGGAGGCCCGTACCAACTCGCTAGACCTGTTTCGGTCACCAGCGGTACTGCATCAGCAGGAATGGTCGGCTCAGCCAAATCCGCCGACTCTTCGGGCGAAGCCGGTTTCTCCGTTTCTTTCGCCGGAGGAATATTTGTCGGGGGCTGCGTTTCGGTGGGTGGACTTGGCGCCGGGACGGGTGGAACCGCAACATGCGCCTGCTTCGGATGCCCACAGGCACTCGTGAAGATTATTACCGCGCTCAGAAAAACAACTGCGATCTCACCCAAGACGCGGGCGCGGTACTGCTCCACTCGCTGGCATGGCACCCGGCTGGTCACTTCGCGGGATGCTTCTCCATGTAATCCGCAAATTCCGCCAGCTTCTGCGAAGCCACGCGGAGGGCCTTGGTTGAGTGCGTGCGCACCGCCGGCACCACTTCGTCGTTCAGGTATTTGATGAACTCGGGAATTTCCTGCTCCAGGCGATTGGCCGCTTCGCCGATCGTCTTGCCCACCCGTGCCGAGGCGTCTTCCACCTTGCGATTGAAGTCGTTCATGATGCTCCTAGGGAATTGCGTACCACCGAGCGCCTCCCATCCAATGATTCCCATTATTCCGTGCCGTTCGATGCCGGTCAACGAAAAGGCAAGATGGATGTCGGTCTTTGGTGCATCTACTTCATTCACAGCCGCAAGCCTTACAATGCCATCTTTGACGATGCCATCTTGCGACACCCAAATCGCTACTGATTCTCGTACTTTCCGCCGTCTTCTTCTCGCCTGGTACGACGCCTACGCCCGCGACCTCCCCTGGCGCAGCGATCACGATCCCTACCGAGTGTGGGTGTCCGAGATCATGCTGCAGCAAACGCGGGTGGCTGCAGTCATTGAGCACTACCACCAGTTTTTGCGACGCTTTCCGACCGTGGAAAAGCTTGCCGCCGCGCGAGAGTCCTCAGTCCTGGCGGCCTGGAGCGGTCTGGGATACTACCGGCGCGCCCGCATGATGCACGCTGCCGCGAAAGTCATCGCGCGTAAGCGGCGTGGAAAATTTCCTAAGACGTCGGCAGAGTGGAAGGAACTCCCCGGCATCGGACGCTATACCGCCGCGGCCATCGCCAGTATCGCCTTTTACGAACCAATCGCGGTCGTCGACGGAAACGTCGAACGCGTGCTGCAGCGGGTCTTAGGCAAGCAACTCGAAGGTGAGGACTTTTGGCACGAAGCCGAAACCCTTCTCGACCGCACTCGCCCCGGCGACTTCAATCAGGCCATGATGGAGCTGGGTGCCACGTTCTGCACTCCGCGAGCCCCCGCTTGCCTGACCTGCCCGGTGGTTGACCTATGCGCCACGCGCGGAGAGCATCCCGTCAGCGGAAAGAAACAGTGTCAAAATAAGCGCGAGATTCACTATGCCCTCTGGCAAAGAAGTCAGAACGGCAATGCCGGAGACGTCTTTCTAATTCAGCGGCCGCACGATGCCCGTCTCATGGCCGGGATGTGGGAACTGCCGGAAATCGCCGCCCCGCACGCCCGCACCAGGCCCGCATTCATCTTGCGTCATGCCATCACGGTCACGGATTACACGGTCCACGTCTGGCGGGAAAGTTCGGCACAGCAACCGCGGGGCAAGTGGGTTGGCGCTCCCCAGTTGCCGAAACTCGCATTGACTGGACTCGCCCGGAAAATTCTCCGCAAAGCCAATATCGTCGGTACAGCCCACGGTACTCCGGTGCGATGACCGCCGTAACCTGTGCCCGCTCGCGGCTCTCTTCTACGATTGCTCACAGCCTACCAGCGAGGTATTTCCGTCTTATGGATCGTCGCCGCCAGCAGCGTGTGTCTGTGGAACTTCCCGTGAAAATCTGGGGCATGGACGCACACGCCCGACCGTTTACTCAACCTGCCAGTCTTCGCACCATCAGCGGGCAGGGTGCAACTCTGCAAGGAGTGAACGCGCAACTGAAGACCGGAGACGTCCTTGATCTGCAATATCAGGGAATCAAGGCGCAGTTCCGCGTGGTGTGGCTGGGCAAGCCGGGGACGGACTTACAGGGTTCCGTGGGTGTAGAGAACTTGTCCAAAGACCTTCAGCTTTGGGATGTCGATCCGCTCCGCTGCGCCGCTTCCGCCGGGCAGGGATAGCTTACTGCTGGCTCTTCATCCGGGCGCCTTCGAACTCGTCGCCGTGCTGCCATCCGACAAGCTGCGTCTGGCTGGCTGCCTGCCAGCCTAAAGCAAATCCGAAACGAGCCATCGCCGAATCCCCAGCGAAATCCATTTCGGGGTGATATTCGTCGCTGGGCTGATGGTAGTGCTTCTCGACGTATTCCTTCTCCTGATCGATCCCCCACGACTCAGGGTGACCCTTGTACTTCATGCCCTCATTGATGGAGAACGACGGCACGCCCACGCGCGCCATGCTGAAGTGATCGGAGCGATAGAAGTGCCCCGCTTCCGGCCGCGCGTCCGGACGGATGGCCAGCCGAAATTCCTTCGCGGTCGCCTCGACGTTGGGATAGAACGTCGTGCGCTCGGCTCCCGAGACTTCCACTTCTTCCGCCGCTCCCAGAGGCTTCACGTCGTCGTAATTCAAATCCAGCGCGATCTTTCCCGCGGGAACTGGTGGATGCTTGCCCAGATATTCCGAGCCAAGCAGCCCCTGCTCCTCGGCCGTCACGGCCGCAAAGTAAATGGAACGCCGCGTATGCTGTTTTGAATCGCCGAATGCGCGAGCTAACTCAAGCAGAATGCCGCAACCCGTCGCGTTGTCCTGAGCGCCATTGAAGATATTGTCGCCCGGCATATCCGGACGAATGCCGAAGTGATCGTAATGCGCCGTGTAGAACACGGCCTCGCCAGCAACCTTGGGATCGGCACCGGGCAGCATGGCAATTACGTTCTGCGATTCAAAATTCCGGATCTTGCTCACCATGTGAGCCTTAAGCTTTGCCCCCAGGTTCACTGGATGAAACTGCGGGGACTGCGCATCCTGCATCATTTTGTCGAGATTCATTCCCGACGCCGATGCCAAACGCTTGGCCACATCCAGGTGGATCCACGACGCGACTTTCAGCGCCGGGCCTTCCACCTTCAATGCCGACTTCTCGCCCGAATTGGAGTTCCGCACCACTTCCCACGGATAGCTGGCCATCTGCGTCTGATGCACCAGAATCACGCCAACCGCGCCCTTGCGCGCCGCTTCTTCGTACTTGTAAGTCCAGCGGCCGTAGTAGGTGAGCGCCTTGCCTTTGAAGAATTTCGGATCGTTCGAGGTCGGCTCGTTCACCAACATCAGCAGGACTTTGCCGTGAACGTCCATTCCCTTGTAGTCGTCCCAGTTGTACTCGGGAGCTTCGATGCCATAGCCGACGAAGACGACGTCGCCGTCCACGTCCGACTGCGCCTGTTGTGTCTGGTCATAGGCTACGTACTCATCGAGCGGGCGGAGGTTCATCGCCTCACCCTGCTTCGGAACGATCGAAAGCTGGGTTTCGGGCAGAGTCGTAATTCCGACCAGCGGGACCTTCTGCATGTAGGTTCCGTGATCCCCGGCCGGCTTCAGTCCATATTCCGCGAATTGGGTGGCAATGTATTCGGCGGCAATGTCGCCACCGCGCTGGCCGGTTCCCCGCCCTTCGAGCAGGTCGTGCGACAGATAGCGAACATGCCAGCGGATGTGGTCCGGGGTGATCGTGGCGAGTGCGTTCATGGCAGGGCCGGGCAATTTAATGGACGGTGACTTCGCGCCTCTGGAGCCGCCAGCTCCAGACGCACCGTCACCCCACGCGACCACCCCGAAACCCAAAATCAGGCACACGAAAGCGAACTTAGCCCTAACCATTGATGGCATAGATACGTCTCCCCCAACAAAAGCGGCGCTTATCGGAAAGCCTTTATTTATGAAGTCTTACAAGGATTGTAAAGGAGGGAGGAAGCCTCAGAAACGAAAAGATGTCCGCCAGAACAGCACGAGAGTGCACCCACTCTAGGAATCCGCGCTCGGCAGGCCGTGTCCCAATGGTGCGGTTTACTCTGTATTCCTCTGTGCTCTCGGTGGTGAATGTTTTCGGACAGCCGCCAGACCGGCGGCTAGTTCTTCGATCCTCAACCAGCGCGAAAATCCCGCACCTCTTCGCCCGGCTGGAACAGGGCCGCAAGTGCGGTCTTCCCCGCCTCCGCCATCTTCCGGCCTACCTGCTCGTAATCGGCCTTCACCCAGCCTACGCTCGAGACCTCAATCTCGCCATCTTGTGCGATCCAAAACAGCGTCGGCACGTTCGTCAGCCCATATGCATTCGAGACTGGATAACTGCGGGTATCGTCAAGCAGCGTGGGGAAGGTCACGCCAAACTCTTTCACGAACGCCGCCGTCTCCTTGGCATCATTCTGCGAGACTCCCACCAGGGTCACGCCATTCTTCCCATAGGCTTTGTACAGCCGCTCGAAGAATGGAAACGCATACTGGCACGTTGGGCACGAAACCTTGAAAAATGCCAGTACAACCGGCCCGCGCGAGAGCGCGTCGCCTAATTTAAAGTCCTTACCTTCCAGGGTCTTCAATCCAAACTCAGGAGCCTTTGTGCCTGTCGCCAATGCGGTCATGAATCTTTCTTCCTCCGAGGATTACATCCGGGACAGCGCAAAGTAGCGCCCTCCCGCACTTCAACTTAGATGACAGGAAATTGTTTGGAGCTTCGGAAAGAAAGCCAGCGCGTTACGACGCCATCATGGCTGCGGCCACGATACGGTTACGCCCCTCCCGCTTCGCCTGGAACATCCTCTCGTCCGCGACTGCGAACAGATCCTCGGCATGCTGCGCGTCTTCCGGGAAGCTAGCCAGTCCGGCACTGATGGTCACCCGCACTTCTTCGCCCGACGAGCCCAGATGCGCCGGAGAATCGGCCAGCGCCTGCCGCAGGAACTCCAGCTTCTGCTGTGCGGCCTCAATCTCCGTCTCCGGCAGGATCACCACAAATTCCTCGCCCCCGTATCGCCCCGCCGTGTCGCTCTGCCGGAAAGAATCGCGAAGCAACTCCCCGATTTTTCTGAGAACCGCATCGCCAGCCAGATGTCCGTGGGTATCGTTCAAAAGCTTGAACCGATCCGCATCGATCACCGCAATCGTCAGTACTTTCCCATAGCGTCGGGCGCGGCTCAATTCCACCGCCAGCCGGTCATCCACATAAGCTCGATTAAACAACCCGGTCAGCGGATCACGCGTCGCCAATTGCAGCAATCTCTGGCTGCGAAACACCAGCGCCAGGCTCAGCCCGGATGCCGTAGCCATAATGATCAGCCGCGACACCTGCGCCGCCCAACTGAACAATCCATACTCGTACGGAGCGTATTTCACGTTGTTCAGGTCCCAATGCGTCGCGGCGTAGCTGACGATCCCCAGATAGCCGCCCAACGCCAGCAGTCCCGCCGTGATGCATACTCGCTTGTCATAGCGCAGGCTCGTCCCCGCAATCGCCAGGAAATATCCCTCGAACACGACCTTGCTGTTCACCGCGGTGTGCGGCTCCTGCAATGCGATGAATAACGCCAGCGCCGCGGTCACCAGCGACACGTCAAACGCGCTGGTAACGAAGCTCATCCAGGGCGGGTTGTATTCCCGCGAGATCAGCAGGAACACGGTCAGCGAAAGAATAAATGTCGCCCCGGTCAGGCTTAGCCCGACAATCGCCTCCTTCGGACTATCCGGGAAAAACAGCGAATCAATCAGAGGAATCGACAGCAGAACCGAGGCCAGCCCCAGGCGAATCTTTGCCACCAGCAGCTCGCCCGACACCGCGGCCTGAGCAAGGACCGGATCGGGGCGCGACCACAACGAAAGGATGAAATTCTTGACCTTCATACACCACTCGGAGCGGACGTTCGGCGCAGCTTTTCCTGCGCGCTGGAATGTAATTGGATCTGAGACCCGGGGAATCGGCCGTCAAACTTGGCCAACAGCATAACGGCGGCGGGAAGCGGATTGCAATGAGAATCGAGAATGCGTACCAGAAAAAGCAAAGCGCGGTGGACCGACCCGGCGGTCCAACCGCGCAACCATCTTCGCAACCCTTCGAATTCCTCTAGTTCATTGAGCACGACCCCGGCCCGCGCGGATCTCCGCACGAACCGCAGGGTCCCTTGGGCATCGCCGAACTCGATGTCGAGCCTTTCGCCGACACCGCAAACACTGAGAGCTGCGGCTCCAGCTTCTTCGTGTGGCACTTCGGGCACTCGGCCTTTTCCTTGCCGTAAACCAGCGCCTCGAACTGATGATGACATTCTTTGCAGATGTACTCAAAGATGGGCATGGGCAACTCCAAGCTCTATTAGAATCAATTTGTGGGGAGTTCGCAAATCGAAAATAGAGACGCCGGCCGCGTCGGCGGAGCGCTGTCCCAGTGGAGAGTCCGCGAGCCTTTCCGCGCTCCACGCTGGTTGCGCGGCGGACACATTCAGACCATCGCCAGCTTCTTCCTCCCCCGCCGCATTCATCTTCCGCACCCCGAAGAGCGCCTGATCGAAGTCGCGCCCGGCATCCAAATCCGGTGCTGGTGCTATTGGCAGCCCAATCGAACCACGGCCCTCACCATCATCGCCGTCCACGGGCTCGAAGGTTCCACCGACTCACAATACATGCGCGGCGTCGCCCGTAACGGCCTCGCCGCGGGCATAAACGTCGTGCTCATGAATCAGCGCAACTGCGGTGGCATGGATCACTGCGCGCCCACCCTCTACAACTCCAGCTTGTCGGCCGACGTCGCGGCTGTCGCGAAACATGTGGTCGATCACGATCACGTCCAACGCTTCGCGCTCGCCGGATTTTCCATGGGCGGCAACCTCGTGCTCAAAACCGCCGGAGAATGGGGCACGACTCCCCCGCCG
>Ga0335071_10001559_pt1 | contig 24747 bp, 24 predicted proteins | sample Lox_Sample_15_FD_206724 | JGI IMG/M metagenome (GOLD analysis project Ga0335071, IMG submission 206724) | Soil microbial communities from Loxahatchee National Wildlife Refuge, Florida, United States - Lox_Sample_1.5 | ecosystem: Environmental > Terrestrial > Soil > Wetlands | place: USA... | reverse complement strand
TCCCTTCTTACGACACCTCCCACTACGGACCCTCCCTCCCCGGGTCGCACCCCGCCCGGTTGGCGGGTCGCTCCAGGTCGGGTCCTTCGGACCCTCCCTCCCCGGGTCGCACCCCGCCCGGTTGGCGGGTCGCTCCAGGTCGGGTCCTTCGGACCCTCCCTCCCTTCGACACGCTTATCAGAGAACCGGCGAATGTACCGGTACAGGTTGTCTATGGAACCGGAAGGCCGCTCCCAGCAGATGGACCACTGCGGGTCCCCCCTCAGGTTCGTGAACAACCGGATCGAGGACCTCGCGATGGAGGTCACCTATGACCCGGTTGCGAATACCGGGAAGATCATCTTCAACCTCTCCCTGATCCCGAAGGAAAGCCTGGAGGCGGCCATCACCCTCTTCAGGAACGCCTACCGGGCAGGCCTCTCGGTGAGCGACCGGGTGAGGTTCTTTTCCGAGGGGGACCGGGTCGAGGGGTTCACCATTCCCCCGGGGTACGCCGGGATCTGCACGTTGTGCACCATCACCCTCGATGGCATCCTCCTGCGCCGCGGGGTCCCCCTCCAGCCCGTGGGCGGCGGCCTCGTCGAGATCGCCGACCGGGTCCCGAGGCGCTTCACCCACATGATCCTCTACGAGGCGACCACCATCGACCCCCTCGAGGTCCTCGTCGCCCAGGACCTCACCTCCATCACGAAGGTGATGCGGGAAGGGAGCGGCACCATCCTCGCAAACCTCCGGGAGTGCCACATGGAGGCAGAGTCGATGGTGATCGGGCTCCTCGACGAGTTCTCCGGGGCCGGCTTTACCGGCATCCTCGAGGTGGGCGCCCCGAACGTCCCGATCCTCGGCGTCCCGGTGAATGCCGAATACTTCGGCGTCGCCATGGTCGGCGGGACGAACCCGATGGCCGCCCTGAAGGAGGAGGGCATCCGGGTGGTGACAAAGGCCCTCAAGGGGACGATGGACGTCGCCGAGATGGGCTCGATCCGGGACTACTGATCGCCGGGCGAGGCCATTGCGAGGTTCATCGCCCATATCTGGTTGAAGAACCTGAGAAAGCCGGGGGACTCAGAAAGGAGGGCCGTGGGCGCCTCCTCTGATGCCCCCATCATGACCATCGCCTTTTCGTTGTCGATGAGGAAGATGCCGGCCACGCCGCCGGGATGCTGGCCGGCCGGGCCCGCCGGCGGGGTCCTGAGGTACAGTTTCATGCCGGTGGGAACGGGCCCCTCCCACCGGCTCGTGATTACTTCGACCCCGACGGATGGCGGGAGCCGGCTGATCTCGGGGAGGATGACCCGTTCCAGGTACGCCCAGGTGGTGAAGGCCTGCACCCGGCGCTTCGCTCCGCCGATAAGGTCCCTGAGCCGGGAGGTGACCTTCTCCTCCCCGTGGATGGACCAGATGAGCTCCTGGTCGCCCCGCTCGACGGTGACCCGTTTCGCATAGATCTCGGAGAGGATCTCCTGCGCCCGGTGCGCGTCCTCCTCGATCCGGGAGAGGAGGTCCTCGATCCCCTCGGCAGGAGGAACCGCCGAGAACCGCTTCGGAGTGGCATGGGAGACGGTGACCAGGTTCTTCTCCACGAGCCGGTCGAGTACGGGGTACACGGATGCGCGCGGCACCCGGGAGTACTCGTGGATCTCGGTCGCGGTCGCCCCCTCCATCCCGAGCAGGGCGATGTAGACAAGGGCCTCGTACTTCGTAAAACCGAGGGATTTCAGGATCTGCGGCAGGGAGCCGCGAAGGTCCTCTCCCATCTCCATGGAAGTAACTATAAATACGGCTGCCTGATAAATGTTGTTATTATCAAGACAACAAGGTGTCATCGCATGGACAGCCGGTGCTTTTTCATTCTCATCGCGGTCCTCGCCCTGGTCTCCGTGCCGGCCATGGCCGGCACCGAGCAGCTCTTCGGGTCTCCCCAGCTCTCGGCAGCCATCTCGGGCACGAACGAGTTCACCCCCGGGGAGGACGTGAGCCTCACCGTGAAGGTGCAGAACACGGGGCAGACCGACGTGACGATCGTCCAGTCGGGAATCATCACCCCGAAGGATGCGCCGAATACGGCCAAGCTCCTCGTGGTCGGCCTCTCGCCCGGGACGGCCCCGATCACCGTGAAGACCGATCCCCAGATGGTCGGGGATCTCCTGGGTGGGAACAGCGTGTCGGCCACCTTCTCGGTGAAGGTCTCGAAGTACGCGGCGGGCGGGGTATACGAGATCCCCCTCCAGCTCTCGTACCAGTACCTCAATACCGCCGATCAGGTCAGCCCCGATACGGTCCGGTACTGGTACTATGACGCAAACGTCACGGTTCCCCTCGACATTACCATCAAGCCGGGAGTGACCCTCGGTGTTGACAGCGTGAAGGCCGAGGACCTGAATGTCGGGACCGAGGGGTACGTCGTCGTGAGGATCACGAACCTGGGGAGCGAAGCGGCGACGAACGCCGTGGCGAAGCTCGCCCGGGACGGGACCTCGCCCCTGGTGCCCACCGATGCCTCGGTGTACATCGGTGACTTCGGGCCGGGGGCGACCGAGGAGATCCGGTTCAAGGCATCGGTCTCAAGCGATGCAGGGGCACAGGATTACCCGGTCGATATCCACGTGGAGTATACCGACAGCGAGGGGGACTCCGCCTCCTCGGACACCGCCACCATCGGTGTGCCGGTCGGGAGCAAGATCCGGTTCTCGGTCGACTCCCCGGTTCAGCAGGTGAGCCCGGGCCAGCAGGTCCCCCTCCAGGTCGTGTACCGGAATACCGGCTCGGCCACCGTGTACCACGCGGAGGCACGGGTCTCGGCGGTCGATCCCTTCACCTCGAACGATGACACGGCCTACCTCGGGGACCTGGCCCCCGGCCAGACCGGGACCGCACGGTTCGAGGTGACCGTGGCGTCGGGTGCGACCCCGAAGGACTACGGGCTCGACTCCGAGATCCGGTACCGCGACGCCCTGGACAACAGCCAGATCTCCGACACGGTCAAGGTCGAGGTGCAGGTGGTCCAGCCGCCGGGCATCCTCGGGACGCTCACGAACCCCATCGTGCTCGTGGTGATCGTAGCGATCATCGCGGCAGCTCTCTATTATATCCTCATCCATCGCAGGAAGAAGTAATGTTCTCCTGGGATGGCCCCCTTCCACCCCCCCGTGCCCGGACCATAGAGGAGATACGGGGGGTGCTCAGGGAGCCATCCTGCCGGTGTCCGGAACCCCTCTATTTCATGTACCGGGACCTGGCGAAGTCCCCGGCCGACAGGCTCTGGCTCGGGAAGGAGGGCCTGAGGTACGATATCACGGTCATCCCGGCCCGCACGCTCTGCAGGGAGTACGTAAAGACCAAGGGCCACCACCATCCCGCTGACCCGAAGGGCGTTCCCTACCCGGAGATCTACGAAGTCCTCGAAGGGGAAGCCCACTACCTGCTCCAGACGGAGGATGCCGGCGACGTGCGCCTCATCCGTGCCGGCCCTCGCGACCTGGTCATCATCCCGCCGGGGTACGGGCATGTCACCATCAATCCCGGCACCGCGACCCTCGTGATGGCAAACATCGTGTCGACCAGGTTCGAGAGCGACTACTCCCTCTATGAGCGGTTCCGGGGCGCGGCGTTTTTCGAGCTCGAAGGGGGAAGGCTGGAGAAAAACCCCCGGTATCCGGCCATGGTGCAGATCCGGGAAATGGAGGCACGGGACCTGGAAGGCCAGCGGACTCTCCCGGCAAAGTCACTCTATGCCCTCGTGGGGACCGGGAGCCTCGCGTTCCTGAACCGGCCCGAGGACTACCCGGGACTCTTCACCTGAAGAAGCAACGACGGCTCAGATAAAGTGGATCAGCCGTCTCAGCCCATCGTTCCTGCCCACGGCGATGACCGAGTCGCCCCCGTTGACCGGCTCGGCGGGACCGGGCCTCACCACCGATCGGCCGGGCCCCTCGATCCCAACGATGCGCACGCCGGTCCGCCGCTCGAGCTCCCCCGCGGTCATCCCGGCGTGGCGGGTCAGGTGCTTCATCACCACCTTCTCCCTGTCCGGGAGGTCAACGAGCACCCGGATGATGTCCTCGAGGATGATCCCGGCGATGACCTGGCCGCCGATGGTCGGGAGGAGGGCCACGTAATCGGCGCCCGCCTTGTAGAGCTTCTCGACAGCCGCGGGCTCGCTCGCGCGGGCAAGGATCCTCGCCGAGGGGTTCAGGTTCCGGGCGACGAGGGTCGTGAAGATGTTCACCGCGTCGCTGTTCACCGCGGCGACGACGAACCGGGCCTTCTCCACCCCCGCCGCCCGGAGGACGGCCTCATCTTCTGCGTTTCCCACCACCTCCGGCACGCCGTGGCTCTTCCGGTCGATGACCGTGCACCGGATGCCCGAACCCGTGAGTTCCTGATAGACCGCCTTTCCCACGTCCCCGTACCCTGCAATAACCGCCGCGGGCTCGCCCGTCTCCCGGATGCAGAACTCCCGGTCGAGGACGACAGAGACCGAGGAGGCCTTCCCGAGGAGGAAGAGCATGGTGGAGGTATCGAGGAGCTCCTCCTTCGGGGGAGAGGCGGTGAACTCCCCGGCCTTCCAGAGAAAGAGGAGGTCCACCCCGTACCGCTCGTAGAGATTGAGTTCGCCGAGGCTTTTCCCGAAGGCGATGCAGCCGGGCATGACGGGCACCTTGACAAGCTTCAGGGAATCGTCCCCCCTCGCGCCGTCCCCGAGCCGCATCTGCCCGAGGCTGATGGCCTCGAAGATGGTGTCCACGTCGGGGCGGATCACCGCGTGCCGGGCGAGGATCTTCCCCGTGAAGTTCTTCGGCGAGAGGACGTACTCGGCCCCGGCGTACCTGAGGAACCGGTCATAGGCGAGGTCGTCCACCACCGCGATGATCGACCCCCGGGTCAGGTCCCTTACCCCGAGGATGATCTCGGCGGCCGTCCGCTCGTCCTCGGCGACCACGACCGAGTGGGCATGCTGGACCCAGGCCCTTTCCCAGGTGTGCTGTGCCCGGTAGTCCCCCCAGACGACCGAGACCCGCGAGTGGTACCGGGAGACCACCTCGCGAGCGATCGCCTCGTCGGATTCCACCACCACGATACCCAGGTCCGAGATGATGAGGCTCTCGATGAGGGCCCGGGCGAGGGCCCCGTACCCGGCGATGACCACGTGGCCTTTCATCTCGCGCTTGGTCCCGGTCGGGGGCGGGACATTGATGATCCGGGTGAGCACCGGCTCGAGGAGGACGGGGATGAACATGAAGATCATGAACACCCCCGTCAGGATCAGGATGATGGTGAAGAGGATGGTGTAATCGCTCCGGAAGGGAAGGAGGTCGCCAAAACCGACGGTGGTGATGGTTTCGAGGACGAAGAGGAGGGACTGGGGCCAGCCGATTTCCTTCCCTTCGAACAGGGGATAGATGGTGTGGAAGACGGCGGTGTAGACGAAGATGGCGAGGGCGAAGAGGAGGATAAGGAGGGGGGTGCCCCGCCGGCCCCGGCGGAAGATGAATTTCCAGGGGAGGAAACGCTCATCCATGGCCGGTCACCCGGTCCCTGTTCCAGGTAATCCCTGCATCAGGCACGGCCGAAAGCCCGTCGGCCAGGCGAACAATGGAGAACGGGGCCGACGGGTGGCGGCAGCTGTGCGCGTCGAGCATCTCCCGCACCTCTCCCTCGAAGGACGCAGGGACGAGCCGGGCTTCCTCCCGAAGATACCCCGGCACGTTCAGGCTGGCATAGAGGGAGAGCTCGGCAGCCGGGATCATCCGGAACGGCGTGATGGAGGGGATATCTCCTTCGACGCAGGAACGATCGGCCGTGAAACGGGAGGTCTCGCCCCTGATCACGTGCAGGAATATCGAACGGGCAATGGCGTTCAGGTTCGTCCCAAGGGCAATCTTCGTCGCCCCGGCTCGCTTCGCGAGGGAGCCGAGCATCTGCTCGCGGGGAACATCCCCGCCGGGAACCTCCGGCGATTCGCCGGGGGAGGCGAAGGTCCACGGGATTCCCATTCCTTCGGCAATCTTCCCGATACCCTTAACCTCTGTCCCGGCCCCCCCGCCCTCGCCGATGGTGATGGCGATGAGGCTCATGTCAGGCCTCTCGCCGAAGGTCGCAGAGAGGAAGCGGAGGAGCGAGCTGCTGCCGGGTCCCCCCGAAAGGGCGACGGCGATCCGGTCGCCGGACCGCATCCAGCCACGGGCCCGGAGGGTCTGCCGTGCCCGGGCATCCAGGCTCTCCGTGAAGTGGGTCGCGCAGAGACGGAGCCCCGAGTACCGCTGGAACACGATGGCATCGGAGCCGCACCGGTCGCACCTCACGGGGCACCCTGATCAGACTTTTATCATCACCCCACATAAAGACTGTAGAGCGCCATGCCCATCTCTGCCGAGGCGGTGCGGGACCTGCAGGAGAACGACCTCGTCGTCCTCCACGCACTCGAGCGGCTCATGAAGCGGTACCTCTGGGTGCCCCTCGACGTGCTCACCCGGGCGACGGGGATCGGTGGGAAGGAGGTCACGTTCCGGCTGTCCCGGCTCCTCGCCGCCGGCATGGCGAAGTACGAGAAGGTCCCGTACGAGGCCTACTCCCTCGTGTTCACCGGTTACGACGCCCTCGCCCTCGAGGCGCTCTGCCGGCGGGACACGGTGAAGGCCCTCGGGCCATTCATCGGCGAGGGAAAGGAGTCGGTGGTGTACGAGGGGCTCGGGCTCGGGCGGCTCGTGCTCAAGTTCCACCGGGTCGGCCAGCGCTCCTTCCAGGCGGCACGGGTGAAGCGGGGGTACATGCCCGAGGAGGGGCATGTCCCCAGGATCTTTGCCTCGGCATTCTCGGCCGAGCGGGAGTTCCTCGCCCTCTCGAAGCTCCACCCGAAGGTCCACGTCCCCGTTCCCGTCGAGCGGAACCGGCACGTCGTGGTGATGTCCCTCCTCCCCGGGACGAACCTCTCGCGGGTCCACCTCCGGGAGCCGGAGGCGATGCTCGACAGGATCCTCGGCGAGACGAGGGAGGCGTACCGGCTGGGGGTGATCCACGGGGACCTCTCGGAGTTCAACGTCATGGTGGACGGCGACCGGTGCTCCCTCATCGACTGGCCCCAGTGGGTGGAGACCGGGCACCCGAACGCCGGGGAGACGCTGGAGCGGGACGTGAGGGTCATCCTCCACCACTTTGCCCGGAAGTACGGGGTCGAGCGCCCCCTCCCCGAGACAATCGCGGAGGTGACCGGGTGAAAGTCTTCGGGATCGACGTGGTGAAGGGATCGGTCCGGTCACGCTCGCGTCGCCCGGTGTATGCCCTCGTCCGGATGGAGGACGGAGAGGTCGTCGCCGAGGGGGAGGTGACCCTGTTCCGGCTCCTGAAGGAGATCGCCGCCGGTAAACCGGAAATCCTCGCGGTGGACAGCCTTCAGGAGGTCGCACGGGACCAGCACGAGCTGTTCGCCTTCCTGGAAAGGCTTCCCCCGAGGACCCGTCTCGTACAGGTGACCGGCGGCGAGCGGCCGGAGACCCTCGGGAAGGTTGCCGCCAGGTACAACATCAGCTTCGACCGGTTCGATCCCTTTGCCGAGGCCCGTGCGACGGCGAGGATCGCCTCACTCGGGGGTGGCGCCGAGGTGATCGCGTACGAGAACGCCTGCTCGGTCGTGGTCTCCCGGAACCGCTCACTCGGGAAAGGGGGCTGGAGCCAGAACCGGTATATCCGCAAGGTCCACGGGGCGGTGCTCACCGCCTCGCGGGAGATCGAGGAGCGGCTCGTCCAGGCCGGTCTCCGGTTCGAGAAGAAGGAGTCCCGGGCATTCGGGGGCCTGTCCCGGGTCCAGTTCATCGTCCATGCCCCCCGCGAGGAGATACCGGTCTCCACCCGCCGGGGTGGGGACGTCCAGGTGCGGGTCTCGGGGCAGAAGCTCGACCGGATCCGGTTCAAGCCGGCCGGGAGGGGGGCGAGCTACCTGATCGTCGGGATCGACCCGGGGACCACCACGGCGGTCGCGGCGGTAGATCTCGACGGGAAGGTGGTGCACCTCTCGAGCGGGAGGGAGCGGTCGATGGCCGACATCGTCGAGGCGCTCTACCAGGTGGGAAAGCCGCTCGTGGTCGCCTCGGATGTCTCAGGAATGCCTTATTCCGTCGAGCGGATCCGGCGGGCCTTCTCGGCGGTGCCCTACACCCCCCGGGCGGACCGCACCGGCGATGAGAAGATGGCCCTCACCGAAGGGATCCCGTACGCGAACCTCCACGAGCGGGACGCCCTCTCGGCAGCCCTTGACGCGTACCGCTCGTACCGGAACAAGTTCCAGTCCATCATGAAACGGGTCCCGCCGGGCTTCGACCTCTCCCGGGTGAAGGCGGGCATCATCCGCGGGCAGTCCATCGAGCAAATCCTCGGCGAACTCTCACCCGCCCGGGCCCCGCCCGCGGAGGCCCCCCCCGAACCGGTGCCGGCAGGAAAGCAGGACGAGCGGGTGATGGTGCTCGATGGGACGGTGAAACGGCTCCGGACCCTCGTCGCCGAACTCCAGGAGGAGGTGCGGGCAAGGGAGGCGGAGATCGCCCGGTTCCGGGAGCGGCTGGACCGCGAACGGACGAGGGTATACCTCCGCATGAAGCGCGACGCGGAGATCACGAAGCGGGACGCGATCATCCAGGAGCTGAAGTCGCGCATCCGGCGGGGCGAGCGGCAGGCGAAGTCCATGAGGCGCCGGCTCGACCGGCGGAGGGAGGTGGAGGAGGTGACCATGGACGGGACCCGGCTCCCCGTGAAGGTCCTCGCCTCCCTCACCAAGGACGGGGTCCAGGCGCTTGCCCAGGAGGCGGGAATCGCCGGGGGGGACATCCTCTATGCCGCGAGGTCCGACGGCTGGGGCCGGTCGGTGGTGAAAGACCTCGCCGGCCTCGGCGTGAGGGCGGTCCTCGTCGGCACGAACCCCCCGCCCCGGGTCGACCCCCTCCTCCTCGACACCTCGCGGGAGGAGGAGATCCCGGTCATCCCGGCACCTCGTGACCAGGTCCAGGTGCGCGGCCCGGAAGGCTCGGTGCCCCGGGCCGTCGTGGACGCGGGGTTGAAGGGCTGGAAGGAGGACCAGCAGCGGGAACGGACCGAGAAGAAGAAGGCGATGGTGGAGTACCTCTTCAGGGAGTACCGCACCGAGCGCGAGAAGGAGGTGAGGAAAAGTGGATGACCGGACCCTGCTGGAGTCCATCATGGACCTCGTCGGGGCAGACCGGGCGAGGGACGACGCGGCGGTCGTCACCGTCGGCGGGACCGCCCTCGTCCTCACGACCGACATGCTCCACACGAAGACCGACTTCATGGAAGGGATGACCGACTGGCAGTGCGGGTGGATGGCGACCGCGGTCACCCTCTCGGACATCGCGGCCATGGGGGCTGCCCCGAAATGGATCCTCATTGCCGTCGGGCTCGACCGGGCTGAACGCCTGAGGCCGGTGATGGAGGGGGTGAGGGCCTGCTGCGACCGGTTTGGTGCCCAGCTCGTCGGGGGTGACATCGACAGTCACGACGAGCTCACCATCGTGTCCACCGGGATAGGGACCGCTGACCCGGCCCGGGTCGTCCGCAGGCAGGGGTCCCGGGAGGGGGACCTCGTCTGTGTCACGGGGGTGCTCGGGCGGGCACAGGCCGCCATCGACGGGTACGCGCAGTACCGGAAGAACCTCTTCGAGCCGCAGCCCCGCGTCGCCGAAGGGCAGATCCTCGCGGCGGCCGGCGCGACCTCCATGATGGACATCTCGGACGGACTCGCGCTCTCCCTCTACGACCTCACCCTCGCGAACCGGTGCGGGTACCGTATCACCTCGGCGATGCTCCCGGTCATCGAGGACATCCCGTACGAGAAGGCCCTCGAGCTCGCGGTCTACGGCGGTGGCGACTACGAGCTCCTCTTCACCATCCCCGGCGAGCGGCTCCCTCTCGAGGGAATGACGTACCATGTCATCGGCCACGTGATCGGCGAACCCGGGGCCTTCCTGAACGGCGTCCCCATGGAACGGCGGGGGTACCTGCACCACTGGAAGGAGCAGTGATACCGGGCAGGTGCTCATGGTGCGGCCCGCCGGGGAGGATGGCGGGTGATACAGGGTTCCGGGTTATCCCGGCGGGCCGGTGTAAGCAGAAATGGTATACCTTTTCCGGATATTCCCGAAAATATCAACCTGCCCATGTTTACTTCGGAGCCCAAATCAGCCGTATTTTTATAAAAGGTTAATTTTATAACGGGTTAAGGTGACTTAACCTTACTGGCGCCTTCCCCCAGCGGAGAGGTGGCTCCGTTCGTGCGTGCCGACGGGAAGGCTGCCACGGGATGTGCTCATGTCAAGGGGAAGCGTACTCTCTCTTATTGCCGGCCTCCTCGTCGTCGGGTGCCTCGCGCAGGTCGCGATGGCCCTCCCCGATGACGCGGGGACCGATCCGGCGGGCCAGGTGGTGGCCGATGCAACGCCGGTTATCACCCCGGAACCCCAGCCGGCGACGAATGCCTCCATTGAGCTGGAAGTGACCCCGGCGCCCGAGGTTACACCCGGGCCGACTGCCTCGCCGGTGGTGGACGCGAACGCCGGACCGGTGGTGACTGACCCTCCGGCCGAAACGCCCGCTCCCGTTCCCACGACTGAGGATGTCGTGGCCCTGCCGGTGGTGGACCCGACGCCCGAAGTCACCGTCGCACCCGAGGTCGCGGTTACTCCCGAAACCCCGGTAAACGAACCGGTCACGGCAGAGCCGGCCGCGGAACCGGCAGAACCCGCTGGTCCCGGTACGAAACTGCAGGGGGTCAGGATCGCCCCGCCAAACCCGGCGTTCACCTGGTACCTCTCCCGGAAAAACCTGTCAGTGGTATCCTCCGCGGGAGGCCGGCTCGGCTACATCCCGCCCCCGGTGGACCTCTCGAACCTGAGGGGGGCCCGGGTCTCCTGGGCGAACGTCGAGTCCCAGGCGGCAGACAACGGGATGGACCTCACCGTCGAAACGGCCGATATCCAGGCGGGCGGGTACCCGGCGACCTATGACCTGCGGGCCCTGGGACGGGTCTCCGGCGTGAGGGACCAGGGGGACTGCGGGAGCTGCTGGGCATTTGCCTCGTACGGGTCCCTTGAGTCCGACCTGCTCCCCGGCCAGGCCTGGGACTTCTCAGAGAACAACATGCTGGACAATAACCTCTGGGACCAGGGGCACTGCGACGGCGGGAACGACCTCATGGCCATCGCGTACCTCTCCCGGTGGGCAGGCCCGGTGAACGAGAAGGCCGACCCGTACAGCCTCGATCCGGTCACCACCATCCCCGACGCAAAAACGAGGAAGCACGTCCAGGACGTGTACTACGTCCCCGGGCCCTGGGGGTCGACGGGGGACTACAGCAACGTGAAATCTGCCATCATGAACTACGGCGGGGTGTACACGCTCCTCTGGTGGGACCCGGCATTCTACAACCCCCAGACGGCGTCTTATTACTATACGGGCGAGACCCAGGACTACTATACCTATTCGAACCACGCCGTCACCCTGGTCGGGTGGGATGACAATTACGACCCGGCCCGGTTCACCTATACCCCTTCGTCGACGGGGGCCTTCATCGCGAAGAACAGCTGGGGGACGGGCTTCGGCGACGGTGGATTCTTTTACATCTCCTACGAGGACTGGATCGCCGGCAAGTTCAACGCGGTGTATACCGCCGAGCCGGTGAAGAACTACCGGCACGAGTACCAGTGGGACGACCTGGGATGGTCGGGGAACATGGGTTTCACCGGGACGGACGAGAACGGGTACGATACCGTCCTTGACACCGCGTGGGGAGGGAATGTCTTCACCGCGGTCGACAAGGAGGAGATCGCCGCGGTTTCCTTCTATACCACGGGTGAAAACACCGAGTACACGGCATACGTGTACACTGACCCGGACAATGGCCCGGTCGCAGGGGCCGGCCCGAAGGCCATGAAGGCCGGCTCCCTCGAGTTCGCCGGGTACCACACCGTCAAGTTCGATTCCACGGTGCCGGTGAACGCGGGCCAGAAGTTCTCGGTGGTCATCCGGTTGAAGAACCCCTCCTACGAGTTACCCCTGGCGGTCGAGGCCCGGTACCCCGGCTTCACCAGCAGGGCCGTCGCTTACTCCGGCGAGAGCTACGTCAGCCCCGACGGGATGGCGTGGCAGGATGCTGCGCCGGACAACGGTGGCGAGACCGACATGAACGTCTGCCTGAAGGCCTTCACCGTCCCCCCGACCCCGCCCCCGGACGCACGGTTCACCGCTGCGCCGAAGAAGGGGAAGCTTCCCCTCAAGGTCCTGTTCAAGGATCGGTCACTTCGCAAGCCCGTGAGCTGGCTCTGGGACTTCGGTGACGGCCAGACCTCGGCCGAGCGGAACCCGGTGCACACGTACCAGGCCGCGGGGACCTATACGGTCACTCTCACGGTGAAGAATACCGGCGGAGAGGACTCGATGGAAAAGGAGCGGCTCATCACGGTCACCCAGGACACGAAGAAAATCCGGCCCAAGGTCGACCATATCAAGAAGGGCGAAAACCCTGAGCCCAACGACGACGAATAATCCTTTTTTTCCACGTATCCGCGCCCGGAAAGATTCTCCCGGTAGTGTTCCACCTTCTTCCTGGTCCTGCGTTCACGACGACGAAAGACGGTCCTATGCCTCGACGATCACGCGAAAGCCGCCATAGGCTACCCGATTCATGTCAAAGGGCATGTCCTTCCACTTCGGGTCGTTCATGACCGGGTCTTTCATGACCTTCGCGTTCACCCTGTCCCGGTGAGCCCGGGACTTGAACACGATGAAGGAGAACACCACCGTCTCTCCCTCCTTTGCTTTGATCATCCGGGGAAACCTGATCCCGGCCATCCCCGGCTCCAGGTCGTCACCGACGCTCTCGATATACTCGAGGGCGCCGTGCTTCTTCCAGACCTTCCCCGCCATCCCCGCCATCCTGCGGTATGCCTGCAGGTTCTCTTCCTTGATCGCGATGACAAAACCGTCCACATACTTCATGCTGAATGGTCCATCCTGGCTGTCCTTCCAGCCCGGCGGTGGCGTCGGGTATCGTCCTATAAAAAAGTTCAGGTATAGAGCAAAATTTGGAAACGGGAGGGGCGATCCCGGCCGGGGGGCTCCGCCCCTCGACCCCGGGGTGACCTTCGGTCGCCAAAGGACACGAGCAGGGTTACCCCGAAAACGACCGATCACGGTCCTCTGGCGAGTTCTGCGGGGATTCCAAAGAACTCCCCGTACCGGTGGGCCTCTCTCCCAAGGGCCTCCCGCTCCTCTCCGGTCAGCTTCCGGAACGGGTTCAGCATGATCTCGACCCCATCCCTCACTGGTTTCCTTTTCCATGTTCCCGCCAACCTCCCGTCCAGGATGATGACCGCCGTCATGGCATTCCCCGTGGAGATCATCCTTTCGATGCCCCTCTCGTCGCTGATGGAGCTCCTGTCCCGGTATGCGATAGTGTATTCGTCATAGACCGAGAGGAGGAAGGCGGATCGTGAGACGGCTGACACCGCGTCCCGGCGAGGTGGGTACCAGTAGGTTCTGCCGTCGATTGTCGCCTTGTTCAACTTTGAGCTTACGGAATCGAGGCCCGACTTCGCATCCACCCGATCGAGGCCCGACCACCAGGAAAAGTCCGCCAGCTGTGCAGGCCCATGGCTCGTGAAATAGGCAAGGGCCAGTCTCGCAAGGGCCTCTTCCTTCGGTATCCTCCGGGGATGTTCGACCCGTTCATCGAGGAGGGCATAGGTGAACTGCTTCCCGCGCCTCGGGCCGCTGCACACGAGGCCGTCAAGTTCCGCCCGGCTGATGATGTGGGCGAGTCGCTGGACGTCGGTCCTGATGCCCACCCCCTCGAGGACGGTTTTCAGGTCCTGCCTGGTGAGATGGGTATGGCCCTCCAGGGCTCTCACGATGGCGGCATTGCTCCGGGCATAGAGATCGTCGTCGAGCCCGAGCTTCCGGTCATAATGGGCGAGGATGGCCTTGACCCGCGGGGCCGTCAGTTCGACCATCCAGTGGATGTCCCCTGGGAGCACGAAATGCCAGGTCGGCCGCATCACGTGGGTCCGGAGGATCTCGCCCCTGTTGAAGGCCTCCTCAATGTCCTTATCGGTGGAACCCCTGATACGCAGCCCGAGCCCCCACTTCGCCGCAGCGAAGTCCTGCGCCTGGAAAGCACCCAGGTGCGAGACGGCCGATGCCGCAGTCGGGAAAGGGGAATCGCTCAGGCCAGTATTCTGGAGGCGGAGAAGAGGGATGTCCAGGGTGTTCATGTGTATTCAGAATCGGAGTGGACCCGGCGGGATTTGAACCCGCGGCCTTTACGTTGCGAACGTAACGATCTACCCCTGATCTACGAGCCCGCGAGGTACACTTTCTGACTCATTCAGATATAGTCCTTGCGAAGGAATCAGATGCAAACGACGAAGAAAAAAAGGGTGGTCAGAGGATGATCTCGATGTCGAGCTTCTCGGCGAGCTCCTTGTACCGGTTCCGGATGGTGACCTCGGTGACGCCCGCCACCTCGGCCACCTCGCGCTGGGTCCGCCGCTCCCCGCCGAGGATGGAGGAGATGTAGATGGCCGCCGCCGCAACACCGGTCGGGCCACGCCCGCTCGTGAGCTCCCTCTCGCCCGCCTGGCGGAGGATCTCCACCGCCCTGCTCTGGACCTCGCCCTTCAGGTTAAGGCCGGAGCAGAACCGGGGCACGTAGTCGATGGGCGAGGTCGGCAGGAGCTTCAAGCCCAGCTCCCTCGAGATGAACCGGTAGGTCCGCCCGATCTCCTTCCTCGACACCCGGGACACCTCGGCGATCTCGTCGAGCGTCCTCGGCACCGAGCACTGCCGGCAGGCCGCGTAGAGGGCGGCCGCTGCGACTCCCTCGATGGACCGGCCGCGGATCAGGTTCTTGTCCACCGCGTCGCGGTACACCACGGCCGCCGTCTCCCGGACGTTCCTCGGGAGCCCGAGTGCCGATGCCATCCGGTCCAGCTCGGACAGGGCGAAGGCCAGGTTCCGCTCCGTCGCGTTGGAGACCCGGATCCGCCTCTGCCACTTCCGGAGCCGGTAGAGCTGGGCCCGGTTCTTGGACGAGATGGCCCTCCCGTACGAGTCCCGGTTCCTCCAGTCGATCATGGTCGAGAGGCCCTTGTCATGGATCGTGAAGGTCATCGGGGCACCCACCCGGGACCTCTTGATCCGCTGGTCGTTGTCAAACGCACGCCACTCGGGACCCCGGTCGATGAAATCCTCGTCGATGACGAGGCCGCAGTTCTGGCAGACGAGCTCGGCCCGCTCGTAGTCATGGACGAGCTGCCGGCCGCCGCACTCCGGGCAGACAACCTCGGCATAGTCCTGCCCGGTCCGCTCGCGCTCCTTCGCGACCTCCTTCGAGCGCTTCTTCAGGGCTTCCCTCTCTGTCTGGAGGATCTTTACCTTCTCTGTTTCCTGCATGGGTCCTCACCTACTTCCCGAATACCTTCTCTCCGACTTCCATGCCGCATTCGCGGCGGCAGATGACCGCTGCATACGGCCTCTCGATGTTTCCGAAGATGTCAACGATCTTCCCGACCGGCCTGAGCCGCCTGTCCAGCACGTCGCTGTACAAACGCGGGAGTTTTGAGGCGTCACACTGGATGAGCAACAGACGTTTACCGGAACGGTGAAGAACGCTGCCTAAACTCCTCAAATCGTACCTCGGACTTTCACCTGTGTTTAGGTTACTATTATATATGACACAAATTTGTATATAAATATTGCGCTCAATCGTTAAATAGCCTCCGGCCGGAGAGCCATTTCTCGATATTTAAACATAGTGCAGCCTCCACCTCAGGAGGGGCGAGGCCGGCCCCGCGCGCCACCAGTTCCCGCGCGCGGGTATCCATCAGGTCCCCGGGTCCGTGGGCGTCCGAGTCAACGACGAGGGTGCAGCCTGCCGACCGGGCCGCGAGGGCGACGTGGCCGTTCGTCCGGTTGTGGCCGGCCCGTGAGGTGATCTCGAGTGCGATCCCCTTCCGGGCGGCCTCCCGGGCTGCCTCCGGGGTGATCATGCCCGGGTGGGCGAGGAGGTCAACGTCCGGGCAGTTGCAGGCGGCGAGGTTCGTGCCCGGTGCCACGGGCTCAACCACCGTTTCCCCGTGGACAACGACTATGTCGGCCCCTTTGCCCTTCGCCTGCTTCGCGAGCCTCGCGATGTGCCCGGGGGGCACGTGGGTAATCTCGACTCCGGCAAGCAGGGCGACCCCGTATGCCTCGGCGAGCTCCTTCAGGGGAACCTGGGCGGAGATGACCGCCGAGATGTTCCCGGAATCGACATGGTCGGTGAGGGCGACGGTCCGGTACCCGAGGACCGACGCACGGCGGATGAGCTCGATGGGGAGCATTTCACCGTCGGAGAGGGTGGTGTGGGTGTGGAGGTCGTACACGGGGATCACTTCTTCTGTTCGAGGCTGCGTGCCACGCGCCGGAGAAGCTCCTCCTTCGGCCCTGTCCAGGTGACGATGAGCCGTCCCTCGCGTTTCAGCCAGTGGGCCGGGTGGTGCTTCTCCTCGGCCCGGAAGGCAATCTTCTCACGCCGGAGGGCCCGCTCCAGGTCCTGGAGGGTGGGCCCCTTCACGGCGAGGCCGCGGGGGATGCGCCTCCCCGAGCCCCGGTCAAGACCGGCATCGAAGTAGCAGGGGTACAGGATCCGCTCGCCCGAGAGTTTCATCCCGGAACTATTGACGGTGAACCTATAAACAGGTTCACGATCCATATGTGTGCATGCACCACATCGATCTCCAGATCGAGAAGGACATCTACGGGGCCAACAACCGCATCGCCGACGCGAATGCGGCCCATCTCAGGGGACACGGGGTGCGGGCCTTCGATCTCCTCGGTGCCATCGGGTCGGGGAAGACCGCGCTCATCGAGCGGATGGTCCCGCTGCTCAAGAAACGCGGGCTCAGGGCGGGGGCCATCGCGGGGGACGTCTACGGGGACGACGACTACCAGCGGATCGTCGCCCTCGGGATCCCCGCGGTGAACGCGAACACGGGGAAGGAGTGCCACCTGGACGCCCACCTGGTCGAGCATGCCATCGAGGACCTCCCCCTCGATACCATCGACCTCCTTTTCATCGAGAACGTGGGAAACATGGTCTGCCCGACCGATTTCAGGCTCGGGGCCGAGAAGCGCATCGTGATCGTCTCCTCAACGGAAGGGGACGACGTGGTGAACAAGCACCCCATGATCTTCCGGGACGGGCAGATCGGGGTGATCAACAAGGTCGACCTCGCCCCCCTCGTGGGAGCCAACCTGGACCGGATGGAGAAGGATATGCACCGGTACAACCCGAAGATGCCCGTCTTCCGGACGAACCTGAAGACCGGCGAGGGCGTGGGGCCGCTCCTCGACGCGATCCTCTCCCAGGAGCAAAGGGTTTAATAATCCCGGTCCCCATACTTATGAACCCAGACGTAAAATTCCAGACGCGGAGGGGTGATACTCATACTCTGGCAGGGTAGATCCATTCGGAGGGAGAGCGGCAAGCGGTACCGCATCTCCCGGCGGAAGAAGCGGTTCGAGATCGGGAGGGCACCGGCTGACACGACCCTCGGTGAGGGCAGGAACCGGATCATCAGGACCCGGGGAGGGAACCTGAAGGTCCGGGCCCTCAGGACGCAGTACGCAAATGTCTCGGTGCCGGCCACCGGCGAGACGAAGAAGGCAAAGATCGAGACGGTGGTCGAGAACCGGGCAGATCCCAACTACATGAGGCGCAACATCCTCACGAAAGGCGCAATCGTGAAGACCGAGATCGGCAGGGCCCGGGTCGTCTCCCGCCCGGCCCAGGACGGGGTCGTGAACGCGATTCTCATCGAGTGAGAATCGCGGCGGCGACATATCGATGGTGGCGCACGCGATCCTGGTCGAGGAAAGCAAGCCCGTCCCCCCCGAGTAAAATCCACCCAATCCTTTTTTACCTTCGCGGGTGCCCATAGGTAATTGATGCGCAGAATCTATTACCGGTTCCCGAACACCTACGACCTCGACTTCGACCTGAACCGCCCCTTCCCCGAGGTCCTCGGCTGCATCCGGCGGCTCCACGATACCCACCAGACGAGCCGGCGCGGGACGGACCTCGTGAAACGCCAGGTCCTCGTCCAGCTCGCCACGAACAAGATGTCCTTCGAAATGGTGGACTCCCTCCCCGCGTTCGAGGAGACGGTCACCGAGATGGCCGATTTCCGTTTCATCCTGCACGACATCCTCCTCGCGGCGAAGGGCAGGGTCCCGCTCGGTGAGAACATCTTCCTCATGCGGGTCCAGGACAAGGGCTCCCTGTCAGAGTGCATCGTCGTGAAGGAGGGGCAGCAGGGAGCGATGGACGCCGCCGAGTTCAAGGCCCTCCTAAAGGGTGCCTGCCCGTGAGCCTCGCCGTCACCGTCGCCGCCCCGTTCAAGCACACGAGGAAGGAGAAGCTCCAGAAGTCCGAGTTCATCTTCTACCTCACCATCGACCGCCGGTGGATGAGCCGGGACCAGGCAAACCAGGTCCTCGAGAAGGCGAAGGCCGCTGGGATGGTGGAGATCGCCGACGGGTGGGTGCGACCCCTTCTCGACCTTTCGGCGATCACCGTCCCGGTGGGGTTCCGGCCCGACTCCGGGATTTTCGAGAGCGACGAGCCCTCGCAGGTTCTCATCGGCCGGATCGCGAAGGCCCGCGGCGTCCCGCCCACCGAGGTGGTCGCCGAGGTGAACCGGGTGATCCGGGAGGGCTTCGACGGGAACCTGCGCCTCCCCGCCGCCGCGGTGATCGTGGCAAAACGCCACGGAGTCGGGTTCGATGACCTGAAGGAGAACCTCACCGTCGAGGTCCTGAGGAAAAAAGTGGAGTAGGTCGCACTCCGGGCTGCTTCGCCCCCCCGGTGTATTACTTCCTCTTTGCCGGCCGCTCTTTCTTTGCAGGGGCTTCCTTCTCGCCGGCCTTTTCCTCGCCCTTCTTGAAGTATTCGCCGAGGGGCTTTTCGCCATAGCCGGTCACGAGGGCATTCACCTGGACGAGGTCCTGGGTGACCTCGTTCCCCCGGGTCATCTTCCGCCGGCGCTCGCCCTCGAGCCGGGGGTGGAACCCGACTCCGCCCGAGAGGAGGAGCCTCCTTCTTGCCATCCCCGGGAGGTCTGCCCTCATGGGGTTCCCGTTCCGGTCCGATCCGCCGGTGATCTTCATCCGGTAGCCGCCGAGGCCGACCGGCCCCCCGTCCACCTCGTCCCCGATCCGCTTCCCGATAAAGGCGTTCGCGGAACCGCCGCTCACGCTCACGTTGTATGCCCGTCCGTCCTTTGCGTCCGAGAGAACCAGCTTGAAATCCACCATTCGTGCCCCTCTGGAGTGACAATATCATTGGCCCGGTGGGTTCTTAAACATTGGTGCCGGGTAGGACGCGGAAATGATAACCGCCGTCATTTGCCCCAAAAGGGGTCGCCCTTCCGCATGAGCATCGTGTAATCCTCGAGGCACTCCTTCATCGAGGGCGAGAGGAGGGGGAGCATCTCGTGCTCGAGGATCTTCACGTGCCGCTCGGGGACTTCCACGAAGAGCTCGTCGTTCACGTTCACCTGCCGGCCGACCGTGACGCCCTCGATGGAGACCGCCACCTCTGCCCCCGCGTCGGCCTCCCGGATGTTCTCCCCCCGGTTCTGGATGGTCTTCAGGTGGCCGATCCGGCGCCCGGTCCGGTCCATGAGGTCGACCCCGGCGCGGAGCTTCCCGAGGAGGACCCGGACCCCGACCACCGCGGGGTTGCTCTGCCGGAAGACGCAGTTCGGGAGGAGCAGGATCCGGGCAGGGAGGACTACCTGCTCGAACTTCTGGGCCTCCTTCTTCCGGGTCTCGGCCTCCCGCCATGCCAGGTACTCGTCGATGAGCTGGTAGATCACCTTCGCCGAGAAGACCTTCACGTGGGAGAACGAGGGGTCCTTCAGGAGCTCCTGGGCGTCGGGGAGGATCGGGGTGTTGAAGCAGAGGAGCACCGAGGCCATGGGGTCGGCGACGGTCTGGACCTCGACGAGGTCGTGGCGGGAGACCGGACCAACGCCTGCCCTGAGGATCCCGATGGACTTCCCCTCGAGCTCCTTTGACAAAGCCTCGAGGGCGCCGATGGTGTCAGCCTTGATGCTGATCCCCTTCTCGGAGAGGACAACCTTGATGTCCTCCATCTCCTGCCTGATACCCGAGGCCACCTGGTCCCGGTCGGAGCGGACCGTGACGAGGGGGGAACCGGCGACCACCGCCTCGAGGTTCGGGGCCGCGACCTTGATCCCCGCGGCGGCAATGACGGACTTTACCCGGTCGAACCGGTCCTCGACCCGGATCTCCCGGAGCGGCCTCGGCGAGAGGAGGGACCGGACCTTTGTCGCCACCACCCCGTCCGCCGTGGCGAGCATGATCTCGTCCCCCACCGCGAGGGTCCCGTCGTAGAGGATCACGTCGAGGGTCATCCCGAGTCCCCGCTCCTCCTTCACTTCGAGGACCGTCCCCCGGGCCGGGGCGTCGGCCTGGAAGGCGAGGTCCTGCTTCAGGAACCGCTGGGCGAGCCCGATGAGGATCATAAGGAGATCGGCGATCCCTTCCCCCGTGTGCGACGAGACGGGGACGATGGCGATGTTCCGCTGGAAGTCGCTGATCCGGTCGAACCGCTCCGAGGCAAAGCCGAGCTCCGAGAGCTTCCCGACGATCTCGTAGGTCTTGTTCTCGAGGAGCGAGCGGGAACGTTCCCCCTGTTTCCCGAAGGTCGAGAGGAAGGCCTCGTCCTCGTTCACCCGCCAGCCGTGGATCCGGTCGATCTTCGTGGCCGCGACGACGAAGGGGGTCTTGCAGTTCCTCAGGATCTCGAGGGCCTCGACGGTCTGGGGCTGGAACCCCTCGTTCACGTCCACGACGAGGATGGCCATCTCGGCGAGGGCTCCGCCCCGGGCCCGGAGGGTGGTGAAGGCATGGTGGCCGGGGGTGTCGATGAAGAGGAGGCCGGGGACCTGGATGTCGAGTTTCCCGAGGGCCCCGCTCATCTTCCGGATGGACTCGAGGGGGACGAGGGTCGCCCCGATATGCTGGGTAATCGCCCCGGCCTCGGTATCGACGACCGAGGAGCCCCTTATCCGGTCGAGGAGGGAGGTCTTGCCATGGTCGACGTGGCCGAGGACGCAGACGATGGGTGTCCTGATGCCTGCGGGTGCGGGGTCTGCCATCGTCCGTCCTCCATTCGCCTGTCCTCGGTGAGAAGTGAGAAGAGTACAATCCACTCCATCATAAACCTGCTCATTGCCGCGGGGGAGGGCCCGGATCTCAGGGCGGGGGGCATGGCGCGGTACTCAGGGCGGGGGGAGATATTTTTATCAGATTCCCGGGCAACATCATCAAGGTACATTTGCCGGGGTGGGGTAGTTGGTTATCCTAGGGGACTGTGGATCCCCCGACCCGGGTTCGAATCTCGGCCCCGGCCTCTGTTTCTTTTCCTGTCGGTAAAACCGTTCCCCGACCGAGCCTCACTCGGGAATCGGCCCTTCCTCGTAGATCCGAACTTTAACCGGGAGAATCCTGGGCCGTTTGTCTGTCATGATGTACATGTACGGGGTGACATGGACCATGTATTCCAGGTAACCCCGTGCAACGTCCGAGAGGTCCCGGTTCCGGTGCCCGAGGATCAGGATCACGAACCACTGGATGAACAGGCAGATGAAGGCGATGAGCCCGTACACCCAGAGAACGATCCCGATAAGGATCCAGTAGACGATCCTGACGAGGAGCTCCCAGCGCCTCGCCGGCTGTTCGAAGACGAAGAGCTGGTTCGTCGGGAGGCCCTTCGCCGCTGGCTGGTTCATCTCTTCTGGCATACCTGAGATAAGGCGGGGGAGGAAAAAAGGGTGCCGGGCGGCTTTGCAGAGAGTCGATCAGGAAGGCGGGGCCGGTTTCCCTCCCGTTCCCGGCGGCGGACGGTACTTCCCGAGTTCCTCCTCGAGCGCCCGGTAGCCCGTCGTATCGATGCCCGTGGCGATGACATGGGTCGTGCCGCCCTTTTCGTCATGGAGCACGGTGCTCGACCACTCGATGAACCGCTGCTCCCCGCCCCTGGTCACCCAGGCGTTCGCGAGCCGGAGCTGCCCGCTCCCTGCGGCGAGAGTCTCGAAGGCTCCCCGCACCTTAGCGGTCTCGTCGGGGACGAGGAAGATCTCCCAGAGGGGCCGGCCCTTCACCTCCTCCTCGGTGTAGCCGGTGAGCGCCTCGCAGGCATGGTTGAACCGCACGATCCTCCCGTCCCGGTCGAGGACCACGACGAGGGCATCGAGGATATGGAGCGTCGCGTCGATGAAGTCCCGCTCCCTCCTGAGCTCGGCCTCCACCTCCTTCTGCGTGGTGAGGTCGATGGCGATTCCCCGGAACCCCGAGATCCGGTCGCCTTCGCGGATGGGTGCCGAGTAGTTCACGATGGGGAACCGCCCGCCCCCCTTCCTGATGGCGGTGTACTCCTCCCTCCCGTGCATGCCCTCGCGGAGCATCCGCCCGATGGATGCCTGCGCCCGGGCCCGGTCCTCGGGGGCGAGGAAATCGAGCACGTGGATCTTACCCTGGACCTCGTCGGGCAGGTACCCGAAGGTGAGGAAGGCCTGCCGGTTTGCAAAGAGCAGGGTGCCCGAGGCGTCGGCCTCGAAGATCGGCTGGGGGAGCAGGTCGGCGAGGTCCCGGAACCGTTTCTCCGAGGCCCGGAGCTGCTCGTCGAGCAGGCGGTGCCCGGTGATGTCGTTCCCGATGGAGAGCACGCCGACCGGGTCCCCGTTCTCGTCCCGGATGGCCCGGTTCGTCCAGTGGACCCAGACCCTCCTCCCGTCCCTCGTGATGTTCTCGTTCTCGTTGCTCTGGTACTCCTCGGTGTGCGAGAGGAGCTCGCGGATCATCTGCTCAAGGTCCCTCCCGGAGCTCTCGGTCGGGGGGACGATGGTCCCGACCACGTTTTTCCCGAGGATCCCGTCCCGGGGAAAGCCGAAGAACCGCTCGGCGAACTCGTTGAAGAAGGTGACATTTCCCGCGAGGTCCATCTTCAGGATGATGGAGTTTGCATTTTCCACGAGCTCCCGGTACTTCTTCTCCGATTCCCGGAGGGCCTGCTCGGCAAGCCGGACCGGGGTCTGGTCGGTGAGGATCACCGTCGACCCCTGGCTCCCGTCCTCGAAGAGGATGGGGATCAGCTTCGTCCGGAGGAAGCGGGGGCTTCCCCCCGGGAGCTCAAGGTCGGTCTCGCTTTTCCCCTCGCCGATGGAGTCGAGGAGGGACCGGACCAGGTCATCGACTCCGGGGTCTCTCACCGGGAGGAAGGCCAGGTTCTTCCCTGCCACTTCTTCGCGGGTGAGGGAGAGGAGCCCGAGGAAGGGATCGTTCACCTGCAGCACCCTGTGGTCCCTGTCGAGGATCATGACCATCTCGGGGGTATGGGAGAAGAGCTGGGAGAGCGGGACCCTTCTTGTCAGGGTGAACACCTTCGCCATCCCGAAGCTCCGCATCTCCACCTGGCCGGAGGCATGGAGGATATCCAGGTACTTCCCGACCGTGTTCTTGGTCCTCCCCAGCGCACGGGCAAGCTCGGTGGCGGTCATCCCCCGGGGCTCGTCCCGCAGGAGACCCTTGATCAGGGCAAAATCGCCATTGTCCTTACCCGCTGGCATGGTCAGGGCACCTTTCTGGTAGTAGTGTATGATACTCGTTTATAATACTTATGTATTACACAACAAGAAAACCATTATATATATCAGCAATCGAACCGAATAAGACAAAGAAGTGATCTCCATGCATGCCCAGGCTCATTCCCGGAAGGCCATCGGGGGGCTCGCCCTCCTTTTAGCCCTCCTCTCCCTTGCAGTCCTCCCGATGGGGGTTGCGGCAGATACCACGGACCCCACCGTGGCCATTACCAGCTACCAGGTGACCCCGTCCATCCTGCTCCCCGGCGACCAGGGGACCATCACCGTCACCCTCGAGAACACCGCGGGTACCGCGAGCACGACGGAATCGACGGTGCAGAACGGGGTCTCTGGCTCGACGACCACCACGGTCACGAAGGACATGACGGTCCTTGTCGAGTCGGTGTACCTGTACGGGAACGGGGTCGAGGTCCTGGAGGGGAACTTCCAGCAGGTCGGTGCCCTCGGGCCCGGCCAATCGATGACCCTTACCTTCCTCGTCCAGGCGCCCTCCCATGACGGGATGTACTTCCCCGAGGTCTGGATCCGGATTCCCCAGGGGACGAGCGTCCAGTACCCGATCCCGGTGAATGTCAACTCCGCCGTGGGGATCCAGAAGCAGGAGATCCTGATCCTCCAGTCCTCTGTGCCCGACACCGTGGACCCGGGCCAGGAGATCCCCGTCGGCCTCACCGTCCGGAACGACGGGAAGCTCCTGGCCGATGACGTCACGGTGCAGATCGGGAACGTGAGCGGTACCATCGCCCCGAAGAATACCGATCTCTACCACCTGGGAGCAGTAGCCGCGGGGAGCTCGAAGAACATCGGTATCGTCCTCCTCTCTGACAAGGAGGCGAGCCCCGGCCTTGCCCAGGTGCCGGTGACCCTGAAGTACAAGGCTATCGACGGGACCGCTCACACCCAGGCGACCTCCATCAATGTCATGATGAAGGGGCAGGGGGAGCTCGGTTTCGTCTCGGTGGACACGAGCCCGCGGCGGGTCTCCGAGAACCAGCCCTTCGACCTTACCATCCGT
>Ga0335071_10001558_pt1 | contig 24749 bp, 19 predicted proteins | sample Lox_Sample_15_FD_206724 | JGI IMG/M metagenome (GOLD analysis project Ga0335071, IMG submission 206724) | Soil microbial communities from Loxahatchee National Wildlife Refuge, Florida, United States - Lox_Sample_1.5 | ecosystem: Environmental > Terrestrial > Soil > Wetlands | place: USA... | reverse complement strand
GGGGCTGATATTGGCCATTTCCGCGAGCATCCGGATCCGCTTCATGACCGGCGGATGGCTGTCCGTCCAGCCGCCGCGCGTCCCGTCCCCGGCGGACAGGGCGGGGGAGACGATGAACAGCGGGCCGTAGGTCAGGGCGAAATCGCCGACGAAGGAATTCTTGAGGGTGGCCTTGTAGATCGCCCGGGCCAGGGCGACCGGATCGCGGCCCAGCTCGACCGCGGCCGCATCGGCCTGGGTCTCGCGCTCGCGGCTTATGAACCGGCCGAGGAGGCGCATGAAGACCACGGAGACGGGAAGGTTCTCCGACCCCGTATCGTCGCCCCGCGAGCGGACGCTCTCGGTCAGCCGTTCGAAGAAATCGGCCAGGGAACAGACGAGGGTCAGGAAGACGGCGTCGCCGCTCCGGATATGGCCCAGCTCGTGGGCCGCGGCCGCCTCGATCTCGTCCCGGGCCAGCTCGGCGAGCAGGCCTTCGGTCATGACGACGCCGGGGGCGCCGTCCGCCTCGACCAGAGCCAGCGAATTGATGGACGGATCGGGAATGACCCAGGCTTTCACCCGGGGCATCCCGGCCGCGATCCCCATCTCGGCGACGACGTCCGACAGGATGCGGTGGTAGCGGTCCTTGACATCGGGGGCCCCGGCTCCGAGCCGCTTCAGGATGAACGCGGCGCCGTTGTGCCGGGCGTCATAGAGCTGGAAGGCGGCGATCCCCGCGGCGAAGAGCGCGGCCAGGACGACGAGCCCGGCCAGATACGAGGGAGAGAGCATCCCTTGACGGGCGAAGGCGAGGCCGACGCCGACGTCGACCGCCAGGAAGAGGACCGCCACCGCGCCGGCGTAGAACAGGGCGAGGACGAGGAAGAGCCCGCGCGTCCGGACGCGCTCTTCCTCCTGGACTTGGTAGAAGCTCTTGGGGGGCTGCGTCTCCATGATGGCTGCTATCCTAGGTCAAAGCCCGGACTTTGGCAAGACGGCTCGCGGCCGGGTTTGATTTGGGCCGTGGCCTGGATTATGATGCTTTTTATTTCCGCATCCAAGGAGGAATCTCATGATCCAACGCGCCCTCCGGTCTCTGGCCGTCGTCCTGCTGGCGGTCCTGGCCGCAAGCGCGACGGCCGCCGCCGTCGATATCGCCGATACGAAGCTCCTGTCCGCGCCGGCCATCAGCCGGACCCACGTCGCCTTCGTCTACGCCAACGACATCTGGGTCGCCGGCCTCGACGGCAAGGGCGCCCGGCGGGTGACGGCGGGCTTCGGCGTCGAGAGCAACCCCGCCTTCTCGCCCGACGGCTCGCTCTTGGCCTTCACCGGCCTGTACGAGGGGAACCTCGACGTCTACATCGTGCCGGTCGCGGGAGGGCTTCCCAAGCGCCTGACCTGGCATCCCGGGGCCGATGTCGTCCAGGGATTCACCCCCGACGGCAAGGCCGTGCTCTTCACCTCGGGGCGGAATTCCTATTCCGGCCGGTACATGCAGCTCTTCACGGTGCCCGTCGAGGGCGGCATGCCCGAACAAATGAAGATCCCGTACGCCTTCCGCGGCGCGCTCTCGCCCGACGGCGCGCGGATCGCCTACAATCCGCTGTCCGACGCGTTCCTGGAGTGGAAGAACTACCGGGGAGGGACGAATTCCACGATCTGGATCGTGAGGCTCTCCGATTACTCCCTGGAGAAGGTCCCGCAGCCCAAGGACAGGGCGAACGATCCCGGCCCGATGTGGATCGGGGACAAGCTCTATTTCCGCTCCGACCGGAACGGGGAGTTCAACCTCTTCTCCTACGATTCCAAGTCCAAGGAGGTCAAGCAGCTGACCTTCCACGAGGACTTTCCCGTCCTGTCGGCCTCGGCCGGCGGCGGGAAGATCATCTACGAACAGGCCGGCCGGCTGCACGTCTTCGATCCGGCCGCGGCCAAATCGGCGACCTTGACCGTCGGCGTCCCGGCCGACCTGCCCGAGCTCCGCGAGCGCTACGTGCGCGGAGCCCGCTGGGTGCGCAGCGCGTCGCCGTCCCCCTCCGGGGCCCGCGTCGCGTTCGAATACCGGGGCGAGATCGTGACCGTCCCGGCCGAGAAGGGCGATCCGCGCAACATCACCCAGACGCCCGGGGCGAACGAGCGATCGCCGATCTGGTCGCCCGACGGCAAATCGATCGCTTATTTCTCCGACGCGTCCGGCGAATACCAGCTCCACGTCCGGCCCCAGGATGGAAAAGGTCCGGCCCGGGCCTACGCCCTCACGGGCTCGGGCTTCTACGATTCGCCGATGTGGTCGCCCGACGGCCAGAAGATCGTCTACAGCGACAATTCCCGGACGATTCACTGGATCGACCTGAAGACGGGGGCTGTCAGGAAGATCGCCTCCGATTACCAGCTCGGCGGCCGGGGCGGCACGGCCGGCGACTGGTCGCCGGATTCGGCCTGGATCGCCTATACGCTCAACTCGGCGACCTACATCCAGAAGGTCTACGTCTATTCCCTGGCCCAGGACAAGTCCTACCCGATCACCGACGGCCTGAGCGAGGTGACCGAGCCGACGTTCGACGCTTCGGGCAAGTACCTTTATTTCTTCGCCTCGACCGACGCCGGCCCGGTCAAGCAGTGGTTCGACCTGTCCGCGGCCGACATGGAAATGACGAGCGCGATCTACGTCGCCGCCCTGACCAAGGACGCGCCCAGCCCGCTGGCCAAGGAAAGCGACGAGGAGAAGGGGACGCCCGACAAGCCGGCGCCGGCCGCGGCGCCCGCCGACAAACCCGCGCCGGCCGCCCCCGCCAAGCCGGGCGCGGCCCTCGACAAGCCCAAGGCGGACGCCAAGCCGGCCGACGCGTTCCGCATCGATTTCGAAGGCCTCGACCACCGCGTCCTCGCCCTGCCGATCCCGGCCGGGAAATACCGTTCGCTGGCTGCGGGCGAAGCCGGCCTGCTCTTCTACTTCGAGGCCGGGAGCGGGAATCCGGGCGGGGGCGGCACGGTCCACAAGTTCGACTTCAAGACGCGCAAGGAGGAGGCCTTCCTGACGGGGGTCACCGGCTTCGGCCTGACCCGCGACCGGAAGAAGATCATCTACCTGGCCAATCAGAGCTACTTCCTGGCGAGCGCGGCGGCCAAGCCCCAGCCGGGGCAGGGCCGGCTCGCCGTCGACGCGATCGAGGTCAAGATCGATCCGCGGGCGGAATGGTCGCAGATCTTCGACGAGGCCTGGCGGATCAACCGCGATTTCTTCTACGCGACCAACATGCACGGCCACGACTGGGCGGTCCTGAAGCGCAAGTACGAAGTCTTCCTGCCCGACTGCGCCTGCCGGAACGACCTCAACCGGGTCATTCAGTGGATGTGCTCCGAGCTCGGCGTCGGCCATCACCGCGTCGGGGGCGGCGACAGCCCCTCGGCGCCGGGCCAGGTGCCCGGCGGCCTCCTGGGGGCCGACTACGCCGTCGAAAACGGCCGCTACCGGATCAAGAAGGTCTATGGCGGGCTCAATTGGAATCCCGACCTGCGCTCGCCGCTCACCGAGCCGGGCGTGGACGTGAAGGCCGGCGAGTATCTCCTGACCGTCGGGGGCAAGGATCTCAAGCCGCCGGCGAACCTCTACGCCGCGTTCGAGAACACCGCCGGGAAGATCGTCGAGATCGCGGTCGGGCCGAATCCCGACGGCGCGGGCGCCCGGACGGTGTCCGTCGTCCCGATCACGAGCGAAGCGGCGCTCCGCAACCGCGATTGGGTGGAGGGGAACCTCCGGAAGGTCGACCGGGCGACGGGCGGCCGGGCGGCCTACGTCTACGTGCCCGACACCAGCTTCTCCGGCCATGAGTACTTCAAGCGCTATTTCTATCCCCAGGCCGACAAGGAGGCGATCATCGTCGACGAGCGGTTCAACGGCGGCGGCCTGGTGGCCGACTACTACATCGACCATCTGCGCAAGCCCGTGGTCAGCTACTGGAACATGCGCTACGGGGCCGATCTCAAGACGCCGAGCGCCTCGATCGACGGGCCCAAGGTCATGCTCATCGACGAGACGGCCGGGTCGGGCGGCGACCTTCTGCCCTGGATGTTCCGCAAGTTCAAGATCGGGCCGCTCGTCGGAAAGCGGACTTGGGGCGGGCTGGTCGGCACGCTCGGATTCCCGATGCTGATGGACGGCGGCATGGTCACGGCGCCCAACCTGGCCATCTGGACCGAGGACGGCTGGGTCGTCGAGAACCAGGGCGTCCCGCCCGACATCGAGGTCGAGCAGAACCCGGCCGACGTCATCGCCGGCCACGACCCGCAGCTCGAGAAGGCCATCCAGGTGGTCCTGGAGGAGTTGGCCAAGAACCCGCCGAAGAAGCCGGTCCGGCCGGCCTATCCGGTCCGGGGGATCATCAAGTAGGGGAGACGGCCCGACGGCGGGGACGGGGAGGGCGGCGCCGCCCTCAGGTTCTCGCCTTGATCTTTTCGTAGAGGAACGCGGCCCGGACGAACGCCCCGGCCGCGTTCTCGAAGTCGGATTTGCCCAGGAAGCCCTCGGCCTGGGCCTCGATCTCGCCGGCGTAGTCCGAGAGCCAGGGATCGGCCTTGGCCGACGGCCCGGCGGCGGCCCGTTTCTGCTCGGCCACGTAATCCCGCAGGGCTTGGGCGCCGGCCTGGTCGGTCGGACATTGGGCCGCGATCGTGTAGACCTTCTCCAGGACGGCGTAGAGAGCGGCGGCCCCCGAAAAATCGTTCTTGGCGAAGGCCTCGTCGGCGTTGGCTTCCTCGTAGCGGGCGAGGCGATAGAGCAGGTTCTTGTCCGCGGCGACCTTGCCTTGGACGCCGGCTTTGGCCGCGGACATGACGTCCTTGGCTTTCTGGGCGGACTGGCGCTCGGCGACGAGCGTCAGCAGCTTCTGCATGTCGCTTTGGATGTCCTTTCCGCCTTGGGGCGCGGCCTTCGCCCCGCCCTGCTCGGCGGCCTTCTTTCGCTCGTTGAGCTTGGCCACCGCGTTGTTGTAGGCGTCGACATAGGGCCCTTTTTCCGGCAGGAAGCCCTTGATGTTCTCCGTGATCTTCTCCAGGCTCTGGATATCCTTGGGATCCTGGGGATTCAGCACGCGGCCGACCGCGCCTTCCATGTCGGACAAGAATCCGGATACGCCCGGCGGGATGGCCAAGGGTTTGCCTTGCGGGGCCGCCGCGGCCCCGCCCCGCGCGGCGTCGGCCGCGGGAGCCGTCGGTTGAGCAGGAATTCCGTGAAGGGTGCGCCCCCGCCGCTCGAGCCGGACGAGGAGGAACGCGAGAACGACGACGAGAAGCGCGGCCGGGACGATCGCCTTCCAGAGCCGGAAGCGGACCGTGATTTCGCGGGTGCCGATCGGCTCGCTCTTCGAGATCTCCCGAAGGGTCGTCGGCAGGCCTTTCTGGATGCGGGCCAGCTCTCCGAGGAGCTCGTCGGCGCTCTGGTAGCGGCGGCCCGGGTCCTTCTCCAGGCATTTGAAAATGACGCGGGCGAAGGATTCCGGGACGAGAGGGTTGATCTCGCGCGTGTCGAGAGGCTTTTCGCTCTTGTGTTTGATGGCGATGCTGAGCGGCGTCTCGCCCTCGAAGGGGACGCGGCCGGTCACCATTTCGAACATGATCACGCCCAGCGAGTAGAGATCGGACCGGGCGTCGACGTCCTTGATCTCGACCTGTTCGGGCGACATGTACTCGGGCGTCCCCAGCATGACGCCGGAGCCCGTCACGCCCTCGCCCTCGCTGAAGCGGGCCAGGCCGAAGTCCATGATTCGGACGTTCCCGTCCCGGTCGATCATGACGTTCTGGGGTTTGAGGTCGCGGTGGACGACCCCCAGACGGTGCGCCTCGACCAGGCCTTCCGAGATCTGGACGGCGATGGCCAGGGCCTTGGACGTCGTGATGTGGCCGGCCCGGCGGATGAAGGCCTTCAAATCCTCGCCCTCGACGTATTCCATCGTCAGGTAGTGGGCCAGGCCGGCCTCCCCGAGGTCGTAGAGGCGGCAGACGTGGCGGTGCGAGATCTTGCGGGCGAACTTGAGCTCGTTCTTGAAGCGCTCGACGGCCTTCTCGTTGAAGCCGATCTCGGGCCGGATGAGCTTGAGGGCGACGATCTCCTTGACCTTCTGGTCGTAGACCTTGTAGACCTTGCCCATCCCGCCGCGGCCGATCTCCTCGATGATCTCGTACCGGCCGGCGAAGACCGCCCCCCGGCCGAGGTTCTCGAAGGGCGTGATCATCGTCCGCGTGTAGGCGGAGGCGGGCGGGGGAGAGGGGCTCGAGGCGGGCGGGGTATCGGAGGCGAGGGTGTCCGGGACGACGTCGGCGGGGAGCGGCGTCGCGCACTTCCGGCAGAAGCGGCTGTCCGCCGGGTTATCCGCCTGGCAAACCGGGCAAAGCATCTCTTGATTCCTCGGTCATGATAAACAGGGGCGTCCGGAATTGTCAATGGAACGCGCCGCCTTTCGCCGGGAGGCGCCGTTCCCGATCCTCGCCGTCCCATCTTGTTATACGCAAAATCGCGGGCTTTCGTTGGTGGCAACCGTGGAGGGGCTTCCGAAAAGAGGAGAGGATGTGCTACCTTAGGGAACCTCGGGGAGGAAGCCCATGAAACCTACGCTCGTCATCCTCGCGGCCGGCATCGGCAACCGCTACGGCGGTCTGAAGCAGATGGACGGCGTCGGGCCGTCGGGGGAGACCATCGTCGACTATTCGGTCTTCGACGCGGTCGGCGCCGGATTCGACAAGGTCGTCTTCGTCATCCGCCGCTCGATCGAGAAGGAGTTCCGGGACGTGTTCCGGAAAAAGCTCGCCGGCCGGATCGAGGTCGACTGCGCCTTCCAGGAGCTCGAGGACGTGCCGGCAGGCTTCGCCGTCCCCCCCGGCCGGACCAAGCCTTGGGGCACGACCCAGGCCGTCCTCGCCGCGCGGTCCAAGGTCGCGGCGCCGTTCGCCGCCATCAACGCGGACGATTTCTACGGCCGGGAGGCCTTCCGGGCGATCGCCGGCTTCCTGACCGGCGCGAATCCGGCCGAGGCGTCCTACGCCCTCGTTGGCTACGATCTCGAGAGCACGCTCAGCGAGCACGGCGCGGTCGCCCGGGGGGTCTGCGAGGTCGACGGCGAGAATTGCCTCGAAGGCATCGTCGAGCGGACCGGGGTCGAGCGCACGGCCTCCGGCATCGTCTACGCGGCCGAATCGGGCGCCCGCGTGCCGCTGCCGGGGGCGAAGACGGTCTCCATGAACTTCTGGGGGTTCACGCCCACGTTCTTCGATTTCGCCTCCGAGGCGTTCGTCCGCTTCCTCGCGGAGCGGGGGGGCGACCCCAAGGCCGAGATCTACATCCCTCTCGTCGTCAACGACCTCATCCGCGCGGGCCGGGCGAAGCTCAAGGTCCTGCCCAGCCGCGACCGCTGGTTCGGGGTGACCTACCGGGAGGATCGGCCGAAGGTCGTCGCCGAGCTCAGGGCCCTGACGGACTCCGGCCGCTATCCGTCCCCGCTCTGGGCGTGATGGGGCGCGGCCGCCTCGGACTGGGGCCGCGGAGCCGCCGGGGCGTCAGCGGACGATCCGGATCTTGATGTTGCGGTACCAGACCGCGTCCTGGTGGTCCTGAAGGACGATGTGGCCCGCCCGCTTGTCCGCGAAGCCGGCGATCGCCTTGAACTTGCTCTTCGCCAGGGCCTCCTTGAATTCGGGCGAGCCCAGATCGAAGGCCAGTACTTTCCGTCCGTTGAGCCAGTGTTCTCCGTGATTCCCGAGGAACACGATTCGGGCCGCGTTGTAGGCGCCGACCGGCCGGAGCGACTTGCCCACGGGGCCGAACAGGTCGTAGATGGCGGCCGCGGTCCGGTTGGCGCCGTTGCGGGCGTCCTCGTGGAGATCGTCGTCGAGGACCTGATATTCGAATCCCAGCGCGGAATGGCCTTGGGGCGGGGTGCCGCGCGAAAGCTCCTCCGAGACGTTGTATTTGACGCCGGAATTGCCGCCCGGGCTGATCCGCCATTCGAAGACGAGCTCGAAGTCCCGGAACGCTTCGGCCGTCATCAGATCGCCGCCCGGGGCGGGCGTTCCGTCCGCGCCGGGCGGGACGTCTTTCGTGGCGACCTTCATGATCGCCTCGCCGTCGATCCGCCAGTGTTTGTCCGGGACCGCGTCATAGCCGAGCCCGCGCCAGCCGGCGAAGCTGCGGCCGTCGAAAAGGAGCTTCCATCCCTGGGCCGTCTCCTCCGCGGTGAGCGTGTTGACGGGCGTCGAAGGCGCTGGGGCCTGACGGGAAACCGCCGCCGGCAGGGCGGCCAGGGCCAGGGCCAGGGCCAGGACCGTGATCGGAACGGCCTTGGCGAACGGGCGAAGCGCATATCTCATCGGATACCTCCCGCGAACGGTTCCGTTATAGCAAAAAAACGTCCATCTGTGTATATTGGGAAGCGTCTTCCGGGCGCCGGGTCTGTCCGGGAGGCGGCGCCTTGGAAGGAGGGAACATGGCCATGCTCACGCGCCGCGAATTCCTCGGCCGCTCGGCCGCCGCATCTCTGGGGGCTTCGGCCTTTGCCGGCGGCATGTCGCCGGGGCCGGGCTCGGCTTCGCCCCGCCGGAAGCCGGCCGGGGCGAGCGATACCCTCCGCGTCGCGCTCATCGGCACGGGCGGACAGGGCCAGGCCGATTTCGGCGCCTTCCTCCGCAACGCGGACGTCGCGCCCGTGGCCTGCGCCGACGTCGACGACGCCCGGATCGCGGAGGGGCTCAAGCTCGCGGCCTCGATCCAGGGGAAGACGATCGACGGCGTCAGGGATTTCCGCCGGATCCTGGAGCGCAAGGACGTGGACGCGGTCATCGTCGGCACGCCGGACCACTGGCACGCCCTGGCGACCATCCTGGCCTGCCAAGCCGGCAAGGATGTCTACGTCGAAAAGCCGCTGGCGACCACGATCGAGGAAGGCCGGGGCATGGTCGCCGCCGCCCGCCGCTACGGCCGCGTCGTCCAGGTCGGCACCCAGCAGCGGAGCGCCAAGCACTTCGGCGACGCGGTGGCCTTCCTCCGCTCGGGCCGGCTCGGCAGGATCCGGATGGCCCGCGCCTGGGCCTACCTCGACTGGAAGACCGCGCTCGGCCGCCCGGCGGATGCGCCCGTGCCGGCGGGCGTGGATTACGACATGTGGCTCGGCCCGGCGCCCCGGCGGCCGTTCAACCCCATGCGATTCCACCATAACTTCCGCTGGTTTTGGGATTATTCCGGGGGCCTGGCCACGGATTGGGGGGCGCACATGATCGACGTGGTCATGTGGGCCATGGGCGAGGAGCCGAAGGGGGCCATGGCCATCGGCGGCAACTACGGCTTTCCCGACGACATGCGCGAGACGCCCGATACGCAGCAGTCGGTCATCGAATTCCCCAGCTATTCGCTCGTCTGGGAGCATATGATCGGGTGCGGCGTCGGGCCGTGGCAGCGGGAGCACGGCTGCGAGTTCCACGGCGAGAACGGGATCCTGGTCGTCGACCGGGGAGGCTGGGAAGTCTATTCCGAGACCGACCAGGTGAAGCAGCCGGAGCGCGTCTTCCGGATGATGCCGACGCCCCGCCAGGGATCCACGGGCGACTACCACGCCGGCCACGTCCGCAACTTCATCGATTGCGCGAAGTCCCGGAAGGAACCGGTCGCCGAGGTCGAGATCGGCCACAAGTCCGTGACGGCCTGCCACCTGGGGAATATCGCCGTCCGGCTGAAGCGCTATGTCGCCTGGGACGCGGCCCGTGAGCGGATACCCGGGGACCCGGAGGCCCAGGCCTTGGTCGGCCGGGCATATCGCGCGCCTTGGGTCCTTCCCGCATAACGGCGAGGAGAGATCGAACATGAGGAGCACGTCACGCAGGGATTTCCTCCGGACGGCGGGCGCGGGCGCGGCCGCCGTGTCCGGGGCGCGATTATGGGCTGGAGGGACGGGCGGCCCGGCGGAGTCGCCCGCCTCCGTAGCGGCGGGAAAACACCCCTTCGAGCTCGGGCTAGCTTCCTATACGTTCCGGGCCTTTGGTCTCGACGAGACGCTCGGATTCGCCAAGCGGCTGGCTCTCCGCAGGATCTCCCTCAAGAGCATGCACCTTCCCCTCGAAAGCGCGCCGGACCAGATCCGGACCGTCGCGGCCAAGGTCGCGGCCGCCGGACTGGATCTCTACGGGGGAGGCGTGATCTACATGACCAAGGAGGCCGAGGTCCGGCAGGCGTTCGATTACGCCAAGGCGGCCGGGATGAGGATCATCGTCGGCGTGCCGAATCCCGAGCTCCTGCCCCTGACCGAATCCCTGGCCCGGAGCTATGACATCCGGGTCGCGATCCACAACCATGGGCCCACGGACAAGCTGTATCCCACGGCCCAGAGCATCTCCGATCGGATCCGCGGCCTGGACGCGCGGATCGGGATCTGCCTCGACATCGGCCACGAGGAGCGATGCGGACTCGCCCCGGCTCAATCGGCCGAGCGGTGCGCCGACCGGCTGCTCGACGTCCATATCAAGGACATGACGGCCTCGACGGAGGCCGGGACGGCCGTCGAGATCGGGCGGGGCGTCATCGACATCCCCCGCTTCCTCCGGGCGCTCGTCCGGCTGAAATACGCGGGCGCGGTCAGCCTGGAATACGAGAAGGACGAAAGGGACCCGCTGCCGGGCGCGGCGGAATCGATCGGCTACGTCCGGGGCGTCCTGGCGGGGCTATGATCGAAGGCGTCGCCTATGCCCGGGCCGGATTGCTCGGGAATCCGTCCGACGGCTATTTCGGCAAGATCATCGCCATTTCCGTCCGGAACTTCGCGGCCAGCGTGACTCTCGAGGAAGGCCCCGAGATCCGGATCGTCGCCTCGTCGGACGACGAGGAACGGTATCCCTCGGCCCGCCGGTTCGCCGAGACGATCAACCTGTACGGCTATTACGGCGGAACCCGCCTGATCAAGGCGGCCCTCAAGAAGTTCCTCGACCATTGCGAGTCCAAGGGCATCGCCCTCCGGGACGGCGGTTTCACCCTCCGTTACGCCTCGACGATCCCCCGCCAGGTCGGCCTCGGCGGGTCGAGCGCCCTGGTGACCGCGGCGATGCGGACATTCATGGCCTTCTACGGCGTCGACGTCCCCCTCGAGATCCTGCCCTCGCTCATCCTGAGCGCCGAGCGGGACGAGCTCGAGATCAACGCCGGTTTCATGGACCGGGTCGTCCAGGCCTACGAAGGCTGCGTCTACATGGACCTCGACGAGGCGTTGATCAAGGGCCGGGGCTACGGCCGCTACGAGCGCCTGGACTGCAGCCGCCTGCCCGATCTCTATCTGGCCTACCACCCGGCGCTCGGCAAGGTCTCGGGGCGGGTCTTGAACGAGATCCGCCGCAACTATGACCGGGGGGATGGGCGCACGATCGCGACGCTCAAGAAGATCGCCGGCCTGGCGGACGCGGGCCGGGCGGCGCTCGCGGCCGGCGACCGGGAGGGCTTCGGCCGGCTCATGGACGAGAATTTCGACCTGCGGGCCGAGATCATGGCCATCAGCCCCGCCAACCGGGAGATGATCCGGACGGCCCGCGCCTGCGGCGCGTCGGCGAGCTACGCGGGCTCGGGGGGATCGATCATCGGCACCTGCCCGGGGGACGAGATGTTCGCCCGCCTGACCGCCGGTCTCGGCGCGCTCGGGGCGGCCGTCGTCCGGCCGATCGTCCGGTAAGACGTTCGCCGAAAAAAACGTGCTTCCCGGCAGGGGAGCCCGCCCAATGTTCTCAATCGGGAGCGGTCCGGAGGCCGGGAACGCTCAGTAATTCTCGGAGAGGAGCTCGTAGTAAGCCTGGGCGTGCTTGCAGGCCGGGCAATCCTTGGGAGCCTCCTTGCCCACGTGGACGTAGCCGCAATTCCGGCATTTCCACGCGACGTCGGCGTCCTTCTTGAAAACCCTGCCTTCGCGGACATTGGCCAGGAGCTTCAGATAGCGGCGCTCGTGCCGGGCCTCGACTTCGGCGATCTCCTTGAACTGGGCGGCGATCTCGGGAAAACCCTCGCGGGCGGCGATCCCGGCGGCGTCCTTGTAGATCTTGGTCCATTCCATGTTCTCGCCGGCCGCCGCGGCGGCCAGATTGGCCGCCGTGTCGCCGATCTTGCCGGCGGGGAACGACGCGGTGATCTCGCATTCGCCGCCTTCGAGATAGAGGAAGAAGCGCTTGGCGTGCTCCTTTTCGTTGTCCGCGGTCTCCAGGAAGATATCCGCGATCTGCTCGAAGCCGGCCTTCTTGGCGACGGAGGCGAAATAGGTATACCGGTTCCGCGCCTGGGACTCGCCGGCGAAGGCGGCCATCAAGCACTTCTCGGTCTGGGTGCCTTTGACGGATTTGGGCATGGGCGCGGCTCTCAGGCCTTCCAGAGGCCGTGAAGGTTGCAATACTCGCGGGCCATCGGCTTGTCGGCCCTCACCGGGAAGGCGGCTTCGGGGGCGAGGCCCGGCTTGAGGAAGCGGCGGTAGAGGACCTCGCCGTCGATCACCTCGATCCACTGGATGTAATGCTTCTCCTCCATGGGGTGGGGCACGCTGCCGACCTTGACCCGGAGGCCGTCCGCGGTCTTCTCGAGGACCGGGACGTGCTTTTCCTTGGACGCGTCGACGGTGTTCTCGGTCATGAGGATCATGGGCTGGCCGCAGCAGGCGAGCTCGCCGCCTCCCGGGCTGAGGACCTCGACGATGTTGCCGCAGACGGCGCACTTGTAGACTTGGAGTCTCTGGCTGACGTTAGGCATGCTGATGTCTCCTTGCGTTTTTGTGATTGACGCGGGCCGCGGGCGCGGCGCCGCGATGGGGACGGGGGGAAGAAACGGCGCGGTCCCGGCAGTCGCGGCAGAGGCCGCGGAAATAGCCGTGGACTTCGCGGATCTCGTGGCCGTCGATGAGGCCGGTCCGGCCGGCCGGGCAGGCGAGGTCGAGATCGAAGATGGCCCCGCACCGCTGGCAATGGAAATGATGGTGCGGTGGCGGCCAGCCGTCGTAGCGGGCCTCGGCCGGATCGATGGTCAGGGTCCGGACGAGCCCGTGGCGGGCGAAGAGCTCGAGCGTCGAGTACAGCGTCGTCTTGGAGAGGGTCGGGACGTGGCCCTTCAGGCCGCCGTAGAGGTCCTTGATCGTGGGGTGGGCCCGGCGATCCAGGACCTCGGCCAGGATGGCCAGGCGCTGATAGGTCGGCTTGATGCCCCGTTCGGCGAGCATCGTCCGCCGGGCCGCTTCGCTTGTAATCATTCCAGACTGGATTGTATACAATTCTGATCGGAGTTGTCAAGGCCTCGTTCGGGGGGAGGCGGGCTAGAAGCGGAAATCCCGGAACGCCTCGTACATGGCCCGGATGTTGGCCAGGGGGACGTCCGGCCCGATCTCGCCGCAGGCGATGATCCCGCCCTCGGCCGTCCCGCAGGCCTCGAGCGTCCGTTGGACTTCCTCGCGGACCCGGACCGGCGATCCGAACGGCAGGACGGCTTGGCGGTCGATGTCCGTCCGGACGGCGACCCGGCCCCGGACGTTGCGGGCCGTCCAGTCGAAGCCCACGACCGCGGCCTGGAAATTGATCACGTCGACGCCGATCTCGATGAGGTCGCCCACGATCTCGTTGATGAAGCCGTCGCTGTGGAACCAGACATGGCGGCCGGCGTCCTTCACCCGCCGGAACATCGCCGCGTAGCGCGGCTTGAAGAGGCGGCGCCAGGCGGCCGGCCGGACGAGGAGGCTGTGCTGCGTCCCCCAGTCGTCGCCGAAATGGAGCCCGTCGTAGGCGTGGGCGTTCCAGCGGTCGATCCACCGGAGGTTGAAATCCACGAGGTCGTCGAGGAGCCGGAGGAACGCCGCCGACTCGAGGGCGACGTCCATGAGGGCGTTCTCCATCCCCCGCAGCTGCTGGAGCTGCTCGAACGTCGTGATCCATCCGCCCCGCGCGTACCAGCGCTCGTCGAAGCCGGCCATGTGGCCGCTGTAGTGGCGCCACGCGGGGGGGCCGGCCGGAAAGTCGGCCGGCCACCGGTAGGCGGCGTAGCCGTCGAGATCGGCGAGAGGCCAGTCCACCGGAATCCCGCAGACGCCCGTCCATTCGACGCGCCAGACGGTGCCGAAATCGTCCCGGTTCAGGCCGCCCCGGTACTGGGGCGAGAATTCGGCCACGGGCTGGTCGGGCCGGTAATCCCAGCCGAAATCCTCGCGGAACTCGGTCAGGATCTCGTCGAGCGCCCGGCCGTATTTCAGCTGGGCCGCCGGCAGGACCGCGTGCGAGATCGGAAGGCGGTCGGGCCGCCCGAAGGCGATCGCCCGCTTCACGCGCTCGCGGGATCCCATGGGCGGGGCCGGCTTCGGCATGTCACGGCTCCTCCAGACCGCCCTCGAGAGCGGCCGCCACGAGCTCGCGGACGCCGGCCACGGCCAGGCCCACGGCCGTATCGGCCGCGCCGTAGTAGATCTTGACCTCGGAGTCCGGCAGGGCGAAGCCGTCGGCATCCGTCCGCTCGACGACCATGCCGCTCGGGAAGACGACGTTCGGCACCTGGCCGACGAGCTCGTACGTCTCCCGGGGCTCGAGGATGTTCCCGCGGCAGCGGCCCCGGACCCGCGTCGGATCGGCGAGGTCGAGGAGCAGCACCCCGGCCTGATAGATGTTGGCGCTGGCGAAATGGGTCGCGACGCCGTGATAGATATGGAGCCAGCCCTGCCGCGTCTTGACGGGCGGCGGGCCCGAGCCGATCAGCTCGTCCCAGTAGTGGAAGCGCCCGGAGATCAAGGGCGCGACGGGCTTCCAGCGGAGGAGATCGTCCGATTCCGAGAGCCAGATGGCGCTGCCCGAGGTCGGACCGCCGTCGAGGCGGGTCCGGTTCGGCCGGTCGAGGCGGAGATAACGGCCGCCGATCTTCTCGGGGAAGAGCGCGCCGTTGCGGATATCCCCGTCCGAGACGATCCCGAGGAAATCGAAGGTCCGGAAATCGCCCGTCCGGGCCAGGCCGAGCTGACAGCCGCCGTCCATGTCCAGGGCGACCATGAGGTAGTACGCGCCCTCCAGGGCCGTGAGGCGCGCGTCGTAGACATGGTAGATCCTCTCCCGGACTTTTTCGATGCCGCGGAGCTCCACGATTTCGGGCCGGACGCGGAAGGAGACGCCGTCCGGCCCGTCGGCGATCATCAGGAAGGTTTCGCGCGATCGCGCCTGGACGCGAAGGGCCAGGAGATATCGGCCCCCGACCTTGATCGCCCCGGGATTGAAGACCGAGGTCGCGTCGACCAGCCGGGGCGCGACGTCGGGGACGTCCGCCCGGGTCAGGATGGGATTCCGAGGATGCCGCCGCACGCCGGTCACCTTTCAGGGTCTCCGGAGCGTGACCGAAACCCAGCACTCGCGGTTCTCGGAAAGGGGCAGGATGTTGCCCTTGATCGGCCGGCCGTCGACCACCGCGGAGGCGATCCCGGATTCGATGCCGTCGGGATTGAGGACCTCGATGTAATACCGGGTGCCGCGGAACACCCTCTCGGCTTTGAAGCCGGGCCAGGTCGCGGGGATGACCGGGTCTATGGCCAATCCGGCGTAGGTCGGACGGACGCCCAGCATGAAGTCCAGGGCGACCCGGTACATCCAGGCCGCGGTGCCCGTCTGCCAGGAATGGCTCGCCCGGCCGGGGGGCTCGTGTTCGTCGCTGGTGATGTATTGCGAATAGACATAGGGCTCGGCGACGAAGACGTCCGAATCGACCCGGTCGGGGAGGAGCGTCTTGAAATAATCGTAGGCCGCGTTCCCGCGGCCGAGGAAGCACTCGGCCATGATCAGCCAGGCGGCCGGATGGCAGAAGACCGCGCCGTTCTCCTTCTTGCCCGGCACGCAGCGGGTGATCAGGCCGATGTTCGGGTCGATCTCCCGGAACGCGGGCGCGCAGATCTTGGGCCCGAACGCCGAACCGAGCTCGCGGCGGGCGCTGTCCATCGCCGTCTTCAAGCGGGCCGTGTCGGGCAGGCCGGCGATGACGGCCCAGCTCTGGGCGTTGATGAAGATCCGGCCGGCGGCGTTCTTCCGCGATCCGATCTTCCGGCCGTGCTCGCCGAAGGCCCGGAGGTACCAGGCGCCGTCCCAGCAGTGTTTCTCGATCGCGGCGCGCATCCGGTCGCGGAAGTCGACGAGGTCCGGCAGGAATTCGCCCAAGCGGAGATGGGTGAAGAGCTCGATCAGCTGATTGGCCATGGCGGCGTAGAATAGGCCCCCCCAGACGCTCTCGCCGCCGTCCTGGCCTCCGATGTAGTCGAGCGTGTCGTTCCAGTCGCCCCGGCCGAAGATCGGCAGCCCGTGGGGCCCGAGACGGTGGCGGGCGAAATTCATGACGGCGATCAGGCGGTCGAGGATGGTGCCCGGCGGGCCGTCGAGGAAGGGCTCGGTCCTCTGGAGGAGGGCGGTGTCGCCCGTCTCGAGGACGTACTCCGTCACGGCCAGGATGAACCAGAGGGGATCGTCGCAATGCTCCGTGAACTCGCCCTGCCCGTCTTCGGTGAAGTGGTGATAGACGCTCCCGTCGCTCCGCATCTGGCGGGCGAGGAGGAGGACCCGCTCGTGCGCCCGGCCGGGGTCGCTGGGGGCGATGGCGATCGTGTCCTGGGCGGTGTCGCGGAAGCCGAAACCCCGGCCGAGGCCCCAGTAGTAGAAGCTGGCCAGCCGGCCCACGTCGAACGCGACGCGGGCCTGGTAGGGGAGCCAGCGGTTCAGGAAGACGTCCAGGCCGGGGTCGGGCGTCTGGACCTGGGCCGTCCGGAAGACCTCGTCCCAGTGCGCCCGCAGGGCGGCGAAGGCCGTGTCCACGGCCGTGGCCCGGCGGTACTTGGACACCGCCCCCGCCTTGCGCCGGTCGAACTCCGCCTTGGGGATGACCCCGAGGGAGAAGATGACCTCCTGGGTGGCGTCCGGCGCGAGCTCGAGGTCCACGCGGAGCGCGCCGACGGCGTTGCCGAAGTCGGTGTCGCGGGAGGACAGCGATGCGCCGTCGATCGCCTGCGGGGCGCTCTCGCTCCGGAAGGGCCCCAGGAAGCGCTCCCGGAGGGTTTCATAGGAGGCGACGGGGTGGTTGACGGTGAAGAACGCCCATTGGTCCCATTCCTTGTTTTCCTGGTGTTGCGTGCCGCGGGTCTCGGTGACCCAGTACGTCTTGGTGGCGAAGAGGGCGTTGAGCTCCCGGTCGAACCGGACCCGGTTGAAATGCTGGTCGTCGCACTGGTTGATCAGGTCGATGAGGGCGTGGCCGAGGGCGAATTCGACATAGCCGACGATCGCCAGCCGCCGGGGGACGCCCGAGGCGTTGGTCAGCCGCGCCCGCCAGATCTCCTGATCGTCGTCCGGCGGGACGAAGAACAGGACGGAGGAGGCGATTCCGGAGACGTGGGCCTCGACCCGCGTATACCCGAAGCCGTGGGCCGCCCGGTAGGCCTCGCGATTCCGGCCGACCGGCTGCCAGGTCAGGCTCCAGAGCTCCCCCGAGTCGAGGTCCTTGACGTAGATGTACTTGCCCGGCCGGTCGGGGGGGACGTCGTTGATCCGGTAGCGGGTGATCCGGCCGTGGAGGGGGCTCTTGTAATAGCTGAGGCCCCCGCCGTTGGCCGAGATCGTCGCGAAATAGCGCCCGTTCTCGAGATAGTTGATCCAGGGGCTGGGTGTCGCGACGTCGGTGATGACGTATTCCCGGCCGTCGTCCTGAAAGCGTCCGTAGTTCATGTTGACAGCTCCTCGCCCGACGAGGCGGCGGGCTCCGTCCCGCCGGGCCGGACGAATCCGTCGTCGGCGTGGTCGCGGGCCATCGTCTTCAGCGCGGCGATCATCCGCCGGAGGTCGCGCAGCCCGCCGGCCGAGAACCAGACGATCACCACCACCGAAGCGGCCAGGTAGATCGTGGTGTAGGTTTTCCAGAACGACATCCAGGCCGCGTCGCCGACCGGCCCGGCCAGGTTCAGGGCCGTTCCGACGACGAAGACCGCCACCCAGGATAGGGTCCAGGCATAGGTGGCGATGTAGATCACCTTGTCGAGCGGCGTGAACTCGCGGCCCATGCCCAGGACTTTCCAGCCCTTGAGCGGTACCTCGTCCACGATCTTGTATTCCTCCCTGACCGTATACGCGCCCCGCTTGAGCAGGCGGTCCATATCGAACGCCCGCCGGCCGCGGCCCGTCAGGAGCGAAACGGCGACGTAGACGACGCCGCTGAGGCCCATGGCCAAACCCCAGAACATCTGGCCGTTGACGGGGAAATCCTTGTCGAGCTGCTGGATGACGATCCCGCCCACGGCCGTGACCGATCCGGTGATCATGGCCGCCCAGGCCGCGGCCGCCGTGCCCCGCCTCCAATACAGCCCGCCGATGATCACCGCCCCGCTCCCGCCGGCGAAAATCGCTCCGGTCACGGCGAAGAAGAGGAAGATGTACTGGCTCTGCTGGAACAGGAGGCTGAAGACGAAGCTGAACGCGGCCACGCCCAGGATCGCGAGCTTCAGGGCCTTCAGGTGCGCCGCCGGCGCGAACGGCCGCCGCCGGATCGGCAGGAGGACGTCCTGGACGAAGATGCTGCCCCAGGAATGGAGGTAGGTCTCGTGGCAGGCGATCGAGGCGGCGAGCATCACGGCCGCGAAAGCGCCCATCAGGCCGACGGGGAGGAGCTTCGTCAGGGCGAGGGGGACGACGAGCTGGCTCCGCAGCGCGTCCGAAGCCAAGCCGTCGAGGACGGGCTTCACCCCGGCGGCCGCGGCGGCATAGTCGGGATGGTGGAGGAAGGTGTAGGCGGCGATCGGGACGAATACGAGGAACAGGCCCCACTGGGGGATGTTGCGCCAGTTCATGAGGACGTCGCCCATCTTGGCCTCGTGCGCGCTCTTGGCCGAGGCGTTGTAGGCCTGCGTCCCCTGCCAGGACAGCTTGCCGTAGATGACGCCGATCATCCCGATGAAGAAGTACCAGAAATTGTAGTCCTTGGTGCTCCCCGTCCGGAAAGGATTGAGGAGCGAGGCGTTGGCCGGGGCGGCGCTCACGGCGGAGAAGATGTGGGCCCAGTCGATCTTGAGCATGAGGACGACGATGATGACGACGAAGACGGCGTTGGTGAAGATGCCTTGGAGGAAATCGGTGATCATGACCGCGATCTGGCCTCCGGAGAAGACGAAATAGAGCGGGATCCAGAGGATGACGATCATCACTAAGGCGAACGTCGGGACGTGCAGGCCGAGGAGGTCGAGGGTCCGGGGCAGGCCGCAGAAGTAGATGAAGAAGCGGGCGCTGACGGCCGGGAAGATCCCGAAGTTGATGAGCCCGGCCAGGAAGGCGAGGCCACCGGCGAAGATCCGGAAGCGGCGGCTGTAGCGGATCTCGAAGAACTGGGCCATGGTCAGGCAGCGCGTCTGGCGGAAGCGATAGAGCACCCAGCCCGAGACGCTGATGGCCACGAGCACGACCGTCATGACCATCTCCCACCAGCGGAGGTTGAAGCCGGCGACGTAGTTCATCTCGAGCATGCCGACGATCGTGATGGCGCCCAGCGCGGCGGTGCCTTGGGACAGGCTGATCAAGTACCGGCCGCCGGTGCGTCCGGCGGCGAGGAAATCCGAGACCGAGCGCATGAGCTTTTTCGAGGAGACGACGACGCTGACGATCAGGAGGAAGACGGCCGCCACGATGCCCCAGTCGAGGACGGTCAGGTTCATGCCCGCATTCTATGTCGGGCTCGGGGGGAGGTCAAGGCGGCCCGAGCCGCGCCGCGAGGGGCTAAAATGAATAGAGGACGGCGGCGCCGACGACGACGACCGGGGCCAGCGGGCCGTTAGCGGTCCCTCCCGGCGCGTCGGCCGGGCGCCGGGCGGCGGACGACAGGGGGAAAACGTATTGGACCAGCGGCTGGAGCTTCCATCCGCGGCCGAGGCCGATCGTCAAGGCCGCTTTCAGGCTGCCGTCGTGGAACGCCCGATAGGGGGCCCCGGTGTATCCCCCGGTGGCCGGATCGAACGTCCGCCAATAGGACGATCCGCCGGCATAGAAGCCCGCCGCGGCGGCCAGATCGAGCGAGACTCCGTCGGCGAGGGAGACCGACGGGGACCAGGAGAGATTGACGTAGGTCCCGGGGAAGGCGTCGATGTCCCGGTTGACCGCCAGGGTCGGCGTGCCGAACACGTTCAGCGCGGCCGTGGCGAACAGCTCGAACGTCCGGGCCGTGTATCTCGTTCCGTAATAGACGAATCCGGCGGAAAGAGAGAAGGGGCCCGCGCCGAATGCGTAGTTGGCTGAGACGTCGGTCTCGTTGTAGCTCGACCGCCCGGCCCGGTCGGGCGTGAAATTGGGCGTCGCCCCTTCCCCGGTGTCGAAGTTGCCCCAGAGCGAGCCGCTGAAGCCCGCGTAGGATACCGTGACGTAAGGTTGGAGGACAAGGCCGCCGAGGCCGAAGCGGTATCCGCGGAAGATGTACCGGTTGAGGGCGGAGACGGTGATCGAGGCCGTCAACGGGGGAGACCCCTCCGCATGAAGGCCGGAGGCGGCCGCGATCGCGAGGATCGCGGCCGCGCCCAGGCGTCGCGCTCCGGACATCATCCGCCTCCCGCCGCCTTCGGCCCCGGGCGCCCCACGGGCGTCATTCCGGCATATACGCCTCTTCGCCGTGGAGGACGGTGTCGAGGCCCATGTTCTCCTCTTCGGCCGTGATGCGGACGGCCGTGATCTTGTTGATGAGCCGGAGAGCGGCGTACGTGAAGGCGAAGGCGTAGGTCCCGAAACAGATGACCGCCACGGCTTGCTTGAGGAAGAACGAGGCGCCGCCCAAGAAGAGCCCGTTCGCCCCGTTCGGATTGACGCTGAGCGTGGCGAAGAGGCCGAGGAGGATGATCCCCAGCGTTCCGCCCACACCGTGGACGCCCCAGACATCGAGGGCGTCGTCCCAGCCCATCTTGTTCTTCAAGGAGATCGCCCCGTAGCAGACGATGCCGGCCACGATGCCGATGAGGGCCGAGACCGGAACCGTCACGTAGCCCGCGGCGGGAGTGATGGTCGCCAGGCCGGCGATGGAGCCTGTCAGGAGGCCGAGGAACTTGGGCTTCTTTTCGAAGATCCAAGCCATGATCAGCCAGGTGACGGCGGCGAAGGAGGCGGCCGTGTCGGTATTCAGGAACGCCAGCGAGGTGATGTGGTCGACCCGGAGCTCGCTCCCGGCGTTGAATCCGTACCAGCCGAACCAGAGCAGCCCCGTCCCCAGGGCGACGAGGGGAATGCTGTGCGGGCCTTTTTCCACCACCTTGCGCCGGCCGACGTAGAAAACCGCGGCCAGGGCGGCCATGCCCGCGATCGCGTGGACCACGATCCCGCCGGCGAAGTCGAGGACGCCCCACTTCTGGAGAAGGCCGCCGCCCCAGATCATGTGGACGGCCGGGAAATAGACGAACAGGAGCCAGACCGTCAGGAAGACCATGTAGGCCCCGAACCGGACGCGGTTGGTGAAGGCTCCGGTGATCAGGGCCGGGGTGATGATGGCGAACATCATCTGGTAGGCGATGAAGACCATGAGCGGGATGTTGTTGGTCGGCGAGAAGACGACGTCGGGCGTGACGCCGTGGAGGAAGGCCATCTTCAAGTTGCCGATGATGCCCCCGACGTCGCCCGAAAAGCACATCGAGTATCCGACCGTGAACCAGATGACGGACGTCCAGCCCATGGATAGGAAGCTCTGGATCATGATCGCCAGGACGTTTTTCCGGCCGACAAGGCCGCCGTAGAAGAAAGCCAGGCCGGGCGTCATGAGCATGACGAGGCTCGTGGCCAGGAGCATGAAGCCGGTGTTGCCGGTATCGAACATCGTGGACCTCCTTGAGCGGCGAAGGCGTCGCGCGGCGGCCGCCTGGGCCATTCGCCGGTTACATATCAGATTGGGCGGGCTCCGACCATCGGGAAAAACCGAAATCGGGCAGGGGATCTTTCCGGAGAGGGGGAGGGGATTCCCGTACGCCCGGTCCGCCGGCGCGGCCCGGTTCAGAGCGAGGTGATGCCTTCGCGGATCGCGTATTTGGTCAGCTCGGCGACGCTGTGGATGTCCAGCTTCTCCATGATCTGGGCGCGGCGCGTTTCGACCGTCTTGGCGCTGATCGAGAGGCGCGCGGCGATCTCCTTCGTCGACAGGCCTTCGGCCAGGAGCTGGAGGACCTCCCGCTCCCGGGGCGAGAGCACCGAGAAGACGCCCGGTCCCTGGCGTTCGAGATGGCGGAGATAGTCCTTGACGACGATATCGGTGATCGAGCGGCTGAGAAACGTCCGTCCCGCCAGGACCTCGGGTATGGCCGCCGACAGCTCCTGGAAGGCGCTTTCCTTGAGGAGGTAAGCGGAGGCGCCGCTCTTCAGGGCTTCGGCGATATACCGGCCGTCGGCGTGCATCGAGAGGACGATGACCCGCGCTTTGGGGGATTCCTCGAGGATGCGCCGGGTGGCCTCGATCCCGTTCAAGCCCGGCATCGTGACGTCGATGATCGCGAGGTCGGCCCCCGATTCCCGGAAGAGACGCACGGCGGTCAACCCGTCCGTCGCCGATCCGACGACGTCGTAGGCCGGGTTTTTCTCGAGGAGGCTGTGCAGGCCGTCGAGGATGATCTTGTGATCGTCGGCCAGGACGATCCGGATTTTCATAGGATCCCCGCTTTCCCGGCGGGGCGGCCGAGGGGCAGGGCCAGCGTCACGGCGGCGCCGAGGCCCGGCTCGGACGAAACGGCCATCGTTCCGCCCCAGGACCTCATCCGCTCGCGGATGCTGAACAGGCCGAACGCGCCCTTGTCGGCGATGAGAGATTCTTCGCGGGCGGCGTCGAAGCCGATCCCGTCGTCGCGGACCTCGAGGCGAAGCGCCTCGCCCCCCCAATCGAGCCCGACGCGGACGGAAGCGGCGCGGGCGTGCTTGGCCGCGTTGAGCAGCAGCTCCTGGACGGAGCGAAACAGGGTGATCCGCAGGTCGTCCGGCAGCGCGGTCGACGGGCCGCTCGTCGCCAGCTCGGCCTTCAGCCCGTACTTCTTCCGCGCCTGGACGCAGAGCCAGTCGAGGGCCGGCTCGAGGCCCAGCTCGTAGAGCACGGGCGGGCTGATCTCGAAGGTCAGCGTCCGGACGGATTGGATCGCCTGGTCGACGAGGGTCAGCACGTCCTCGAAGCGCTGCTCGAGGCCGCCGAAGACGGAATCGCCCCGGAGCGAGACGAGGCGCGACTTGATCAGGGCCAGGGCCTGGCCGATGTGGTCGTGAAGATCGGAGGCGATCGCCCGGCGCTGGCGCTCTTCGGCCAGGGCCAGCTCCGAGGCGAGGCGGGCGAGCTGGGCGGTGCGCTCGCGAACGTCCCGTTCCAGCCCCGCATGGGCCGCCCGGAGCCTCTCCTCGGCTGCCTGCCGTTCGAAAAAAGAGGCCAGCATCCGGGCCAGCGATTCGATCAGGGCCCGCTCCTCTTTGAGGAAGGGGCCTTCATAGGAGGCGGGCCGCTCCTCGAGATAAACCACCTCGATCAGCCCGTCCTCGCCGCCCGCGGCAAAGGGGGCCGCTTGGCGCCAGGCCGTGCGGGCGAAGCCCGCGGTTTCGGCGGCCAAGGGGCCGAACGTGATCCGGCCGGCCGTCACTTCCGGAAACTGCCAGGCGGGGGGAAGGAGGGCCGCGACCTCGACGAGGACGCGATGGGGGGGAGTCGCCGTATCCTCGAGGATGCGGGCCGTCCCGTGCAGGGCGGTCAGCTCTTTGATCCGCTCGCCGAGCGCCCAAACCGTGCGTTCGTGGGAGTTCATGCGGAACGGCCGCGGCGCCCGAATCCGGCCCTCAGCCTTTCTCGTAGCCGACGACGGCGAAGTAGATCGCCCGGTCGAAGAACAGCGTCACGCGGTTATGGAGGTCCATGGCCTGGTACATGTCGGCGCCGGTATCGAGGAAGCCTTCCGTCTCGACTTTCGTCCAGAAGTGCTTCCGGATCAAGCCGAGCGATTGGACGATCTCCGAGAGAGGAAAGCCCTCGCGCCGCCGCTGTTCGCCGATGGATGTCCAATATTTCTGGATGTCGTCCTTGGAGAAATCGCGGTTGATCCACCGGCCGAGCTGGCCGAAGACGCGAAAAGCGCGCCGGTAGAGCTCCGCATCGTCCTCGAAGCGGCCGTAAGTGGGCGTCGTGGCGTCCCGATGGACTTCCGCCAGCCAGCTCTTCGTGAGCTCGTCGGCATGCTTCTCGATGAGATCCATGATGCGCCTGGCCACGGGCGTCGCCGAGAAACGGCCGGTCGGATCGTCGTATACCATGAGCGTCCTCTCCTCGATGTCAATTTATGCCCGCCTCCCGCCGATGTCAATTCTCCCCCTGGGGCCGGCGGCATTTGCCCGCCGCCCGCGATTTTGATTAAATGGTAGACGGCTGAGAACAGAGTACAGGCGGGGCGCGCAGGCGCTCCAGGAGGGCCTTCATGAAGAACATCCGCTCCTCGATCCTGGCCTTCGCCGTCATCGCCGTCACGGCGGCGGCCGCCGCTCAGGCGCCGGGGCCGCAGGCTCCCGCGGGCGGGACGGCGGCGAAGGTTTCGCAGTTCGGCCGCTATTCCGGCTATTCCGCCGCGATCTATGACTCCTGGGTCCGGACCTCCCGGTATTTGACCATGCGGGACGGGACGAAAATCGCCATCGACGTCATTCGCCCGGCCAAGGGCGGCGTCCCCGCGGCCGAGCCTCTGCCTGTCGTCTGGACGCACAACCGCTACCGGCGGGCCCACATCGTGAACGGCCGCGTCGCT
>Ga0335071_10001556_pt1 | contig 24770 bp, 19 predicted proteins | sample Lox_Sample_15_FD_206724 | JGI IMG/M metagenome (GOLD analysis project Ga0335071, IMG submission 206724) | Soil microbial communities from Loxahatchee National Wildlife Refuge, Florida, United States - Lox_Sample_1.5 | ecosystem: Environmental > Terrestrial > Soil > Wetlands | place: USA... | reverse complement strand
TGAGTTGAACGATGACGCCACGGCGAAATCGACTTTACATTGTAGAACAGCGTGACCGCCTAAAAGGTGACATCATCGGTGGACAGTCCGTCGCAAAAATTATGGAAAGAACGCAATATAATCAGTGGTAATGAAGAGAATTTCGTTTTTGCTCGCTCTGGTGATCCTTCTTATCGGCGTTAGCGTTGCGGCCGACGCTCCGGTGTTGAAAGAAGGATTCTGGTCAATTCACTCGGTATCCACGGATCAGCCGTCCGGGAAGAAGAGGGAAATCAACCGGTCGATCTGCCGCAGTCATGCCTATGACGACTACGTGCGGGAGAAGGCCAAGAAGATTCCGCCGACTTGCAAGACGATCAGCGACAACACGTCGGGCGGAACGACGACGCTGGAAACCGAGTGCACCATCCAAGACACGGTTGTCCATGGCAAGACTACGACAACGATCGTCAGCGACACCGCGACACATTTGGAGACCCACACGACGTACACGCCGCCGCTGGCCGGCATGAGTGAAAGCACCATGGTGATGGACCAGACGTATACGGGCGCGTGTCCAGCGGGCGTTGAGCCGGGCGATATGGTGACGCCGGACGGGAAGAAAGTCGCTTCCTGGAAGCACTGAAGGGCAGCAATTCCAGTCCGGGTCGAGCTCAAAGCCCGCCGTGGAATCTTCCGAACGCGCGAGCAAGCATGACGGACATGAGCACGATGCCCGCACCCAGGACGAGCACGTGCTGCGTCTTGCGCAGGTCGAAGTCACCAACGCGACATACGAGCAGGTAGCCGACGGCCAGGTTGAAGAGGCCCCATAAGACATTGACCGTTGCGGAGGACAATCCTTCGCCGGGCGGTGATGCGAAGGGGCTCTGGAAAGCGTGCCCGGAGATTCCATTGCCGAGATGGGGCAGAGAGTTTGCGAGGAATGCACCGCCGAAGAAATACGCTACGTAGTGGTACCAGCGCATGGCCGCTCCCTTCTGGCGCGAGATTGAGTGATATCAGCCCAGGCCCACGATGAACTCGTGCAAGCGGTCGAGGCCGCGGGTCAGCTCGTGAAGCGAAGTGGCGTAAGAGATGCGGACGTGGCTAGTGGTGCCGAACGCTTCGCCGGGGACGACTGCCACGTGGGCGTCGGCAAGCAGACGCTCTGAGAATTGCAGCGTGTTCTGGATGCCTTTCTTGCCAAGCGCGACGCCGATGTTGGGATAGGCGTAGAACGCGCCTTTCGGCTCAGCGCATTTGACACCGGGGATCTCGTTCAAGCGACGCACGACGAAATCGCGGCGGCGGCGGTACTCGGCCAGCATAACCTGGACGGACTCCTGCGGTCCCCGGAGCGCCTCGACGCCGGCCTTCTGCGCAATGGAGGTCGGGTTCGAGGTGGAGTGGCTCTGCAATTTCAGCATGGCGCCGGCGACGGGCTGCGGAACCAAGCCGAAGCCCACACGCCATCCGGTCATGGCATAAGTTTTAGAAAGCGTACCCGCCACGAGAACCGTTTCCTTCGCACCGGGCAGAGACGCGATCGAAAACGGCGCGCCTTGATAGAGAAAGTGGCAGTAGCATTCGTCGGTCAACAGATAGATGCCGCGCCGCGAGGTCAGGTGATAGATTTTCTCGAACTCCTGCCGGTCGAGCACGGCGCCGCTTGGATTTGACGGCGAATTGATCAGAATCATCTTCGTGCGCGCGGTCAGGTAGGGCTCGATCATGGCCGCGGTCAGCGTGAAGCCGTTCTGCTCGTCGGTTTCCACGAAAACGCACTTGCCGCCAGCATAGTTCACAACATCTTTGTACGTCACCCAGTAGGGCACGGGAATGACCACTTCATCGCCGGGGTTGACGAGCGCCTGCGTGAGATTGAAGATGACGTGCTTGCCGCCTACACTGATGATGCATTCCGCAGGCGTGTACGAGGTGCCGAAATCGTGAGCGTGGCGCTCGCAGACCGCTTGTTTCAGTTCGAGCGTTCCGCCGGCATTGGTGTATTTGGTGAAGTTGCCCTCGATGGCGCGGATGGCGGCCTGCTTGATGTTGTCGGGAGTTGGGAAGTCGGGCTCACCGGCGCCGAAATCGACCACATCGACGCCCTGTGCGCGGAGCTTTTCCGCATCGGCCGCAACCTTCATGGTGGACGAAACGCTGATTAAAGCGATCCGGTCTGCAATTTCAGTTTTCAGTTCGAGTGCCATGTTCTCCTAATCCGAATGTTGATAAGACCTGGTTGTCACCGCATGAATGCGGCGGCGAAGGCGCACCTCGACGGATGGCGGTACGAGGCCGGCCATATTGCCACCAAGGCGGAAAACTTCCTTCACGATGCGCGAGCTGATGAACGAGTGCGCCTCGCCCGACATCAGGAATAATGTTTCGATTTCCGGGCGCAGCCGCCGGTTCATCAGCGCCATTTGCAGTTCCTTCTCGTAGTCCGATATGGCGCGTATGCCGCGCAGCAGCACGGTGGCACCGCGCGTGGCGGCGTAATCGACAAGCAGTCCATCGAAATGATCCACTTCGACATTTGGAAATCCGCGCAGCACCTCACGCAACATCTCCACGCGCTCTTCCACGCTGAACAACGGTTCCTTTTCGTCGTTGCACAGGATGGACACAATCAACCGGTCGAAGAGCTTCGAGCCACGTTCGATCAGGTCCAGATGCCCATTGGTGATGGGATCAAACGAGCCGGGATAGATGGCGATAACGGTCGGCGGCTTCGTGGCCAAGGGAAACCCTCTCGATGACGGTAAGTTTTGATTTTAGCCGAAAAAACAGGGACGCACAGAACGTCCGCATCGGCGCCACGAAGTTTGACTGTGCGGGTAGTTGACGCTAGGATAATGATGCGGGGTGGAGCAGTCTGGTAGCTCGTTGGGCTCATAACCCAAAGGTCGGTGGTTCAAATCCACCCCCCGCAACCAAAGCTCCCGCGGCTCTACGCCAACAAACGGGGCAATCCCCGAACCCGAACTGATTTCTAAGAACATAACATCTTCACTCGCAATCTATAGTCTTGGAAGTTTCTAAAGCCGTAGGCCTGGCGCTGCAGGACTTCCATTTTGTTGTGGAAGCCTGCGGTGATGCCGTTGTTGCTGGTGAAGCGCCACATGGACCGGATCGATCCCTTCCAACACGCTCGGAATTGATGAAGGCCCAATTCTAACCAAAGATATGGTTGATAACGGATTCAAAGGTCTTTATATCTATAATATGGAGGGGATCGCTTTTATGGCTAGTAGGATTGTTTTCAGAGGGTTAGGCTAAGGCTTCGCTCTCTTTCAGCCGATTGTGTGAGTGGTTCAGAGAGGACAAGGAACAGAATCATGACACTACATGCGCCGTTTGGCACGGAGCCGCGCACGAATGGTGATGCCCAGATATCTGCCGAAGGCCTAATGCAAGATTTCGAGCACCACTTGCGCCGCACCCTAGCCAAAGACCGCTATACGGCGACCGACCGCGACAGGTACTATGCCTTGGCTTTGGCCGTGCGAGATCGTTTGATTGAGCGCTGGATCGCGACCCAACAAACGCATCACAAACAGAACGTGAAACGACTCTACTACCTGTCGCTGGAATTCCTGATTGGCCGCCTGCTGGGAAACAATGTCATCAACCTGAACCTGGAGAATAGCTGCCGCAAAGCCATGTCGGATGTTGGGCTCGATTGGGAAAACTTCAGGGACTACGAAGTCGATGCAGGCCTCGGTAACGGTGGACTTGGCCGTCTCGCCGCATGTTTCCTTGACTCCCTCGCTACTTTGAACCTTCCGGCGATCGGCTATGGTCTGCGTTACGATTTTGGGATCTTCAAACAGAGAATCGTGAACGGCTACCAGGTGGAACAGCCGGATGAATGGCTGAAACTCGGGTATCCGTGGGAAATCGCGCATCCCGAGTTTTCTTTTCCGGTGCAGTTCGAAGGCAGGGTGGAGACTCTGACCGGATCGCGAGGCAAAGAATGGCGTTGGCTGGATGCGAAAACCGTCGTCGGCATGCCCTATGACCTTCCCGTCGTGGGCTACGGTGGCAAGACGGTAAACACTCTCAGGCTCTGGTCCGCGAAGGCGGCTGAGGAGTTCGATCTGGATGACTTCAACCGGGGTGAATATGTGGACGCAGTAGCCAACAAGGTCCTGGCAGAGAATCTGACGAAGGTCCTCTACCCGAACGATAACGTGTTCGAAGGCAAGGAACTCCGGCTGAAGCAACAGTACTTCTTCGTTTCCTGCACCCTTCAAGACATTCTTCGGCGGTTTAAGTCTGACGGCAACGCATGGGACGTTTTCCCTGATAAGGTCTTCATGCAGCTGAACGATACCCACCCTTCACTCGTCATCCCCGAACTGATGCGGTTGCTGATCGATCATGAAGGCCTGGGATGGGACCAGGCGTGGGACATCACGACCGCTTCAACGGGTTACACCAACCACACGATCCTGCCCGAAGCCCTGGAGAAATGGCCGGTCGGCATACTGGGGCGACTGTTGCCGCGGCACTTGCAGATTATCTACGAGATCAATGCCAAGTTCATGCGAGACATGGCCTCCCGGTATCCGCTCGACGTGGAACGGATGCGCCGGGTGAGCATTATTGAGGAAGGGGATCAGAAGCATATACGGATGGCCCATCTGGCTATCGTGGGGTCCTGCTCCGTCAACGGCGTCGCCAAGCTGCATAGCGAGCTCCTAAGAAATGTGGTCTTACGCGATTTTGCCGAATACTGGCCTGCCAAGTTCAACAACAAAACTAACGGGATCACTCAACGGCGCTGGCTTCTCAACGCCAATCCATGCTTGGCCCGTCTCATCACGGATGTAATTGGAGACCAATGGATCACGGATCTGGACGAGTTACGAAGACTGGAGCCGTTCGTCGACGATGCAGGTTTCCGCGAGAGGTTCCGGGCCGCCAAATTGCACAATAAACAGTTGCTGGCTGCCTACATCAAGCGCGAAGTGGGCATGCGGGTTTGGCCGGATTCGCTGTTTGACGTCCAGGTGAAGCGCCTGCATGAATACAAGCGCCAACTGCTGCTGTTGCTCTATATCATTACGCTCTACAACCGCCTCAAGCGGGATCCCGGGCTGAACATCGCGCCGCGAACGTTCATCATCAGTGCGAAGGCGGCGCCCGGCTATTCGATGGCGAAGCTCATCATCAAACTCGTACATCAGGTGGCAGAGGTCGTCAATCGAGATCCCCAGCTCGCCGACAAGCTGAAGGTCGTGTTCCTGCCGAATTACAGCGTATCGCTAGCAGAGCGCATCATTCCCGCCGGAGATCTTAGCGAGCAGATTTCGCTGGCCGGCACGGAGGCATCGGGGACCGGCAACATGAAGTTGCAGCTCAATGGGGCGTTAACGATAGGAACACTCGATGGAGCCAACTTGGAAATTCTGGAGGAGGTCGGCCAAGAGAATATCTACATTTTCGGGCTCACTGCTGCTGAAGTAGAGGACCGCCGGCGCAGTTATGATCCATGGGCGATCTATCACGGCGATGAAGAAATACGCCGGGCTTTGCAGCTCATTGAACGCGACTTCTTCAACATGTTGGAGCCGGGCATCTTTCGCCCTATCACGGATTCGCTGTTGTCCGGTGGCGACCACTACATGTTATTGGCCGACCTCCGGCAATACATCGAAACTCAGGAGAAGGTAGACGCGGCATACAAAGATCCCGACGGGTGGGTGAGGAAGGCCATTTTCAATGTGGCGCGCGCCGGTAGATTTTCTTCGGACCGTACCATCCGCGAGTACGCAACCCAAATATGGCACGTCGATCCATGTGAGGTAGTCCCCGAGTAGCAAGTCATGGCTTTCGTGGTGTCGGCGGCGCCTGACTCATATGAAGGGGGTCGGCGGATTTGAGGGCCGCGTCAGCGGAAATCCCACAGGCCGGAGGGTTGCGCCCGGAACCGCTACTATGGCCCGTTCGCTTCCTCCAGCGTGCGTATTGTAGCCACTACTTCACTGCGGGAACCCAAACATTATTGGCCGAAGCGAGCTCGACTCCGGCGACTTCGGTCGCCAGGGACACATACTGCAATCCGGCCTTCTTATCTGGAGTGGCGTGAAACGTCAGGAGATATTGATTCTCGAGGACGTTCTGTATCCGGTCAAGGTACGGCTTGAACGCGACCGGGGCCTGAAGACCCAAAAAGAACGATTCCCCACCCGTTTCGTCCGACAACTTGGCGATGCCGATCTGGCCGTTGTTCGCCTCCCAAAAGTTGTGGCGCAGGCGTCCCACACCGGGAGAGTAGATCGTATGAATGATGGTTCCCGTGCGCTGAGCGACGGCGCTCGCGGAATCCACATCCGGGCTGAAGAGGCCGAGGCCACGGCCTCCCCAACCGCGGCGAGCACGATCGATTCCGTCGGTTACCATGATCACCTCACGCCGATTGGTGTGCTCCGGCCAGCGCTGCATGAGATCCATAACCGAAAGATAGGGGCTGCCGTAGGCTCCTGTGGAACCGAGCGGCAACCGTAACGCCTTGGCCGCGGCGGCGTGGTCCGTCGTAAAGTTCTGCGCAATCCGAACGATGCCATTTCGCATGTAGCCGACCCCTACGGAGGTAGTGGGCGGCTGATTGTCGATGAAGCTTCGTAAGTCGTTCAATTGGACACCAAGACTGCTGTCGGAAGCGTCATCAATCAGAATGAACAGATCCAGTCCGGCGCGATCGCCGCGCGCGGGAGTCCAGCCGGCAACCTGCAGCCGATCGTTGCCCTGTTTCACAATCACATCTTCGTGATTCACTTCCGGCATTCGCTTTCCTTCACCCTGCACTGCCAGTGTCACCGTCATTTTCACGGGTACGGTTGGCACAGGCGTTTGAGCATGCAAAGAGAACAAGCTCGTCACCGCATATGTGAAGATGACGAGCGCTCGCTGTGAGAATCGATAATTTTTCATTTCAGCCTCCATTGGCTAACCGGGCGTTCACCCGGGCTGTAAAGTGAGTTAGTCGCCGGACACGGTGTTTTGCACATCCTTTGCGGGTGCGCCGCTCGGCCCTTCGCAGCATCTGGATGCAAGTGCGCGTCCATCGCAGTGCGCGGTGGGAGCGCAGGTGCCTTGAAGAGCACTAGCAAGTTGGCGACGAGGAGACTTTACTCGTGAAGAATCAGGGTTATGATGCAGCGTTACACCCGAACATATGGTTGCGCGGTATGAGCGGGTCAGCATAAAGCGCTGCCGCATCGAACCTATGAAACGTGTCGAGTGGAAGCCGCCGGGTCGCACCGTTTCGGCGTCGTGGCCAAGTTATTCGATTTTGGGCCTTTGCCGGCAAGGCATAGCTCATTCACGCATCCTACTAATGGAGGATAGAATCTCGCCGGAGGGCGACCTATCATGAAGCTGGGTGAGGTTGTGAAGGCCAGCGCCAAGGGGTCATTAACGGGGAATACGCAGCGCCGCATCTCGATCGTGGATGACGATGCGTCGATCCGCGAGGCACTGAAGAGCCTGATGCGATCGGTTCGATACAATGTGGAGGCCTTCGCATCCGCGGAGGAGTTCCTGGCTTCCGAACGTCGGAAAGATACGGATTGCCTGATCCTCGATGTCTACCTGCCGGGGATGAACGGGTTCGAACTTCAGAACCATTTGAACAGAGAAGGGTCCGGCATTCCAATCGTCTTCATCACAGCGCATTCCGACGAAAGTTCGCGACAGCGGGCGCTAAAGGGCGGCGCCGTCGAGCTATTAGCCAAACCGGTCCGCCGGGAAGCTTTGTTTAGAGCCATTCAGTCAGCGATCGAACACTAACACCTGAGCCATTACGCTCACGATCCATCAACTGAGAAACGGCCAAACGCGCGGGAGTTAGTTCGAGATACCACTGATGAGGTATCGTGTTGTGGATTCGGCACTTTCCAGAGCCAAAATGAGCAGCCATGTCCTACTAAGAGAGGATATTATTTGGGCCTTAGGACAGCTTACTATTGAACTCAGGAAATATTCATCGCGGTCCTAAGTGAGACTAGGATCCGTTATTAGAATGGAGCAGACAATGATTGTGAAGACTTTTAACATCGCTAACGGTGCCGCGTCAGTCTCCGGTGCCTGGGCTGCTGAACGGCAGGACATCAAAAAGCTTCACGTCGCCGGCGACGGTGAGTTTGACTATGGCCAGCACGGAATCATTGGAAATAGCCGGGCTATCCGGTCGGTTATGGACCAGGTCCGCATGGTAGCGCCCGCGGACACAACGGTACTCGTTCAGGGCGAAACTGGAACGGGAAAAGAGCTCTTCGCTCAGGCCATTCATAAAATGAGCCGCCGGCGCAATGCTCCGCTGATCACGTTGAACTGTGCGGCGATTCCCGCGGGACTGCTCGAAAGCGAACTGTTTGGCCACGAGCGAGGCGCGTTTACGGGAGCTTTGACACAGCGCATTGGCCGCTTTGAACTGGCCAACGGCGGAACGCTGTTCCTGGATGAGGTCGGCGAAATGGCTTTGGATCTACAAGTAAAGTTACTGCGCGTGTTGCAGGAGCAGGCGTTCGAAAGGCTGGGTGGCGTGCGAACCTCACGCGTGGATGTTCGCGTGGTAGCAGCGACAAATCGAGACCTGGAGCAGATGGCCGAAAAGAAGGAGTTTCGCGCCGATCTTTTTTACCGCCTGAGTGTCTTTCCGATTTCTCTGCCCGCGCTGCGCGACCGCTCCGAGGATATTCCGGAAATGGTGCGCTACTTTGTCGCCAGGTACGCCGAGCGAATGAACAAGCAGGTGGACATCATCCCGCCGGAAACGATGGAGGCGCTGGTTACTTACACCTGGCCCGGCAACGTACGCCAGTTACAAAATTTCATCGAACGCGGCGTAATTGTTTCCACAGGGCGCTTGTTTCAGCCGCCGCTCGGTCAATTGCGACGGCAGAGCAGCAACGCGATCCAAAGCAGCGGGAGCAGAAAGACTCTTGAGGATGCCACGCGCGATCATATACTTCAGGTTTTGAAGGAGACCAATGGCGTGGTCGGAGGCAAGCACGGAGCGGCAGCATTATTGGGTATCGCGCGAACGACCCTGGTTTCCAAGCTGCGGCGGTTGGGCCTCGAGTCCGCACCGGACGAAGTGCGTAGCGAGAGTGCGGGCCGGAGTCACGCGTTTGCTTCGGTGGCGTGATTAGACCGCACCCTGCTGATTATGAACCGGCAACTTGTCTCCATCGTGATCGTGTTGACCGCTTGTGGAAGGCGCCATGGCCCGGTTGGCGCGCCTTACTTGCCACTGGTGGAAGTGGAAGCTACTTACGGCCGGCTCATTACGGCTGGGAACCACCCGACACCGGACCAACATGGAACCGGTGAGCGGGTAGGGCTTTTCCAGGATGCGAGCGGAACGGTCTGGGGTTTTCCGCTAATCGTAGCCAGTAACGGCTCCGTACTCGCTTGCGCACCGCCGGCGATTCGCGAAGGAAAGGTTACAGACACCTTTCCCGCGGGCTCAACCATCATCGGCTCTACGAACGCACCAACGGGCTGGCGAGGTGGCACCGGAGGGTTGGAGCTCCTGCTGCGAGATCAAAAGGGTTCTGTCTCTTGGCAGGCCATCCGCGGTGCTCCGTTCGCGACGGGGCCGGCATGTTGGGCGCCTAAGTCCCCCGGGCCACCGCAACAACTCCACTACTACCGCCTCGTCCCGCGAGCGGGCGATCAACATTAGCGAATGCTTCGCGACGCCGGAATGGGAACATCATGTCGGAAACAGGAGTTCACGCCGCACAACTGATTTTGCTGTTGTTGCTGCTATTCGTTGCCGCTTTCGCGGCGCTGGCCCGAAAGCTGCAGACACCTTATCCCATCATTCTGGTCATCGCCGGTCTGCTGCTTAGTTTTATACCGGGAATCCCCAAGGTGAATCTGGATCCCGAGCTGATCTTCCTGGTGGTGCTGCCGCCGCTGTTGTACGCAGCCGCGTGGGTTACGTCGTGGAGGGAGTTTTCCCGCAACCTGGTAAGCATCATGATGCTGGCTTTCGGCCTGGTCGGCTTCACCGTTTTCGGCATCGCAGCAGCGGGTCCGTGGTTATTCCCTGGTTTTGATTGGCGAGTCGGATTCGTACTAGGCGCCGCCGTAGCCACAACCGACGCGATTGCCGCGACATCCATCGCGAAACGAATCGGATTACCCAAGCGTATCGTGCACTTGCTGGAAGGCGAGAGCCTTCTTAACGATGCAACCGGATTGCTCGCCCTGGAATTTGCCACGTTGATGGTAGTCGACGGCCATGATCCCGGCGTGCTGACGGGCGGCGTGCGCCTTGCGTATCTTTGCATCGCGGGCCTCGGAAGCGGGTTGATACTGGCACGCATCGTGGAGTGGGTGGAGCATCGCATTGACGACGGGCCCATCGAGATCGCTCTCAGCATTCTGGTGCCATACGCAGCGTATCTGACTGCGGAGGCCGTCCACGCGTCGGGAGTGCTTGCGGTCGTCGCCGCCGGGCTTTATCTCGGCCCGAAGAGCTCCGAGTTCTTTTCTCCGGGCGTGCGGCTCCAGGCCCGCGCTGTCTGGGACGCCCTCAATTTCATCTTGAACGGATTCGTGTTCGTCATCATAGGCCTGCAGCTCCCCTCTGTGCTGGCGGGAGTCAGGGAATTGTCCACCGGCCGGCTCATCTGGTATGGCGCATTGTTCAGCATGTTCTTGATTTTGCTGCGTCTCTTCTGGACTTTTCCAGGTGCCTATGTGGCGCACTTCATTCGCACGCGGCTGCTTCACCAGAACGAACAGCGTCCGGGCCCGCGGCAGATTTTTATCGTGGGCTGGACCGGTATGCGGGGGGTCCTCGCGCTGGCGGCCGCTATGTCGCTGCCAAAAACCGTCGCCGACGGAAGCCCGTTTCCGCATCGGGATTTGATCGTTTTCCTGACATTCTCCGCCATTCTCGTGACGCTCGTGCTTCAAGGCCTGACTCTTCCTTCGCTGATTCGGTGGTTGGGTCTCGCGGAGACCCCTGGCCCCAAGTGCGAAGAGTTGGAAGCCCGCAGACGGGTGCTCGAAGCCGCATTGAGCCGTCTGCAAGAAATGCGCAAAACGGATTCTCCAGAATCGCGCGAGCTATACGACGATTTGGAGCGCCACTATCAGCAACGGCTGGCGAGAGTCCGCGTATCCGCGCGGGACGATGACAAGGTCCACGCCGAAAGTTACTCACGCTACCTGGATCTTTCGCGGACGCTTCTAGCCACCGAGCGCGATGCCGCATTGCGCCTGCGGGACCAAGGCCGCATCAACGACGAAGTGCAACGCGAGATGGAGCACGATATGGATTTGCGTGAGACGCGACTGGCGGCCGCTGATGGGCACGGAGCGGGATGATGGCAGCTCCCGTCAGAACGCTGCGGGATTGGACAACGGCAAGTCGACGGTGATGGGCGCGTGATCGGAAACGCCGTCGGGCACCGAATTGTTGAGATCGCGCATGGTCAGAGGGAAGTGGGGAGCGAATTCGTAGCTCATCCCCTCTCCGCGCGGCCGAGGAATGAAAGGCTTCACCAGAAACCAATCCAGCTTGTAACGGCCCACCAAGCCGCCGAAGTCGCGCTTCAAAGTGAACGTCGGCTCGAATCCCTTGAGCGCGCGCTGGTTGCTATTTGCCAGGGTTCCGCCTTTCTGGTGCTGGTTCCGCTCCGTTTCCCCGCGGAAATCGAAGGCATTTCGGTCCGCGAACCGAAACTGCTCCACATGCCGGAATAGCTGCGCCTCTTTGTTGCTGCCAACCACGGGAAGATGAGTAGATGTTGGGTCCTGATGGTTCTTGAAGTACTTGACCGGCGTCAATACTGTTAACGGCAGGGAGGCAGGCGTTCCCCACTTCAATGCCTGGGTAACCCAAAACTCATAGTCCTTCACGCGATTGAGAATCTCGCGCCGAATCGAGGTCGGAGTATTGTCGGCACCAGTTGTGTTTAAGTCGCCAGCCATAATCACCGGGTGCTCCAGGTCCTTGATTTGGGTGAGCAGGGCATCCATCTGCTTGGTTCGACACCCGGGCTTGCACTTGTTTTCCAGGTGTACGTTGACCACCGTAGCCAGTCCGCCCGGCAGCTCGGGAATTCTTATGTCGGCGATGACTGCCATGCGCCCGCCTTGGCGAACCTCGCGTTCGATCCGCTCCAGAAAGATCTTGTTGGCACCCAGGCGTTTGCCCTGCTCCAGTTTTGAGATCGTGGCTTTCTCCGTGTTGAACCAGTCGTGGCAAACAGGCAGACGGAAGATGCGGGCGTTCTGAATGGGATATCTGCTAAGGACGGCGCTACCGTGGAGACCCAGGTAACGATTCGGGTCCGGCGCGAGGTCTTGTTGCATCTGTTGCGTGAGGCGGGGATCTTCCAATTGGAACTTTTCCATGCCGAGGTCGTCCAGGCGATCCACCTCAACAAACTCCACTCCGAACACGTAGTTCATTCTTAAGGCGGCCGCGAGATCCTTGGCGACATCGCGATAGTCGGTCCGTTTCATGCCGAGGTCCACTTCGTTCAGCACGACTAAGTCAGCGTCGCGCAGCGCGCGAAGTTGCTGCTCGATTTGCGGCAGCTTGTTCGGGTCAAGCATCCCCCCGTCTTGTGCGGCGTGTTCGAATCCGTCGGGATCGGAGAGGGCCAACCGGATGAGATCGAAATTGAGGCCGCGTTCGATGTTCCAACAGGCAACGCGCAGAATCGGTCCGAGTCCGCTAACCGAAGGCCGATGAGGTTGCGTGTTCCCTAAAACAGCTTGATTGCTGAGGAACGGAGTCGTCAGAAGATGGTCGAGTTTTTCTTTCAAGGGTGACGCGGGTTGATCGGTGCCCGACAGGGTAATCAGGTCGTCGAAGTTCAGGAGCTCGGGTGCGGTTGCAGGCGAGAGTTCTTGCGCCGCGGCCAGGTACGGGAGGATCACGACGGCGCAAAGCGGCGAAACGAGGCGTCTACTCATGGCGTCTCCTGGTGGGCTCCGGCCGGCCCTGATACTTATATAGACGAATGAAGGGGCCCAGAACAACGGGAAGCTCTGGGCCCGCCTGATAGGGCTGTTGTGTCTACGCGTGCTCCGCACCGGGTGAGCCATCGCATGCGATAAGTTACTTCGTTTTTGCCGCGACAAGCCGCAGACTGAACGCGGTGCCGAGCGACAGTAAGCCAATGAGCGCGACTAGGGGCATCGACGTTGCGGTAGCCGGCAACCTCTCCGGTAATTCACGAGGAGGTGCGGAAGGCTCGGTGGTCACGAAGGCTTCAGGCAACTCCACTTCCTCACCAGTCGGCTTTTCCGCTTTCAATGGCGCAGCGTTCAGTGCCATCACTTCCGGACCGTCCATGGTAATGTCGCTTTTAGTCGTGTCGGGCGTCAGCTCAGCCGGCATGGCGGGAACCGGCGTATTGTTGGCTTTTGCTAACGCGACGGCTTCGGTCTTGGGATAAACAAATTCATGGCCGTAGTGTCTGCCGGGGTACAACCACGCTTTGATGGCGTCCGGAGACCCGGACGGCCGCTCAAGAAACTTGATGATCGGTTTGCTCGCGGGGCGGAGATGGTAATCGGGAATCGCGAGAAAGGTCCCGAAAACATGGTCTTCCGTCTCGTTGAACACCTGCACGATATGCCGGTTTGCGTGCGAATTGGCTAGCTTGAAGACATAGGTTCCTGCCGGCAGTACCTGGCCCGGAATCTCCACCGGGCCGCTGAATGTGAATACGGTTTTCTGGTTCCATTCGTCGGCCTTTGCGGTGCGCAATAGCGTCAAGGCGCCAAGGCCGACCACCAACGTCATGAGGATTTTCAACTTACTCATTTGCACTCTCCTAAGCGAAAATTTGGCTGGCGGATTCTTGCGATCGCCTTCCGGTTTTCGCAAAACGCAATTTCCGACCCAAAGCCGTTTCTTCGTTAATCGTTTGCGTATCCGGCGTGCCGTCAATGTTTTGGTGCTTCTGTCGAGAAGCCGGAGACGCGGGCAGCCCATCGCACGGATGCGTGTTTGACGAAACCGTGCGACGCGATTTGATTGCCGAGCGTCGGGGCTGTGCGCGAGGGTAAATCGGAAACTGAAGGTTCTCCCCACGCATCACATGACAAAGGGCGCGGCGCGCAACAGCTTAGCCGGCTTCTGGATGGGTTAATCTCAAGATACTGATCGACAATCGCTAACGGCATCCATGAGCGTCACCGCAAGCACTCCCGAGACCCATTGGCCAAAGTCGCGGACGGTACGTATTGGGTTGGCTCTCTCGCTCGTAGGGCTTGCCCTTGGCCTGACTGTGCTCCTCCAGAGCGTTGTGTCTACGGCAGGGTACATATTTTTCTACGCGGCCGTGCTGGCGAGCGCCTGGTTCGCCGGGCCTTGGTCCGGTTGGGTCGCGGTTATTCTGAGTGCGCTGGCAGTGCAATACTTCTTCATCCCCCCGATCCATTCGTTTGGAGTCAGCCGGGAGTTTCTTCCCGTGTTCATCGAGTTTGCGGCATCCTCGGCGGTGGTTGGCTGGTTTAGTTCGTGGCGGAAGCAAGCCGAAGCCGAGCTTCGCTATGCGCGCGATGAACTGCAGATCAGAGTTGACGAGCGGACCGCCGAACTCAGGCACACCAATGAACAATTGTTGGGCGAGATGGCGGAGCGCAAGCGCGCGGAAGAAGCGTACTACGAAGCGCAGGCTGAACTCGCTCGCGTAACTCGTATGAGCGCCATGGGCGCGCTCGCGGCATCTATCTCCCACGAAGTGAATCAACCACTGGCAGCCGTTGTTACCAGCGCTGACGCCTGTATGATGTGGCTCTCGAGTGAGCCGCCCAACCTCGAAGAGGCGCGTGCTGCGGTCGAGTGCATCGCCCAACAGGGAACGCGCGCCAGCGACGTCATCCGCCACATTCGCGCCATGTTCACGAAGAGGACCCCGGAACGAACCCGGGTCCAAATCAATGAACTGATTCGCGACGTGACGGCCCTCATCGAGGCGGCGGCATTGCGAAATCAAGTCGCGGTGGAGACCGAGCTAGCCGACGGTCTCCCGGACACGATTGGCGATCGGGTTCAACTGCAACAAGTGATCGTCAACCTCATGCTGAACGGAATTGAAGCCATGAGCAACGTCACGGACCGGCCGCGGCGTCTCGTGATACGTTCGGAGATGCGGAATCCCGATGAGGTGTTGGTCGGCGTCGAAGACAGCGGCGTCGGCATCGCACCAGAGGACGAGAAGCGCATTTTCGATGCCTTCTTCACAACCAAGGACCAGGGAATGGGCATGGGATTGTCCATCAGCCAATCCGTCATCGAGGCCCATGGCGGCAGGTTGTGGGCTACCAGGAACAGCGATTACGGCTCAACCCTTCAATTCGCTTTGCCGACCGACCGGCACTCAACGCCATGAAGGAATCGGATCCGATCGTCTTCGTGGTGGACGATGATGCGGCGGTTCGGGACGCCGTGAAGCGGCTGATCGCCTCGGTAGGCCTGCGCGTGGAGGCATTCGGCTCCACGCACGAATTTCTCGGCGGAAAGCGCCCGGACGCGCCGGCGTGCCTGGTGCTGGATGTGCGGCTGCCCGACGCGAGCGGACTCGAGCTGCAACGCGAGTTATCCGTAGCCGGCATTCACATTCCAATCATTTTCATTACCGGTCATGCAGATGTCCCCATGACTGTGCAGGCCATGAAAGCGGGAGCGGTTGAATTCCTCACCAAGCCGTTCCGCGGGCAAGAGCTACTCGATGCGATTCAGGAAGCCATTGCAAAAGACCGTTTGGCCTGGAACGAGCGCGCGCAAATGAAGGAACTCCGCGCGCGCTACGATTCCCTGACAGCCCGTGAGAAGGAAGTGCTGCAACTGGTCGCCTCCGGATTACTCAACAAGCAGATCGGCGCCGAGTTGGGAACGAGTGAATTGACTATAAAGACCCACCGCGGGCGGGTGATGCAAAAAATGTTCGCGGAGTCGCTGGCGGACCTGGTTAGAATGTTCGAAAGGCTGAAGCCTTCCGTCGTGATCCCAAAGCAATCAGGTCCGCCGTCGGGGTCGTAAGGAGGCTTCGCGCCTGTCGATGGCTAGGACTCCGCCGGCGCCACCCGCAGATTGTCCGAGACGTGGGCGCTCACTTTCAGGGCTCGCTGATGAACCATGCTGCGGTCGGTGTCCGAATCGACAACGCCTTCCAGTGTGACCCATCCATCTTTCACGATGATATGAATCGGAGGAGTCGCGCGAGTGCCATACTTTTCGAGCGGCTGCGTTTCGTAGATTGCCCGATAGACCTTCATGCGCAGCACATCATCTCGGCGAGATGATGGCAGCACCTCAATATGGTTGGCGACGCCTTCCACTCCGTTGACCTGCTTTACGGCGCGTTCCGCGCTTTCTCTGATTCGATCGCCGGTTACCTGCCCCGACAATGTGATGTTCCTGCCTTGGACTTCGAAACGAATCGTGTCGAACACGCCATAGGACGGCAGCATGGCGAGGCTCTCATGGATAGCCCACTCGAAATTATCGAGGGTCCGGCCTGCCCACTGATGCCCCTGTGGAAAGGCGCTCAACGCCGCTAGCAAGGTTACGCATGCGACCCGTGAAATTCTTTGCAGCCAATTGTCTTTCATGATTCTCATCTCCTGTTCGAGTCGACCATTCGCGGTGTCGCGTGTGCGGCCGTTCTCGTCATAGCGATGGCAAGCGCTGCTCCAACGCTCTTTGGAACAAGCAGGGTGGCCATCTGATTTCTCTTCATGCGTTTGGGTGATCGTTACTCCATTGGTGCGAGTTGACGAACTAACGATCGAGATCCGGAAGTCGCAATGCTGCGACGTCGCCACAAAACCGTACGCTTCCTGACAAGAAACTCGACCAGCCGAATTATTTGTGGGTGATTTTTCGCAGATGCATTTGCTGTCCACGGCCGATAAGATTTTTTGTCTTGACCGGCCCAGGTCTTCGGCCAATAATTCTGTTAGAACATTCCGACCTAATCAAAGTGTCGCCGGCTTCGTTGGAGTTTTGCCAGGACGGCTCAAGTGCATCGCAGGCGGAGCGTTTATTTTTGCTCGGAGGTATTGGGGTAGTGCGCCGGTATGGCGCTCTACCGTGACACGTGGCGTTTCAACTGGTTGCCAACTGGCGGAAATCGTCGCCGAAGGTGGAGAGCAGATGGCTGAACAGACGAGAACTCAAGCACTTGTGGATGTCGAAGAGGAGATTGCGCAGAGACTACAAGCAGAGCGAGCGCGGCTGAGACGTGATGCCGGACTGGTGCAGTTGATGCCGTTTCAACGTCCGGTGGAAAGGGCGTTTAGAGCCGAAGAGCGCGACAAAGTCACTATCTTATTTGGAGGGCTCACTTGGAAGCATGAAGCTCTGATCCGCGCTGTATTTCAGGGATGCGGATATAAGTGCGAAATCGTACCCTGCCCGGACGTTCCGGCTTTCCAGATCGGAAAAGAATACGGCAACAACGGTCAGTGCAATCCAACCTACTTCACGGTCGGTAATCTCGTCCAGTATTTGCAGAAGCTTGAAGCCCAGGGCATGCCCAGGCAGGACATTATCAATAACTACGTGTTCTTCACCGCGGGATCGTGCGGTCCGTGCCGGTTCGGCATGTACGAGGCGGAGTACCGCTATGCGCTGCAGAACGCGGGCTTCGACGGTTTCCGCGTGCTGTTGTTCCAACAACAAGAAGGGATCAAAGCGGCATCCGGCGAGCCCGGTCTGAAGTTCACCGTGGATTTCGGCATGGGAATGCTGAACGCTCTGCACCTGGGCGACGCGATGAACGAGATCGCATATCAGATCCGCCCTTACGAAGTGAATCGCGGCGAAACCGATCGTGCTTATAGCCAATCGATGGATCAGTTGGTGCGCCTGCTGCGCGACCGGAAGCCCTTCGAGATTCTGGAGTCGGCGCCCGGGTGGGCCAAGGGTTATCTCTCGCGGCCGGAAAAGAAGAAGCTTAAAAACACCCTGAACACGCTGGGCAAAATCCGCGAAAATCTCTACGGCGATGTTTTCATGGATACGCTGGAGGAAGTCCGCGAGCGTCTGAATCGAGTTGAGGTGGATCGCCTGCGAGTGAAGCCGATCGTGAAGATCACCGGTGAGTTCTGGGCACAGACGACTGAAGGCGACGGCAACTTCCATATGTTTGAGTTTCTGGAGCGCGAAGGCGCGCAAGTGCTGGTAGAGCCTATCGCGACGTGGGTCGCCTACTTGCTCAACCAGGCCAAGGCGATCTCGGCGAGGAAGAAAACCGTCGAAGAGCATCACAACCGCTTCCAATCGTGGGAGGTGCACAAGTTACTGGCGCGCGAGAAGCGTTACGGCAGCAAATGGCTGATGCTGACATTTGGCGAAGCTATGTGGGCGCATTTCTACCATCGCGTCATCGACCTGCTCGGCGGCAGTGCACATCGGCTCGTTTCCCAGAAGGAACTGGCGCGGCTGGCCGAGCCGTTCTATAACCGATTCGCACGCGGAGGCGAGGGCCACCTCGAAGTCGGCAAGAATGTTTATTACACTGTGCACCACCTCTGCCATATGGTGCTGGCGTTGAAACCGTTCGGCTGCATGCCGTCGTCGCAATCGGACGGCGTGCAATCGGCCGTGATCAACAAGTTCAAAGATATGATTTTCCTGCCCATCGAAACGTCGGGCGAAGGTGAAGTTAACGCGCATAGCCGCGTGCAGATGGCCCTCGGTGAAGCCAAGGCGAAAGCCAAGGCCGAATTCGAAACCGCTCTGAAATCCACCGGCAAGCGCCTGGACGACATCAAAGACTACGTGGCCGATCATCCGGAGCTGCGTCGTCCCTTCTATCACGTGCCGCATCGCGAAGGCGTTGCCGGCACGGCAGCGCAGTTTGTTTTGCATGTCAACGATCGTATGAACCGGCGCAATCGTTTCTGGCCGGTGCGCGAGACCATTTCCAGACGAAGCGTAGCCTGATTTCGGGACCGATCGAGGACAGGAGACAATTCATGCACTCGGAACATCATCAGAGCCGTTTTATGGTTGGTCTCGACGTCGGTTCCACCACGGTTAAGGCCGTGGTGATCGAGCGCGAAACCGACGAGATCGTTTGGCGGGATTACCAGCGGCACGAAACCAAGCAGCCGGAGAAGGTGCTGGAGTTTCTGCGCCGTATGGAAACCGACGTTAATATCACGCCGCGCAATTCCCGGATCTTCATGACCGGTTCAGGCGGAGGAACGCTGGCGGAATTCATCGGCGCGAAATTCGTGCAGGAAGTCACCGCGGTTTCGCTAGCGGTGGAGAAAATGCACCCGGAAGTTTACTCGGTGATCGAGCTCGGCGGGCAGGACGCCAAGATCATCGTCTTCAAAGAAGACGCCGAGAGCGGGCGCAAGAAGAAAATTCCATCGATGAACGACAAGTGTGCCGGCGGGACGGGCGCGGTGATCGACAAGATCAATGCCAAGCTGAAGATCCCCGCTGAAGAACTGGGCGCACAAGGTTACCACGGCATCAAGCTGCACAAAGTGGCAGGCAAGTGCGGTGTGTTCGCCGAGACGGACGTCAACGGCTTGCAAAAGGAGGGCACGCCGCCAGACGAGTTGATGGCATCGCTGTTCGATGCGATTGTTCTGCAGAATCTCACGGTGCTTACGCGCGGCCACACGCTGAAGCCGCACGTTCTGCTGCTCGGCGGTCCGAATTCCTTCATTAAGGGAATGCGGGAAGCCTGGCAGGCGAATATTCCCAAAATGTGGCGCGATCGCAAGGTGGAGATTCCAGACGGAGCCAAGCCCGAGGAATTGATCAAGGTTCCGCAGAACGCGCAGTATTTCGCCGCCATCGGAGCGGTGGAATTCGGTAAAGACGAAGACGATTGCGTCGGCTGCTACCGCGGCACCGAACACCTGATCCATTACATGGAAGTCGGCCGTCAGGAAGAGAAAGCTAAATCGGGCGCGAGCGGTCTGGTGAAAACGAAGGATGAGTTGGATACCTTCCGCGAGCAGTACAAGCGGAAGAAATTCACGCCGGCGGCATTCCAGCGCGGCAGCACGGTCGCCGGGTTCGTTGGCGTAGACGGCGGCTCGACGTCGACCAAGGCCGTATTAGTCGATGAAAAGGGCGACATCCTCTGCAAGGTGTACCAGCTTTCGAACGGCAACCCGATCCAGGACACGATCGATATGTTCGAAGGGCTGCGCAAGCAGGTGGAGGATCAGGGCGCGCACTTGAAAGTGATGGGCGTGGGTACCACGGGCTACGCCAAGGACGTCCTCAAGGATGTGCTGAATGCCGACGTGGCGCTGGTCGAGACCGTGGCACACACCGAATCGGCCATGAAGTTCTACGACGATCCGCACGTGATCGTGGACGTGGGCGGGCAAGACATCAAGCTGATCGTGCTCAAAGACGGGCGCGTGAAGGACTTCAAACTCAACACGCAGTGCTCCGCGGGCAACGGGTATTTTCTGCAATCGACCGCGGAAGGTTTCGGCATGAAGGTGGAGCAATTCGCGGACCTGGCATTTTCGGCGCAAGCCATGCCCGTCTTCGGTTACGGCTGCGCGGTATTCATGCAGTCGGACATCGTGAACTTCCAGCGGCAAGGCTGGCGCGCGGAGGAAATCCTTGCGGGCTTGGCGGCGGTGCTGCCGAAAAACGTATTCCTTTACGTGGCGAGCATTCCGAACCTGGCCGCGCTTGGCTCGCGCTTTGTCTTGCAGGGTGGCACACAGAATAATCTGGCGGTGGTGAAGGCGGAAGTCGATTTCATCCGGTCGAGTTTCCGGGCGGCGGGCAAGAAGCCCGAAATCATCGTGCATGAGCATTGCGGTGAATCGGGCGCGATCGGCGCGGGCGTGGAGGCGCTACGGCTCTGGAGGAACGGCAAGGAGACCACGTTCATCGGGCTCGACGCCGTGCGCAACATTCAATACCGCACCACGCGCAATGAAGACACGCGCTGCAATTTCTGCAAAAACAACTGCCTGCGCACGTTCATTGACATCAATACCGGCGGCAAGGATACGTTCGTGCCGTTGACCCGTGTGACCAAGGTCCCGATGCGCGCCGGCGAACAGCGGCTGATCATCGCGACGTGCGAAAAGGGCACGGTCGAAGATGTCAACGCCATGAAGGAAATCAAGGCCGGCCTCGACGAAAAGAAGAATGCTTATCCGAATTTCGTAGATATGGCGGCGCATGACGTCTTCCGGCCGCGCAACCCGAAGAGTGTGGCCGATCCGATTCCCGCCCGCGGCTGGACCAAGGCAACGCGCGAGCGAATCGAATTGATGAAGAACCGCAAGAACCTGAAGATCGGCCTTCCGCGTGTGCTGAACATGTACAGCCACGCCCCGTTGTTTAGCGCATACCTGGAAAGCCTGGGAATCCCCTCGGAGAATATCGTCTTTTCGGATTACACGAGCGGCGATCTCTACCGTGCGGGCTCCAGCCGCGGGGCCATTGACCCCTGCTTCCCCGCCAAGATCGGCATCGCGCATGTACACAATCTGATCGCCATTAAGGGCGCGCGCAAGCAGTTCAACGTCATCTTTTTCCCGATGTTCGACGTGCTGACTTCGCCGCTGTTCAACATCGTTGCGGCGAACGCGTGTCCGACTGTGACGGCGACTCCGGAGACGGTGAAAGCCGCGTACACCAAAGAAACGGATGTCTTCAAGGACCACGGCATCACGTATCTCGATCCGGTCGTCAACCTGCAAGACCGAGAGCTTTTCGCGCAGCAGATGTTCGCCGCGTGGAAGCCGATCCTCGGTTTGTCCGAAGAGGAGAACGAACGTGCGATCGAGTGCGGTTACGCGGCACTCCAGGATTACGAGACCGGCATCCGCAAGCGGGCGCGCGAGGTTCTCGATGAACTGGAACGGGAAGACCGCATTGGCATCGTGATGCTGGGGCGCGTTTATCACCATGACCCAGGTTTGAATCACGAAATCCTCGAGGAATTCCAGAAGCTCGGCTATCCGATCTTTTCGCAGAGCACGCTGCCACTCGATGAAGACCTCCTGGAACGCTTGTTTACCGAGGATGTCCAGAGCGGGCTTATCAAGCATCCGCTCGAAATCCAAGATGTTTGGAAGAACTCGTATTCGTGCAGCACCAACCACAAGGTCTGGGCCGCGAAATTCACGGCACGGCACCCGAACCTGGTAGCGCTCGAGATGTCGAGCTTCAAATGCGGCCATGATGCGCCGATCTATGGCGTGATCGAGGGCATCATCGAGAAGTCGGGGACCCCGTACTTCTGTTTCAAAGACCTCGATGAGAACAAGCCATCGGGATCAATCCGGATCCGCGTGGAGACCATCGATTACTTCCTGCGCCGCTACCGCGAGGACGTGATTAAGAAGGGCGCAGCGGCCCGCGACGTAGAAGCCAAGTTGGCGGAATACGAACGCAAGCTTCGCGAGGAACTGGCGGGCGTAGCAACGTCCGGAGAAGAAGATCGAGAGCTGCAACTAGTCTAAGGACGACTACGGGTGGTGCGCCATCTGTATCGGCGTGCCATCCCGTATTTCATCTATTGCCCGGCGCAGCACGCGGTCGCCGGGTTTCAGATTTCCCAGGACCTCCACCAAGTCTCCGTCGCTCGCACCCTTTCTGACATCCACCCACTCCGCACGGCCGCTCTGATCGCGAATCACGAACGTGCGCTCTGTCGTGGTAACAACGCTTGTTTTCGGCACGAATAGAGACGGACGGGCCCGCCGCACGGGCCACTTCACCGCGGGATACATGCCGGGCGCCAATGACCCGTCACGATTCATCACATCCAGCTCAACATTCATGGTGCGCGTCTTTTGTTCGAGCGCATGCGAGATGCGGGCGACGATCCCGGAGTAAGTTTGCTCGGGCCACGCAGGCACCTGAAACGGAACGCTGGCTCCGCTCGGAATTCCGCTGACATACTCCTCCGGCACGGGTACTACCAGCCGCAGATGGGACACCTGCTGGATCACTAACAGGACAGCATCATTTCCCGGACCGACCAGCGCTCCGGGATGAACTAATCGGTCGGTGACGACACCATCGAAGGGCGCAGTGATCTTCAGATACGCCTGCAGATCCTCGACCGCGCGGACTGCCGCTTCGGCTGCTCGGCTCGCCTGCTGCCGGGAATTCAGTAGAGCGCGAGCGGCATCTCGTTGCTTTTCCGCTAGGATCAGCTCATTTCCTGCAATGGCTCCGGGCGTTTGCGCGGCCGTCTTGGTGCGATCGTACGTGCTCTCCGCGGCGGCGAGCTGGGCTTCCGCCTGCGAACGGTCTGCCTCGGCCGCCTGTACCTTCGATTCCGCCTCCGCAATCTGCGCCGTTAGCTCCGGTGCGCTCAGTTCAGCCAACAAATCTCCATGTTTAACGACGCTTCCCCGGTCTACTAGCACGCGGTCCACATAGCTCGGAACTTTGGCATGCAAAGACACGATGAGGAACGGAAGAAACTCGCCCGGCAATTCAACGGTCCGCGATACCGGTTTGGCAACAACCTCGACCAGGTCGCTGCTTTGAGACCAACCAGGCGCCGCCATTGCGAATGCCAGTACAGCGACACGTTTACAGTGCTTCATAGTATCGGCTCGCCGGATCCATCGGATTGAGTGACGGAGAAGTCAAGGGAGCCCCCCCTTGCAGAATGGCGTAGATCGACGGGAGAATCGTCAAGGTCGCGAAGGTAGACACGAGCAATCCGCCGATGACCGCTCGGCCTAAGGGCGCTGCTTGAGGGCCGCCTTCGCCGAAACCGACCGCCATAGGCAGCATCCCGAAAATCATGGCTGCCGCGGTCATTAGAATGGCTCGCAGACGGCTGGCTGCACCTTCACGAGCCGCTTCCAACACCGGCCGGTTCTCGTGCCGCGATCGTTCGGAGAAAGTGATCAGCAATATGGAGTTTGCAACCGCAATGCCGACCGCCATAATCGCGCCCATGAAGGATTGAATATTTAGGGTCGTGCTCGTCGCTTTCAACATGAGCAGAACTCCGCAAAGCACGGCGGGAACTGTCAGAACGATCGAGAGCGCCAGCCGTACGGATTGGAAATTGGCGCAGAGTAGAAGAAAGATCACCACCACAGACAGCAACAGACCCGTGCGCAATCCGAAGATGGTTTGATCGAGCGGCGGGATCTCACCCTTCATGACTACCTTAACGCCTCGCGGCGGTGTGCCGGCGCCCGCTAGCGCTCGAGCCAGCTCTTGCGACGCTTCTCCTAGAGTCATTCCGTGAATGTTGGCCGTGACGCTGATGATGTGCTGGCCGTTGAAGCGCTCGATCAGCCCCGGCATCGTGCCCAACTTCAACGAGGCGATGTCGTCGAGCAGCGGTTCGGTGCGCCCGATGGGCATGACCGGCAGGCTCCCTACGGCATCGACGCTCTGAATCCTGTTTGGAGGCAGTTCCACTTGAAGCTGGAATGCGTTGCCTGAGTTGGGGTCACGCCAGTAGTTTGGCTGTGTAAACCGCGAGGAGGATGTCGCGGGCACGACGGAGTTAACCACATCCGCCATGGTGAGCCCGAATTGGCCTGCCCGGTCGCGGTTGATGTTGATATCGAGCGTCGGATAATTGTATTCCTGCGCGAATTCAAGATCCCGGATGAAGCTTAGCCCGGCGAGTTGAGCTCGAATCTTCTGAGCGTATCCGTAGTCGTTGGCGAGGCTGGGACCCTGCACCGCGACCTCGATGGGCGTAGGCGATCCAAAGCTCATTACCTGCGAGACGATGTCGGCGGCTTCAAAAGACACCTGGCAATCGGGCAGGTCACCGTGCAGGTCTTGCCGGATCCGT
>Ga0335071_10001555_pt1 | contig 24779 bp, 22 predicted proteins | sample Lox_Sample_15_FD_206724 | JGI IMG/M metagenome (GOLD analysis project Ga0335071, IMG submission 206724) | Soil microbial communities from Loxahatchee National Wildlife Refuge, Florida, United States - Lox_Sample_1.5 | ecosystem: Environmental > Terrestrial > Soil > Wetlands | place: USA... | reverse complement strand
TTCCGAAAGCCCGTTGTCATTTCTTCCCGAATCAGGATGGCGACTCAGGAGGCGTCACAACTATTACGGCAGTTCATTATTTGAATCTCACTGACTTGTCCATCATGACCGGACCGGTGCGAAGCCGGTCGAGGTATGACCTGACCCGGGCCAGCAGGATGCCCGGTACTTGTTATTCCCTGGCAGAAAACATCCTGAGGTGCTGGCGCTGGTCGATTCAACAGGTCATTTTTCCGGATCTTCAGGAGGGATATACTTCGGGTGCAGGTACCGCCAGACAAGCCCCCCGATCGCGATGAGTATTATGATTACCCCTGCCACGAGGATTATCGCGGGAACCGGCAGGTTCAGCGGACCGGCCGTCTCCGATACCAATACAGGGGGCAGGGTTGTGTGGGCAGCAGGCGTTATTTGTTTTACCGGGTAGACGGGAACATTATTCGTTGAATTTCCCGCAACAACCGCGGAAACCGGCGCCAGGAAACACCCGGTGCAAATGATGCACAATAATATGGCGTAATACAGGTGCATTTTCATTATTTTTCGATATTTACGTTGATCGGGTATATTCTTATCTTTTTATCCATGACGGCGTCGCCCGGAAACTTGTCCACAGGTCATTTCTCTATGTTAATTATCTCCCGGAAATAATTATACGTAAAGGGAGTCAGAATCCATATAATGAGGTCTTCATGAACAGAAAGAGAGATAACCATAATTTAGGAGTGTCAGATGTCATCGGGTCATTCCTGATCATCCTTCTCGTCGTCGGCCTCGTCGCGGTCGTGGCTGCATTCCTGATGCCCGGGCTCTTCCCGAAATCGGTTTATATCGCAAGCGAGGTCGGTCCGGTTGAAGTGACCCAGTCCGGCAGCGGGATACCGACCCAGGTCTTGTATCTGCTACCGAAAGCCGGTGAGCCCTTCTATTTTTCAGGGCAGCAGAAACCGGCAGGCGGTGCAAGGGTCAGCATGAGAGCAATAGCTCCCGACGGGAGGAATATGACACCGGCAACCAATGAAATTGTCGGGAACCCGTACGGCCAGACATTGTATATATACCCCAATAATACACCGGGGTCAGGCCCCTGCGACTGCGTAGTCAGCCCGAACCTTCCGAAAGGCGCGTACAGGCTCATGACGAACGGCGTATGGACGATTCAGCTGATCGACGAGGACGCACACATGCTCGTGATGTCAAATTCGGACGGAAAGATCACGGATGGCACAACTGCCCTCCCGAGGCTTGGAGGTACGGTGGGCGGATGGATGTACCGGGCGGACTGCACGATTCTCGATAATTCCACACCGAACGGAAACCTGCCGATCAACTACAACAATACGATGCACATGTATTACCGGACTTTCAACGGCTCAACGTACATGCAGTATCCGAACGATCCGACCCTGTCGTATACAGGCGATATGGCAATCTCCCTCTGGATGGACCCGTCCGATACGGGGAGCTGGCACCAGATCATCGGGAAGGGCGTGACGTACAACGCGGGCAGCAGTTCCTCCAACGAGCTTGACAACTACCAGGTATTCCAGGTGGGCAACCAGTTACTATTCGAATGGAACGATGCCGGAAATGGCCAGCACTACCAGGCGATGACCCCGGCCGTGGTCCAGGCAAACCAGTGGAGTTACCTGACCGTGACGGTCCAGAATGGCCAGCTGGCCATGTATTATAACGGAGTGTCGCTCCCATTGACCTACGATAACAGCAACGTGCCCGGCCAGAACCTCTTACCAGGACCCGTACCGGTAAACCTCATCAATAACAATAACCCGGTAACCATAGGGAAGCAGAACTCTCCTGACCCGGGAAACAGTTTCTATTATACAGGAGCAATAGGCAACACCGCGATTTACAACAGGGGACTTACGCCCCAGGAGATCCAGGATAATTACCATAATTATGCTGCCTGATCATTCCGGATATTTTTCTTGGTAGGGTTCCATTCCTGCCCTTAATCTGCCAATAATTGGATTTTTTTTTGGGGGGGGATTTTTCGCTCTATGGGGGTCCTCATTTATTGTTATGGGTTTCATCCCCACCCTGCCCCACACGTGTTAAGATAACCATGGGAGGGGGTTAATTCCTGGGAATCCGGGTTCAGCACCCCTGTGCAGTCCTATCCCAGCCGGGGATACGCCATAGCGGCGGGGCGGATCCCCGGGAACGTAAGGGTCTCAATTTCTTTTTGGGTTATCAGGAATGACGGAAATAGGGAAATGGATTGGTAGGAATTCATCGGAGCCCATATATTTTTCTTTCCCTTCCGGCTTCAGATTACAAAATTGAATACAATAAGCGCGATCGTTACCATGATCGCAGCATGTTTTAACCCGGCATTAATTGAGGATTCTCCCATCTGTCCTGCAATAAGCCCTGAAAAGAAGGCCTGTATGAGGCAGGCATGATACATAAGCCTTGAGAACGTAGCGATCGAGATCCCCTTCAACCCGGAAAAGGCGCCGGCTGCTACCGGGATACCCGTGGTGTTGATATGGGTAAGGACAGGAAGGAACTGGGTGTCGATGATGGCAACGACGAAGATAAAGACGATGAATGCAAGGTATACGATCGCCGTATAAATAAACATCTCCGAGAGCCGCTCCCGCTTCAAGGTCTCAGACATCCTGGCGTCGCTCGCTGCGATTGTCAGGACTTCCCCGATGGACCCGCTCATCTGGCTCGCTTTGCTGATCAGGGTTACAGTCCTCGAAATCATAGGCGTTGAAACCCGTTCTTCGAACCGCATCAGGGCGTCGGTGAAATTCGCCCCCCAGTCCATATCCCGTTTTATCCTTTTGATCTCGTAGGAGAGCAGGCCAAGCCTTGTATTGACCATGATCGAAACTGCCTGGGCGATCGTAAGGCCGACCTGGTTTATTCCCGCCATCCGGTCGAGGAAATCAGGGATAAGTGCCTCAATCCCGAGGATATTCCTTTTCCAGAGTTCGTAAAAAATGCCGTACGGGATCAGGATAATCAGTACGGCAATGACCACGTGATCGTCGAAAAGGTCGATGAACTGGTCGCCAAACGGGATCGCCAGGAGGCTAATGTATACGGTGATGAGGTAGATGATGGCAATGGGAACGGTAACAAAAAGCGTGCGTTTGTAGTTCAGGACAAAGCCCTTGAGAGGGTGCCTGATAAATTCCTTGATGTTCCTTACCCGGTCGTAATGAAGGAGCTTTTCGAAAAACTTCTCCTCCCCGGCCTGCTTCCTGATGCGGACATCTGAATATTCCTTCAGCTCCCGCACCCTGGTAAACCGTTGGATACCCTCGGACTTGATGGAAATCATATCGATAAGGACGATAAAAATGAGCGAACCGATCGGGATGAGTGCATAGACGATAAGAGACATCTGGCTTATTGCCGCCCCGCCAAGCAGCCCCATGACGACCATGATAATGATCAGGAATAGCGGACCGGCAACGAAGAGCGTGACATAAGACTCGGCAACGAGGGCGAGGAAGTTGAGGAACTGTCGCTGCTCGAACCTGGCCTCGTCCTGGTATAACCTTACCCGCCCTGAAAGAAACTGGGTGAGGTCTCCCCCGGTCTCGATGACCGAGATCATATCCTCGAGAAACTGCTTCATCTTCTGTGAGGGTGTGGTCTCCATCAGCCTTCTCAAGGATGTAACGACATCAAGGCCGAAAAAATCTGCATCTCTCACCACCTGCCGAAACTCGAGGGCCACCTCTCCGTACACCGAGGCATTATCAGATAACGACCTGAAGATCACCATGAGTTGCGCCCCGCCCCTCCTCATCGCATACATGTAAGCGACTGCGTTGTGGAGTGTCAGGTTGATCTTCGATGCCCTCGTGTTCTTTCTCATCCCGGGATATTTCAGGACCAGGAAATAGACGATGAGCGTCCCTGCGATAAACGATACGGCACCCCATATCACCTGGATGATGATGAGTGGGAGCGTCAGGGTATACTCGCCGGGAAGGACGACATTATACGGATTGTAAATGCCCGATAGGCTCTGGGGGGGTGAAATGACAACGATCCCCGAGACCCAGAACCCAAAGACCGCGATAAGAAATCCGGAGAGGAGGGAGAGGAGGATACAAAGACCAAGGAAACGTTCCGTGGTCATGGGGAGCCTTGCCGACAGGATCTCCCCGTTGAGCCTCAAATGCCTTTCAGGATTGCGTTCCAGGTGCTGGTGGATCGCAGAATAGAATTTCATGGAATTCCTTTGTTCCCGCTGAGTTCCTTTAAGTCCCCCAGCGTTCTGAGTACCCGTCCGGCATCGATATTATACGCCTGGAGAACCCGGGATACGCTGATATAGTCCATTATCCCTTGTTCTTTCAGCGCCAACAGGATCTTTTTCCTCGTCGCGATCTCGGCTTCGAGTTGTTCGCGGCTCCACCCGCGCTTTTCAGCAATATCAGAGTATACCTGGGAATGCCCGAGGTACGTAAACGTGTCGTGGACCGCATCGTATGAAAACACGGTGTTGACCCTGAGGCTGTTCGTATTGGGGTCTATCCCTGCGATCTCGACTATTTCCTGCACGCGGCGTATCCGTTCCCTTCCGCGGTACACGAGGGCCTGGACACTGATGATATTCAGTGCCTGGATCATATTCCTCGGAACATTCAGGGGCTCGTTTTCGAGCCTGTGGATCGCCGAGTCCACGTCGCCCGCATGCAGCGTCGAAAACGTGGTATGGCCGGTATTCATCGCCTGGAAAAGCGTCTGGGCTTCCTGACCCCGCACCTCACCGACAATGATGTATTCGGGCCTTTGCCGCATGGCAGCCCGAAGCAGGTCGAACATGTCGATATTGCTCGTTCCTTCCGAGATGGCCTCCCGGGTAACGCTTGCAATCCAGTTTTCGTGGTAGAGGGTGATCTCCCTCGTGTCCTCGATGCTGACCACCTTCGACATCGGGGGGATGAAAAATGAGGTCGCGTTTAAGGAGGTCGTTTTTCCGGACGCAGTCCCGCCAATGAAGATAAGGTTCTTGTTGTTCTCGATCGCAAGCCAGAAATAGACGATCTGATCGGCATCAAATGTTCCGTTATCCATGAGTTCTATGGGGGAGAACGGCTCTTCCCGGAATTTCCTGATGGTGAAGGACGTGCCACGCGTTGTGACTTCGGTCCCGAGCGTCAGCTGGAGCCTCGACCCTTCAGGGAGTGTGGCATCGATCATCGGTGACCCGGTAGAGATATGCTTGCCGGAACGCTGTGCAAGGGTTATGGCAAGCGAATCGAGGACACCGGCTGAAAATGAGATATTCGTCCGGATGTTCCGGAATTTTCGGTGGTAGAGGAATAATGGGATATTGGTACCGTCGCATGAGATATCCTCGATATAGGGGTCCTTCATCAGGGCTTCGATCCGCCCCCATCCAAGGAAATTCCGCACGAGGTAATACTGCAACTTGAACAGGGTATTCTGGTCGGGATGGATCCCGTATTCATTGAAGAGATCGTCCATTTTTTCGACGAGGAGCTTCTTTTTATCAATGTCTAATTCCTCATCGTCGAGGATAAGGATATTCCGCAGGTCAGCGTGGACCCGTTCGATCAGTTCGTACTGGAAATCCGAAAGTACCGGCTCGAAGAGGAGGTACTCATTCTGGTTCGATCTCGTATTTTCAGCAATGACAACGAGCGATTCACCGACATCGACCCAGTAATGTTCTACTTCCCGGTAACCGGCCGGGATTTCGGGAGCGACAAGGGACCCGTGCCTGACCGGGTCGTACTGGAGAATGCTGAGCCGCTTCTTCCTGGAAAACAGGGTTATATGGGCTTTCCCAGTCCCTGATTTACTTCCAGTGCCGGCATCTTCCTGGAATACCTTTCTTATCTGCTCAAGTCCCGGGAGCTTCATCCCTTTTCACCGATCCCAATCCCCACTCCGTGTTTATAAAGCTTGGATTTGAGCGCTATAAAAGAGTATGGCATGTTCCATGTCGCCCTGGACCGGTCTCGTGTCCTCCGATAAACCGGCGGATGGAGGCATAATCAGGCCCCACAGAACTATGGGGGACCCAAGATAAACCGGCCACAGCGATCCCTCTCTGACCGGGATATATCAGGTCCTTATGGTTCAGGATATGAAATGAGCGGGCTTATTCATCGAACAGGACAGGTCTACAGGTAAGCATTATCATCGGATGCGTGAAAATGACTACAAGACATGGCAGACAAAGATATTCCGGAGCCGGATACCCGGAAAATGCCTACCGGTATCGCCTCGCTCGACCCCGTAATGGAAGGCGGAATTCCCCCTGGCTCGGTCGTTCTTTTGCTTGCCGAGATAGGCGCCGGGAGTGCCGAATTCATTTACAGTTCGATACTGTCCCTTGCGCATACCGGGAATAAAGGTAACGATGCAAAGGGTCTTGTTTTTCCGGAAAGCATCAGGTATATCACGGTAACAAGGAGAGAAGAAGACGTAAAACGGGAGATCTCGCTTTCTTTTCATACGGACCTGGTACAATCAATAGATTTAGTCAGGTTTGAAGACCTTTCCAGGGTATATTTCGATAGCACGGTCGTCCCTACAGACTGGTATTCGAAGGGGGACGTCATCGCCCGCCTCCAGCAGAGGACCAGCAGGGACATGCTTGCCTACCTTTCAGAAATACTCGCATCCGGAACCGGGAACAGCCTGGTCGTCCTCGATTCTTTCACCGACCTTGCCACGCAGGCGGTTGGGAAAGGGCGATGGGACGAATTGATGGCGTTTATGCGTGGATTGCAGAGAGTGACAAAACAGTGGAATACCTCCATTTATCTGCCGATGACAAGGGGGATTCTCGATGCCAGGAACGAACGCGAAATTGCCGATATCGCCGATGCTGTGATCCTTTTCCGGTGGGAAGAGAGTACAGCCGCACGCAGGCAGCGGATCATGTACTTTGAGAAGTTCCGGGGGCTGATGCCTCACCTCGAGGAGCGGGACCTCGTAAAATTTGCCGTCAGGATCTCTTCGGCAACAGGGTTCGAAGTGAGTAATATCAGAGTGGTCGTATGAACGGCGAACGGGTGAAAATTGGGATCGAAGGGCTCGACACGATGCTCGGAGGAGGCCTGATCCCGGGCAGTATTACGGCAATTATCGGTTCTTACGGGACCGGCAAGACTACGTTCGCCCTGCAATTCTTGTGGCAGGGGGTCTGTCGCGGCGAGCATGTGATCTATATCAGTCTCGAGGAACGCGAAGAACGTATCAAGGAATACATGGCCCAGAAGGACTGGAATTACCATCAGTACATCAACAAATCGCTGACGGTCCTGCGACTCGACCCGTCCGAGTTCAACATCGCCATCAGCCGTATAAAAAACGAACTGCCAGACCTCGTCAGGAAACTCGGGGCGACCAGGGTCGTGATCGACCCCATTTCGTTATTTGAGGACCTGTTCGAAGACAGCGCCTTACGGAGGCAGGAGATGTTCCGGCTCGTCGAATCGCTCCGCGACCAGCAATGCACGGTCGTGATGACGAGCGAGACCGACAGCGGGAACCAGTACATCAGCCGTCACAATTTAATCGAGTACCTGTGCGACACCGTTATTCTGCTCAACTACGTTCGGCCGGCCGACCTTACCGGCGTTCACCTCGCCGTGGAGGTCGTAAAAATGAGGCTTTCACAGCACTCCCGCGAGATAAAACCGTACGAGATCCAAAAGGACAGGATACTCGTCTATTCTGAAGCCAATGTGTTCTGATTGAAATCAGGAATGGCAGGGATCGTTGTCATGAAAATTGCCAATCTGCCGATAGAACGGGCAAAAAATTCCAACTTTTTGATTTTCATTGTTTCGATGTGAAACCCGGGACTTCACGACAGCTTTTAGAGAGATGGATTTCCAGGAATCGACGTTATTGACATCCTATATTTAAACTGCTTAATTATTCGTTGACCTTCTTCATTTCTCAAGTTTTTTATATGAATCAGATAATCTGACGCCCCGGGGGCTCCGGCCGGGAGCTGGCGGCGACGCGGTTTGGATAGGACTGCGCGGGGACCGATTAGTCCTGATTTTCCAGATCTACTCTTTCCCCGGTTATCCTTATGGGGAAGGGGCAGGGTGGTGGTGAAACCCCTCCCGTCGATATGACAACCAAAAAAATGAATGAGGAATTCGAAAAATCCTAATAATCCGTCTTTTACGGGCATTACCGGTTGTCGGCCCCGGATGCCACTCCCGTTCCGAGATCGACCACCTCATCGACGAGGGTATCGATCCTTGCGAGTATCATCGGGTTGAGACCGGTCCCGACAGCCAGGAAAATTCCCGGAATACCGAGGATCCTGAGCCGGTTCCCGATATAGTGGAGAAATTTTGAGACATCTACGGAGGGGAGGTAGATGAACATCGTATTGACCGAATCAAATATCATGCATATTTTTCCAGGCCCGGCCTCCCCGACCACGCCGGTGATGGCGATGCCAAGGTCGGTTAGATTCGAAGGGCTGCTGATAAATTTCACTCCCGGGACAACTGCTGGCGTAGTGCCGAGCGCATAATTCGTGATTGCGTCGATGAAGAAGACGGATGCAGGGTCGATGTTATTTCTTTCGAACGAGCGTCTCATCACCTCGGACGGCTGGTTTGTCGAGATGACGACCACGTAGTACCCTGCAGAGGTAAGGTCCCGCACCATGTCTATGGTGTTTTCCCGGGCCGTGTCTGAAGAATTCAGGGCCAGTATCAGTCCCTTCCCCTGTTCCAGATCGGGAAGGATCGATCGTCTCAACTTACGGTTCACCTGGTGAGGAACTCCCGGTAGGCATCGGGTATGTCATGGTCGCCTGACAGGACCTCCTGATTCAGCTCGGAAAGGTTCCTGATGATCTGTTCCGTGTTCCTGATTTGGAGGTGAAGCCTGATGGAAAGGTCATCGGGAGGGCCTTCGCGTTCCACCTGCAATGCCAGCTGGTGTAAGTTGTTGTTGACGATCTCGACCGGGTGCCGAATCCGGTTGGTAATTTCGGTGAGATAGGCGGTGAGTGCCTCGTGCTTCTCCTCGATCTCTTTTTTGGACCTGACCAGTTCCTTTTCGAACTCGTCCTTCTTCGCCGAAAGCCATGCGACAATCCAGGTCACAAGGATGAACATAAGCATCCGAAGAAGAGGCGGCCACGTCAGGACGCCCAGTTCATAGTAGCTCACGAGGATATGAACGAACCCGAGTGCGATAGCGAGATATACCGCCCGTTCATGGTACCAGATAGCGGCCAGCACGAGGACGACGTAAAATACGTGGGTATATGCGGATTCTATACCGAAGTAGAGGTGGATCGTCTCCTCTATAAGAATACAGAACAGCACGAGGAGGACGAGGGTGAATATCTGGTGGTCGGGGTCGGTAAACCAGTCGTAAATCCTTGACATCTCAAGCTCCTGTAATAAAACTCCCTGTTTTAATTATGCGTGGGACTAGTAATTCCTTTTTTCTTTTGTCTTGGACCGGGGCATGCCGAATCGGCTGACGATAATCCGGTGATTCCGATACCATATGTTTTTTACCGCAGGGGAACGAGATTCTTAAAGACACTTTATTTGGGTCTATCACAAGTGTTGGACCGGAAAAATTCGTGACGGCAAGTCTGATCTCCAGGGGCTTACAAGAGATAGTCAGTAATGCGACCTGCAGGGCCGTACGCAATGCTGAATTATACCTGCCACCGGACGTCACGTCGGCGATTATGCAGGCATTTGCGCGGGAGAAAAATCCCGTGGCGAAGAAGGAACTGGAGAACATCCTTGAGAATATCAGACGTGCAGAGGAACGTTCCGTACCTCTGTGCCAGGACACGGGCATCCCGGTCGTTTACCTGACTGTCCCGCCAGAAGTCCCGTTCTGCGATGACTTATGCGACGGGATACGGGAGGGGATAAGGATGGCTACCGACCGCGTGCCACTCAGGCCGAACGTCGTCGATCCCATTACCAGGGAAAACTCGGGCATCAATACCGGTGAGCGAATGCCCGGGATCCATGTCCGCCCGGGAAGAGAACTCAGCGTTACCGTGCTTCCCAAGGGTGCCGGTGCAGAGAACATGTCGAGGATTACCATGCTCCTTCCCACCGGCCGTCACCTCATCGGGAAATTTGTCGCGGAAACTGTGCTCCTGGCAGGAGGACGGCCCTGTCCTCCGGTTATCCTTGGGGTGGGGATCGGCGGGTCCTTTGACCAGGCAGCCTCGATGGCAAAGGAAGCGCTTCTTCTCCAGGTCGATCGGATGGATCTGTTCGAGCAGCAGCTGTGCGATACCGTGAACAGGCTTGGGATCGGACCAATGGGCCTCGGCGGCGATACGACGGCGCTTGCAGTCAAGGTAAAGAAAGCGGGCTGTCATACGGCATCGCTCCCGGTCGCGGTAAATGTCCAGTGCTGGGCCTCCCGAAGAGCCACAGAGGTGATCGACCTTTGACAACGATAGCACTGAAAACCCCTCTCGGTCAAGAGGTCCTCGAACTGATCGCCGGGGACCGGGTCACCCTGTCGGGGACGGTCTATACGGCCCGGGATGAAGCACACCTGATGATGCAGGAAAAGGGGATCCCCTTCGATCCGGAAGGTGCAGCAATTTACCATTGCGGGCCGATCATCAGGGACGAACGGGTGATTGCCGCAGGCCCGACAACATCGGCCCGGATGAGCGGGTGTTCGGGGTTCTTGCTGGACAGGGGAGTGCGGGCACTGATCGGAAAAGGCGGTATGGGAGCGGAGGTCAGGGACCAGCTTCGGGGAAAAGGGGTATATCTCGCCTTTACCGGCGGATGTGCAGCACTTGCGGCATCAAGAATGACCGTGGAAGGTGCGTATTTTCCGGAACTGGGGATGGCAGAGGCGGTCTGGGTCCTTTGTTTCGACCAGGTCCCCCTGGTCGTCGGGATCGATGCTCTGGGAAACGACCTTTTCCTGGAAGTGGAGAGGAGAGCGAAACTTGAATTCGACACGATGTTTTCCTGAACAATACGGAATCAATATTTTAAGGAAGGGTCAATGAAAATCGTTATCGATGAATCACGGTGCAAGGGCTGCAACCTCTGTACCCTGGCATGTCCCTATAAGATCTTTATGCCAGGAAAAAAACCAAATGCCAGAGGGACCATGATTCCTCTGCTCGACAGGCCCGAAAGGTGCACGAACTGCCGGCTCCGCCACCTCTACGGGAGGACACTCTGCGGAGTATGCCAGATGACCTGTCCCGACCAGGCGATCAGTTTTGTTGAAGAAGAGCCCGGAGAGAGGCGCAAGGTGGCGATTGAATATTGACAAGGACTGAATTCTGGCAGGGAAATATCGCATGCGCAGAGGGAGCGCTCGCGGCGGGCTGCAGGTTCTTCGGAGGTTATCCTATCACGCCTTCGACCGAAGTTGCAGAACATATGGCCATGAAATTGCCGAAACTTTCCGGGACCTTCATACAGATGGAGGATGAGATCGGAGGGATCGCCTCCGTGATCGGTGCTTCGTGGACAGGGGTGCGGGCCATGACCGCCACGAGCGGGCCGGGATTTTCCCTGATGATGGAAAATATCGGGTTTGCGGCGATGACGGAAACCCCCTGCGTCATCGTCAATATCCAGAGGGGAGGTCCAAGCACCGGGCAACCGACGATGGCTGCCGCTGGGGACATGATGCAGTGCCGTTTTGGTTCCCATGGCGATTACAGCATCATTGCCCTGACACCGGCAAGCGTGCAGGAGATGTACGAGCTGACGGTAAAGGCATTCAATCTCGCAGACCGTTTCCGTGTTCCCGTTTTCCTGATGGCCGACGAGATCATCGGCCACATGAGAGAACGTCTCATGGTTCCTGAACGCGTGGAACGTACGCCACGTAAGCCCCTTGCACGAGGTGTGCCGCCGTTCCGGCCGGATGAAGACATGGTCCCGGGGTTCCCTGAATTCGGCAGGGGTTTCCGGGTCCATGTCACGGGCCTCACCCATGACGAACGGGGATACCCCTGCGCCACGAGCCCTAAAGTTCACGAAGGGCTCGTTATGCGCCTTGTAAACAAAGTTGAATCCGCAAGGATCGAGATTGCCGATTACGAGGTGATCAATCCTGATGCCCGGGTGGTATTCATATCATACGGCGCCCCATCCCGGACCGTTGCGCAGGTCCTCCACGATACGCGGAGGGACGATATCGGGCACCTGCGCCTGCGGATGGTCTGGCCCTTCCCTGACCATGCCCTAAGGGAATTCCCTGGCGTTGAGAAATTTATCATTCCGGAGCTCAACCTAGGCCAGGTCGCACGCGAGATCGAGCGGCATACGAAAGTTCCTGTCCTCCAGGTGCCAAAACTCGGGGGCGACCTGCACATCCCGGCAGACCTGCAGTCCCTTGCGGAGGCCGACCAATGAGCTATGACGAGTGGTTCCGGCAGGACCGGCTCCCCCATATCTATTGTGCAGGGTGCGGTAACGGGACGATCATCAACTGTACCCTTGAAGCGATAGAAGAGACGGGATGGCAACCCGACGATACGATTTTCGTATCGGGAATCGGGTGTTCTTCCCGGGCACCGGGTTACATCATGACCGATTCCCTCCATACCACTCATGGGCGGGCGCTGGCTTTTGCCACTGGGATCAAAATGGCAAGGCCTGCTTTCCACGTAGTTGTGTTCACCGGTGACGGCGACCTGGCGGCAATCGGCGGCAACCATTTCATCCATGCATGCCGGCGCAATATCGACCTCACCGTCGTCTGCATGAACAACCAGATATACGGGATGACAGGGGGTCAGGGGAGCCCGACGACGCCTGTCGGAGCGATTTCGACGACTACTCCGTACGGATCGGCAGAACCGTCCTTCGACCTCTGCGAGCTCGCTATCGCCGCCGGGGCGAACTATGTGTCGCGGTGGACCTCTTATCATGTAAAAGAACTGACCAAAGCCATAAAAGCAGGTCTGGAGACCCCCGGACTCTCGTTTATCGAAGCAATGACGCAATGCCCGACGAATTTCGGACGCAGGAACAAGTTCAGGCAGGTGCTCGACCAGGTCGACTACATCAGGTCCCACGCGATGCTGAAAAAGAAATACGACCAGTTGTTGAAAGAGGGCGGCACGATACCGGAAAAGACGATAGTCGTCGGTGAATTCGCGAGAAGGAACCGGCAGGCGTTGGGGGTGCCGAAGTGAGGCACGAGGTCAGGTTCTCGGGTTTCGGGGGGCAGGGCATCATTTTATCAGCTGTCATCCTCGGTCGTGCAGCCGTGATGTACGACGGTAAATTCGCCGTCCAGACCCAGGTGTACGGCCCCGAAGCAAGAGGCGGCGCATCGATGAGCGCCGTGATCATCGACGATGAACCGATCCTGTTTCCGAAGGTTACCGCTCCCGACGTGTACGTGATCATGTCCCAGGAAGGATTCGAAAAATACGGTGTCTCGGCACCGGAATCGGCAGTAATGCTCGTCGACTCCACGCTCGTGCATTCGCGTCCCGCATGTACCTGCATCGAGGTACCTGCCACGAAGGAGGCGAAAGAACGGCTGGGCCGGGATATCGTCGCCAACATCGTCATGCTCGGGGCCGTCGTCGCCGCGACCGGTATTGTCACAAGAGATGCCATCGAAAAGGCCATCCTCGACAGCGTGCCGAAAGGCACGGAAAAACTGAACCAGGCTGCAGTGACGAGAGGGTTCGAACTGATCCGGGAACAAAAGGAGAAGCAGTCATGAAAATACTCGAGTACGAAGCAAAAAAAGTGCTGAAAGATGCGGGAATCCCCGTCCCTGCCGGTATCCTGATCAAAACTCCGTCGGATTTGTCATCGCACCTGGCAGGGCTTCCGGAAGCACTGGTCCTCAAGGCACAGGTCGATGTCGGCGGCAGGGGCAAGGCAGGCGGTATCCTGAAGACGGCCAAAGGAGATGCGGTCCTCACGGCAGGGGAGCTTTTCAGCCGGACAATCAAACAGATACCCGTCAGGGAGGTACTCGTTGAAGAACAACTGGAAATCCTCCATGAATACTACCTTTCCATTGCAATCGACCGTTCATCCAAGAAGGTCCTGATCCTCTTTGCCGATGCCGGAGGAGTCGAGATCGAGACGGTCGCGATGGAACGTCCCGATGCGGTCCGGAGAGCATCCATTCCCCTCATCATGACCGAGATCCCCTCCTTCATGATCAGGGACCTCGTCGGAAACGCACCAAAAGAGACCGGGCCGGTAATAAGCAAGCTGTACTCGGTATTCCACAAAAAAGATGCGCTCCTTGCGGAGATCAACCCCCTCGTAACCACCCCGTCGGGGATTTTTGCAGCCGATGCGAAGCTGATCATCGACGATAACGCACTCGGACGCCAGGGGATCACCACGAACCGCGACCTCACGGAGCGGGAACGGGAGGCCGAAAAACACGGGTTTTCCTACGTCGGCCTCGCCGGCGATATCGGTGTCATCGGGAACGGCGCAGGCCTGACGATGGCAACCCTCGACCTGATCGAGTATTACGGCGGGAGGGCGGCGAATTTTCTCGACGTCGGCGGGGGTGCGGAGCAGGAACGCGTGATGCATGCAGTCAGGCTCGTCGCCGGCGATCCGTCGGTTAAGGTCATTGTAGTAAACCTGCTCGGCGGCATCACCCGTTGTGACGAGGTGGCAAAGGGGATCATCAGCGCCGGTATCGGGCAGCCGGTGATTGTCCGGCTGGCAGGCACGAACGAGGAACTCGGAAGGCAGCTCCTGGTGGAAAAAGGATACCGGATGCTCGATACAATGGAACAGGTCGTGAAGGCCGCGGTCGAGGTGACAAAATGATATTCGGCGACAAGAAGACGGGGATCATTGTAACGGGCGCGACCGGTAACCAGGGGGCTTTCCATATTCCCCTGATGAACGAATACGCCCGGAGCGTTGGCGGGAAAGGTGTCGTTGCCGGGGTCACCCCCGGCAAGGCCGGCCGGGAAGTAAGCGGCGTCCCGGTCTATAACAGCGTGAAAGACGCCTTAAAAGAACACGATGCAGGAGCCGCAGTGGTGTTCGTCCCTGCCTTTGCTGCCGGCGATTCGATCATGGAGGCTGCAAGTGCAGGCCTCCCCCTCGTCGTCGCGATCACGGAGCATATCCCGGTCCACGACACGATGAAGGCGATCTCTTATGCAAAGATGAACGACTGCGACGTCATCGGCCCGAACTGCCCCGGACTCCTCTCCCCAGGCGAGGTCAAGATGGGGATCATGCCGTCGATGTTGTTCAAGAAAGGGCACATCGGGGTGATCTCCCGGAGCGGCACGCTCACCTATGAAATCGTCGACGAACTGTCCAGGGCAGGCCTTGGCCAGAGCACGGTCGTCGGTATCGGGGGCGATCCGGTCATCGGCCAGACGTTTGCCGAAGTCCTCGAAAAATTTGCCGAAGACAAAGAGACAAAGGCTGTCGTCGTGGTCGGCGAGGTCGGCGGGGCCCTCGAGGAGGAGGGTGCACGGTCGACCGATCTCCCGGTCGTTGCGTACATCGCAGGGATATCGGCCCCACCCGAGAAACGGATGGGCCATGCCGGGGCCATCATCGAAGGCGGGGAAGGCGACGCACGGTCGAAGATCGAACGGCTCAGGGCGATGGGGGTCCCGGTCGCTGCAAGGCCTTCGGAAATTCCGAGGCTGATCAGGGAGAGCATCTGATAAGACGCCATGCGGGATGAACACAAAAATCGCATCCACTTCATCCAAAAAGGTGCCATTGACGGATAATTTAAGTGGGATCGATGGAAAAGAACAATTACCAGATGAAAGGAGCGGGGGATAAGTACGACGGACCATAAGACGGCTGGATGTGGACGAACCGGGAACGAGGCATACCATGGCCGGTCCTGAACAGTACCTGAAGCCCGGGGAGCGCCTGCTGAAGGTCTCGGACCGCGTCAGGATAAAAAAATTCATATTCGCGGCTTATATCACTGACCAGCGGGTATTCCTCATCGATAAGAACGAGAAAAAACCTGGTATCACCTCAAAAGAAATCCCAAGGGAAGTAATTATTTCGAGCATCCTCGAATCTGCGGAAACTGACCCGTTCCTCGTCCTGAACATCAGGACCTCACCGGATGAATCGAGGACGATGAAGATCGCCTTCGTTGAAGAGGGGACCGATCGTACCCACGAGATCGAAGAATGGATCAATATCCTCCACGGGAGACCCCTCCGCACTTCGAAATCGATCGTCAGGAACCGGGAAACCGCGGCCCCGAGACCTTCCCAACCGAAGACGATATTACACGAAAAGATGCCGTCCCACGGAGAACCGGTACCTGGTAAGGTGTCAACCGGGACAGTGGCCGGCGTTCACGTCCATGAGACGACGGTCCCGCCCGGGACCGCTCCCGAAGAACCGGAAGGCAGGGCTGAATACGAGGAACAGGATGCCGTCGATATCCTGTTTTGTCACCATTGTGGCAGGAAACTCCCTTCCGGAGCAAATTTTTGCCCCTATTGCGGCACGAACCTGCAGCGTTCAAGAGCATCGACCGTATCCCGCCAGAAGAACCGAAATAACCAGGAAGATTACTGACCGGCACCGCTCTGAACGGGGCCCGGGAGCTGTCCTTTCCGGGAGATGACGAGCTTCACCATGGCGCCTTTTTGGTATACGTCCCTTATCTCCTCTGAAACGACGATGAAAAGCCCCTGTGCTTCCATTGCCGACCGGTATTCCTCTGTCATGAACTGGCGTTCCTTGGTAAAACTCCCTTTACCTTTATCGATACCTGAGAATGTCCAGAGTTCCCACTCGAGCAGCTGGAGAGGGTTCTCCGGCATGCCTCCCGGGCTCTGGACATTGACGAAATAGCCCCCGTCGTTGAGCGCTGCCGCGATAACCGGGACCAATTCCAGGGATTTTCCCGATGGGTTTGAGGACGAAAGGATGAGGTCGTATCCCTGGCCAAAATCATCGCAGAAAAAATTTCCCGAAACGGCATGGACCCGGTCTGCCCTGTACCGAGCGATAAATGCCTTCGTTACCGGAATGATCGAAGGGAGGTCGAATACATAAGCCTCGAGTACGGGGTTCAGGGCGGCGAGGGCGATGGCATAGAGGCCATGCCCTCCTCCGAGATCGATCATTCTTTTAAACTCTGAAAAACCGGGGAGCTTTCTGACCTCCCTTACTGTTGCCTGAAGACGCCCGGAAACGGCATTGTCAGCCATCGCCGGCAGGGAATAGTCGTGAAAGAACTGCTCCTGGTCGTACTGAACTGGTCCGTTCCTGATAATATTGGGGAGAGGGACCCAGAGGTCCCGGAAGTGCCTGCCGAGCTCCCTGATATAACGGACCTGCGAATACGGCGAAACGTCGGACAGGTACAGCGATGCAGCCGGAGTATTCTCGAAAATCTCCCCCATCTTCATGAGAAGGTCTGCCGATACGAGGGCGTCGCATAGATATGCAAGGAGGGCTGCATCGGTCCCGGTTGACCGTGCCAGGTCCCCGATAACCATCGGTTTTCTGCAAAGATTGAAAATACCAAGCTCCTGCGAGGCAAGAACGATCGACAATGAACGCATACCGTTTACGGCACGATCGATCGACTCGAAAAACGGGCCAGGGTCGACAGGGGGATCGGAAACGAAGAATTCGGGGTCTGGTCGCATATTCATTCCGGAGAGGATTTGTCCTGACGATCTTTTAAGCGTTTTTGTGGATTTTTTTCCCTTTAAACGGTCCTTCCCACCACCAGGGTCTCGTTCTCAGGTCAGGAAAGCGAGGGTGACATCGTTTACACGACAAACCGTGTCTTGGAAATTTTTCCTTTGACCCCTGATGGTCCGAATCCGGATAATTACGAACCTATAATATAGTCTGGTCGAGAATTTTTAAGGAGATGCCCGATCACCATCCGCTCCATCACCTGAGAGGGGTGACTAAGTCTATCGGAGTAGTGTTCGGCGACATCGGTACCAGCCCGATCTACACGCTGACGGTCATTTTTCTCCTGGTCCAGCCGACCCTGCAGAACCTCACGGGCATTATATCGTTAATGGTATGGACGCTGACAATCCTCGTAACGGTGCAATATGCCTGGCTTGCCATGCAGCTTGGAAAGAAAGGTGAGGGCGGCACTATCGTATTGAAGGAAATTATCCTTCCGATGCTGAAATCAAGCCGGGCAATCGCTTTTTTCTCACTCCTTTCCATTATCGGGGTCTCTCTTTTGATCGGTGACGGTGTCATCACCCCCGCGATCAGCATTTTATCGGCGGTCGAGGGGCTACGGCTGATCCCGGGCAACGAGGGGATCAGCCAGCAGGTCCTCGTTATTATTGCCGCACTGATCGCTATTGCCCTCTTCTCATTCCAGAAAAAGGGTACAGAAAAAGTGGCATGGGCATTCGGCCCCATCATGCTGATATGGTTCTTTGTCCTTACGCTGACAGGAGTTATTGCCATCGTCCAGGCGCCCGTGATTATTAACGCCCTGAACCCCTATTATGCCCTGGCATTTCTCGCAACCAATGGCATTACCGCTTTTTTCATCCTCTCGCAGGTAATCCTCTGTTCTACGGGGGGAGAGGCCCTGTTTGCCGATATGGGACAACTCGGTCGGAGCCCAATCCTGAAAGCCTGGATCGTGGTATTTTTTGCCCTCGTGATCAACTACCTCGGCCAGGGGGCGTACCTTCTCATTCACCCCGATGCAAAGAATATCCTGTTCGAGATGGCATTCCAGCAGGCACCGCTCCTTTACATCCCGTTTCTGCTCCTCACGGTAACGGCAACGGTAATCGCCTCCCAGTCAATCATCTCAGGAATATTTTCAATCGTGTACCAGGGGATCACGACGAGAATCATCCCCCTTTTAAAAATTGACTATACGTCCCAGGAGATGCGGTCACAGATATACATCGATTCCGTAAACTGGTTTCTCCTGCTCGCGGTGCTCTTTGTCCTGTTCGAATTCGAATATTCGGAACGGCTCGCGGCGGCCTACGGACTTGCCGTGATGGGCACCATGACCCTGACCGGGTTCATGATCTCCGTGATATTCTTCTTAAAGCGGCAATATGCAAAAATGTGCATCGGGCTTTTCGTGCTGCTCGTCGATGCCGTCTTCCTGTTCTCGACAACATTCAAGATCCCAAGCGGGGGTTACTGGTCCCTGATCATCGCAAGCTTCCCTTTCGCACTGATCATGATCTATGTAAACGGCCAGAAACGGTTGTTCGCGGCAATGAACCCGATGGACCTCGAGGAATTCCGCGAGCGGTACAACCATGTGTATACCCATGTCAAGAAGATCAAGGGTACGGCAATATTTTTCGCCCGCGATATCCAGAAAATCCCGACTTATATCTCCCTCACCATCTTCAATAACAATATTGTCTATGACGAGAATATTATCATCAGCCTCCACAGCCTCGACACTCCCTTCGGTGTCAACTGGCATTTCGAAGAAGACCTCGAACCCGGACTCCGGGTATTCGTGATCGAATACGGCTATATGCAGGTGATCAATATGACAAAAATTCTTCGCGATGCCGACATCAGGGAGAAGACCATTTTCTATGGACTGGAGGAGATCGTCACCGATAATATCGTATGGAAATTATTCTCGGCGATAAAACGGCTTTCTCCTTCGTTCGTGTTGTTCTACAAGCTGCCATCCCATAAAATTCACGGTGTGGTCACCCGTATCGAGATGTAGAAGTTTCCCGGAGTGTTCTCTCTTATGGACCGTTCGCAAGTACGATGGATCTGGATTTCAGTAGCTTTTTCGACGATCGTACTGATCGTTGTCCTCGCCACGACCTTTGATAAAAATACCATCCTGACGTTGTTGAAGCTCAGTGTCGGGTTCATCGTCATCGCTGCGTTATTCCGGGTTTCCTCGCTGGTATTCTGGGCGTTGCGGATCAGGGTGATGTCGGGATCGCTTGGCTACAAAGTGAAATTCTCCCACTGTTTCAACCTCGTGCTGGCAAACCTCCTTGCAGGGGCCATCACGCCCGGGCAGACCGGCGGGGAACCGGTACGTGTTCATGAACTATACCGGGCTGATGTAAAAATCGGGGATGCCACTGCGGTCGTCCTCATGGAGCGGGTATTGGACGGGATTGTCCTCGTCGTCATGGGAGTACTCGCGGTTGTACTCCTTGAAAACGTGTGGAAGGGTCTTTCGATAGCGCTCATCATCGCGATGATCCTCGGTTGGATCATCATGATCGGCCTGATCGCCCTTCTTTTTTATTCGACGAGAAAACCTGAGAAGGTAAAGGTCTACCTGTTAAGATTTGTCAACTGGCTGGGAAAACGGGTGAAAGGAAAGACGATGGGAAAGATCGTGTCCCATGCAGATGCGGAGATCGACAATTTTTTCATCAGTCTTGCCAGGTTCACTTCGACCGGCCGCAAGGGACTTATTTACGGAACGGTGTTCACAGTCCTCTTCTGGTCATCGGAATTTTTCGTAGCGTCCCTCCTTCTTCTGGCCCTCGGCCAGCCACCGTTCGTTGCCGAATCATTTCTCTTCCAGCTTATTATCGCCGTGGTCATGATGGTACCCTTAACACCGGGTTCATCGGGAATCGCAGAGATCTCGGCCACCTCACTCTATGCGCTGATCATCCCTTCCTCGATCATAGGAATTTTCGTCCTGCTCTGGCGGTTGTTACTCTTCTACTTTAACATCATCGTCGGGATCGTTGCGAGCCTGAATATTTTCAGGAGAGAACTCCGGATCGACGCCGAGAAAAATCCCCAGGGCGAACCCGCCGTCGTCGAGCAGGTTGATAAACAGGCCTGACCCGGGCTCCCAGGGAACAAATCCGGGATATTCGTTGTTACAGGTCGGGCATCCTGCTTGCCATATACCATGCATGGGCTGCAAGTACGAAGTAAACAGGGAAGTTGTATACGTATGCGTAAAGTTCCCCGTTCGAAGCAAAATTAAGCGTTGTTATGTAAACGTCGATCTGGAAGATAACGATCCCCCACCACTTTCCCAGGTAAAAATAACCCATCCCGGGGAGTACGAAATTGAGGAACGCAGCAATTGCCGGGTTTTTCCTGATCCTCGGCCTCATTGACAGTCCGCGGGGAAGATATATCGGGGATATGCCCACCTGTGGGGCGGCTTTCACGGCACTCCACCGGACTTCATCGCTGGCATCGCGAAGGGCACGGTACACCACGGGAATTGCCTCGGGCGACCCAATCTCGCCAAGCAACTGGACTGCCTTTTCACGCACTTCGTCGTTTCTGTCCTTTAGTGCAATAGTCAATGCTTCTATCGCGGGGTACCCGATCTCCTGCAACTTGTCCCATTCCTGTTTACCAAGGTGGAGGTAGGAATGGTCGGTTTCATTATCAGGTACCCAGTTCATCCGTTCAAGGGCGATCGCTGCGGCATACCGCACATACCGGTCATGGTCTTTCAGAACTGTTACCAGGGCTGGTATGCTCTTGGGTTCTGCTATTTCCCCGAGCGCAAGTGCCGCTTCCCACCTGATCTCGTTATCTTTATCTTCCAATGCCTTTTGGAGGTCGGGGACTGCCCGGCGGTCCTTTATTTCTCCGAGGGCCTCGATGATCCCGAGTTTCACATGTTTATTCCTGGCTTTGTGGAGCGCCTCGAGCAGGTGATCCACTCCCTCGGTACCAAGGGCGCCCAAAGCAGCAGCCGCGTGCCACTGGACATCGAGATCAGGGTAACGCAAAGACCAGACCAGACCATGGATATCCCCTTTCTCCAGTAAGTAGTTGATATCAGGTTTGTCAGGGCGGAAAATATCCATGAATTTCATGCAGAACCAGTTCCCGGGTAATTTTTGCCCCAAACAGCAGCGTATCTTCCGATGACCTCAGTTCGGTACCATGCCTCCCATGCAGACAGGGTTCTTTCATACCGTTGTACGAATAATACGATCATGATCACAAGTCCGGGATTTTATCGCCGAGATACCATGCATGCAGTGCAAAAGGGATTGAATACGGTACGGTGACCACGGGCAGGACGAGAAGGGGCAAAGGACTTCCCCATACCGCGATGAACATCAGGTTTGTAGTCAGGAAAAGCTGGAAGAGGAGAAACCCGAACCAGTACCCGAGATAGTTGTACCCGATCCCGAGGAAGAGGAGGTTGAGAAGGCCGGCGATCAATGGGTCAGGCTTCGTTCTCGGCCGCCGGGCAAGGCCCATCGGGAGGTGCATCAGGGGAATATCACACTTTGGGAACGAGACGACGGCTTCGGTACGAACCCTCTTGTCCGGGTCCTTCAATGCAGAACTGCAGGCCGAACGGGCAGCAGGGCTGTGCAATTCACCGAGTGTATGGACCACGTTCTTTCTGACCAGGGGATCGGGGTCATGGAGATACCCGAGTAATGGTGCGACTGCAGGTTCACCGAGGATGACGAGATGGGTCCATTCCTGTTTCGCGATATGATAGTATACTTCGAGTCGCACATCGTCCTGTTCCCATCCCAGTGCATCGAGAGCTTCGGCTGCGCCTTTCCTGACATATTTATCGGGGTCGCGCAGGGCCGTCACCAGGGGCAGCAGGGGTGCGTCCTTACCGAACTTCGAAAGGGCCAGGGCTGCAGCCCATCGTACCTCATTTCTTTTATCGTTTCCCAACCGTTCCACGAGCGGTGCGATGGCATCCTTGTTCCCGATCGTGCCAAGGACTTCAACGGCCCCGAGACGCACGGAAACTTTACGGTGTCCGAGGGCACCCACCAGGTCTCTGGTGACCCGATCCCCGAAACGGGCCAATGCATCGGCTGCCTGCCACTGTATGTCGGAGTCCGGATGACCAAGCATCCTGACCAGTTCATCGATCCGGCCTTTCTCCTCGAAGCTGGAGAGATTCGGATCCCTTGGCCATAAGATGATATTGAGATCTACCATACGTCCCCGGATCGTGAAAAAATTTAGTCCTTTTCCTTCCGACGGTACCGGGTGTATGTACTGAATACGACGATGAGGACAACAGAAATCATCGCCGCCGTTTCTATAAACATGGAAAATACCGATGAATTGGGGATTGGGACAACAATTCCGCCCACATTAGCCCCCGGCTGCGTTTTCGACGGCAGTACGTTGTTTGTCACGACCGGTCCGGAGGGGCTCGCCGGCTGCTGCACCGAATGTTCCTGTGCAGGGGAGTTGACAATTTCCTGCGATTGTTGTGCTCCTGCTGAACCCGGACCTGAAGCCGTCGCGGCAACCGGTGCCGCCGGTTCAGCGGGGGATGAGGGAGTAACCGTGTTCCCGCTTCCCCCATAACTGCCACTCCCACCACCGCCTCCACCATAACTAGGCGGAGCTGCCTTGGGTTTTGGTGCAGAGGTAGTCGCCGGGGAGACCCGGCTCAGTATGCTGAGATATAAGAGCTGCAGCGGATTCGTATATTTACCAACTGATACAAGGGTAAATTCGGAAAGTCCGTGAGGGGAGTCTGCTGTAAATACGTCCAGGTCCTTCTCGGGATCGTAATAGAGATGGGTCGTGTTGAGCACTTCCCCGTTTCCATTGTCATCGACATGGAGGATCGTGACCGGTTCGTACAGGGTATCCCAAATTCCAGGATCGTTCCACCTGACCCAATCGGAATCGACGGCAATCACAATGGAATTGCCGTAAAAAATACCTGGATCAGCTGGATCGATGATTTTCATCTGGGAATCCGCCAGGGAAAGACTTGCATTATATTGTTTAATGAAAAGACTTGAGAAATTGAATGCCGTATCATTATTAACAGTGTAATAATCGAGATTGTTCGCAGTATCAGAAAATTTAAACTGGGTATTGTAAGGAATAAAATTTCCATTTGCATCTTTGGTTCCGATAGTAAAACGATCCTGTTGAGAATTATACTGGCTGTTCCTCAGGACCCAGCTATGACTGACACTCATGGTTATTGTTGCGGGATTGGTATGGGAAATATTTGTCTTAACGCATTGAGTTGCATATGCGATCCCTGAAATAAAATCCCCGAAATCCGCAAGCTGGACCAGATTATTATCGTATTGTCTTTCTTCAGGAGATATATCGTTATAGATAATCGTTTCCAGGGAACAATTCGGATCCCACCCGGCTACTTCGAAAGAATAATTGACCCATGATTGCTTTCCAATTTCATCAGTGAACCCGGGCGAAGTAATATCTCCGCTCTTAATGATCAGGTCTGTAATGTTTCCGGAGATTATTGAGTCTTTTTTGGAAAATGAATCATTTTCACCTGATATCAGGACAAATGATGGTAATATCCCGACATTTTTAGAGAGAATGGCAAGCCTCGTGTTATTTTCTCCAAGATCAAATGAGTAGTCTGACTCATTAGTCGTGTCTATTTCAATGAACCCGGTATCAGGTAAATATTGGACGAGCCCGGGTATCGCATATGAGGAAAGATCCACGGTGCTATTTATCACATTAATATGCTCCTCAATCGTATTGTTACCAAATTCATTTGCAGTTGTCAATGCGACTGTATAATTACCAGGATTTGTATAAACATGCGATGGACTCTCATCACCAGAGGTTGAATTATCGCCAAAATTCCAATTCCAGGTATCAGGATATCCCGAGGATAGATCGGTGAACGTAACATTCAAAGGTGCTGGACCTGAAGATGGACTCATAGAAAATTTTGTACAAGGAGCGGTTCCTGCTGTAATGAGATTTTCCTTAGTCGTGGAATCACGTGAATAGGGGTTGCTCACGGTCAGCGAAGGACTGAACTGACCTGCTTCATTGTAGGTATATACGGGGTTCTGTTCGGTCGATGTATTCCCGTCACCGAAA
>Ga0335071_10001554_pt1 | contig 24780 bp, 18 predicted proteins | sample Lox_Sample_15_FD_206724 | JGI IMG/M metagenome (GOLD analysis project Ga0335071, IMG submission 206724) | Soil microbial communities from Loxahatchee National Wildlife Refuge, Florida, United States - Lox_Sample_1.5 | ecosystem: Environmental > Terrestrial > Soil > Wetlands | place: USA... | reverse complement strand
GGGAAAGAGTCAGGTGCAGGTTTTTCGAAAGCCGCAAATCGCAGTGCTTTCCACCGGCGACGAGGTTGTTGAGGTTGGCGTGACGCCGGGACCGGCGCAGATTCGGAATTCTAATTCCTACTCCCTGGCCGCGCAGATTGAAGAGGCGGGGGCCGAGGCGGTGCGGTTGGCGATTGCTCCGGATGAACCTCGGCGTTTGCATGATCTGATTGAAGAGGGCTTGCAGTGCGACCTCCTTCTGCTCACCGGGGGCGTTTCGATGGGGAAATATGACCTGGTGGAGCAGGTGCTGGGGGAATTGGGAGCAGAGTTTTACTTTACTGGCGCCAAAATTCAGCCGGGGAAGCCAGTAGTCTTTGGCAGTTGTTCTTGTAGCGCGGACACTCCTCTCCGCGTGCCCACAGCGGATAAACTGCTCAGGCGGACACACGGCCCCGCGCCGCAATACTTCTTCGGTCTGCCCGGCAATCCAGTCTCGACCATGGTGACGTTCCAGCTCTTCGCACATCCCATGATCGATGCGCTTTCCGGCGCTCGTCCCGAGCCGCTTGTCTTTCTTAGAGCTCGCTTGAAGACGGATGTGCGGGCAAAGATTGGCTTGACCCGCTTTCTGCCCGCAATAATGTCGGGTCAGTTTGAAGACTCCCAGGTTGAACTCGCAGCCTGGCAAGGCTCGGGCGACACCGCAGCCCTCGCGCGATCGAATTGTTATCTCGTCGTCCCGCCGGATCGTGAAATGATCCCGGCGGGCGAATTCGTTTCCGTCCTGGCGTGACTGGCCCCGCTCCGTTCTGCGCCTCGATGCTGTACCCTGTTCTTGATGCCGAAGAAGCTCTCGCATTATGACTCGTCGGGACGAGCCCGGATGGTTGACGTTTCGGCGAAACCGAAGACTGCGCGGGAGGCGGAAGCTTCAGCGCTTGTTCTGATGTCGCGCGCAGTGTTGCAGGCATTGCCTTCGAATCCGAAGGGCGATCCGCTGGAAGTGGCGCGGACGGCGGGAATCATGGCGGCGAAGCGCACTTCGGAGCTGATTCCGATGTGCCATCCGGTGCCGCTCACGCACATTGCTGTGACCCTACGCGTGTGCGAGAATGGCGTGGCTGTCCACTCAAAAATCAAGACTATCGCGGAGACTGGCGTCGAGATGGAAGCGCTGGTGGCGGTGAGCGTCGCGGCGCTGACCGTCTACGATATGTGCAAGGCGCTGGACAAAGGGATTGAGATTCGCGAAGTGGTGCTGGTGAAGAAGTCAGGCGGGAAGAGCGGGGAGTACCGGCGGCGTGGCGCGTGAGACTTTGGTTTTGCTGGATGCAAAATGCACAGGTCCTTCGCTGCGCAGGATGACGCTGCTTTCAAGGATTGAGATTCATTAGAAGGTATGCCGAGTAATGTGAAACTGCTGCTGGTGGATGATAACCCCATGGTGCTGGGGATGCTGCAGCAGGCGCTTACATCCTTGGCGGAAATTTCCATGGCGAACGATTCGGCGGATGCGCTCTTAAAGGCAGTGGAGGAAGTTCCCGATCTACTGGTCAGCGACTATCGCATGCCGGGGATGGATGGGCGACAATTGCTTGAGAAATTGAAGAGCCGACCTGCGACCGCAGGGATTTCCGTCATCCTGATGGCGAGCAAAGGCGACATCAGCGAACGGTTGTCGGCGCTTGAGGGTGTCGAAGACCTTCTTGAGAAGCCATTTTTCCTTCGAGATGCGGTGCGCAGGATCAAACGCGTGGTGGACCGGATCGCGCTCGAGAAATTGGCGAAGGCGCCGACCGCGGCTGACGGCGTGCTGCGCGGAAGCCTCGCACAGATGAACGTTATTGACCTTGTGCAGTCGTTGGAGATGGGACGAAAGAGTTGCTTGCTCACCATGCTCAATGGTGACGACCGCTGCGAAATGTATTTCTCCTCGGGACAGGCGAAGCACGCAGTATATGGTGCGACGCTGGGCGACGAGGCGGTTTTCAAAGTTTTGCGCTGGACTGAGGGAAATTTCGAGATCGATTTCACCAAGACTACGACGCAGGAATCGACGACGCTGAATACGCAGGGGCTGTTGATGGAAGGTCTGCGGCTGCTGGATGAAGCGGCGCGCGATGCAGCCGAGGGTGGCGGGAAGGAAAGCGATGCAGAGGGCGAAGATGTCCTGCTCGACACCTGAGGTTTCAGGGCATGATCGTTCGGCGGCCGTGTTGACGGTCAGCGACTCGTGCTCGCGCGGTGAAAAGAAAGATCTCTCGGGTCCGGCGGTGGCTGACGCTCTTGAACGAGGCGGGTTTCGGGTGGTTCAGCGCTCGATCGTTGGCGACGAGCGGGACGCAATCCAGGAAAAATTGATTGACCTGTGTGGCATGGCGCGGTTGGTGGTTACGACCGGTGGGACGGGGATTGCCCCGCGGGATGTTACGCCGGAGGCCACTCGGGCCGTGTGTGAGCGGGTGATTGAGGGAATTGCCGAGGTGATGCGGGCCTCGGGGATGTCGAAGACACGTTTTGCGGCACTGAGCCGCGGCGTATGCGGCGTGCGCAAAACTTCATTGATTTTGAATCTGCCCGGCAGTCCTGCCGGGGCGGTCGAGTCGCTCGAGAGCGTGGTGGATTTGTTGTCCCACGCGCTGGAACTGCTTGCGGGTAACACCGGGCATGGTATCGGGTCATGGGGCCATCGGGCCATTCGGTGATCTGAGAAGCATCGGGTTTGGACTACCCTTAAAACCAATCAGTCCGACGTTCTTGGAGCTTCTGCGCGGACCAAGCTGTCCGCGGCACACGTTCAAGTAAACTGATTCATTGAATAAGATCAAAAAGTTTCTTCAGCGATATGCGGTGTGGATCCGCCATGCCCTAGCCCCGCTTGGACCTTGGGGAATGCTGGCATTTGCTGCGGTCGATGGGTCGTTTCTGGGCATGCCATTGGACGCCATCTTTTGCGGATATGTTTATAACGACCGCTCGCGTTTTCTACTCTATGTTTTGCTAGGGTCGGTGGGATCGGCGTTGGGGAGCATTGTCTGGTATGTGATTGGGTACACAGGCGGCGAAGTTCTGCTGCGCAAGCGGCTTCCGCCCGAGAAGTTCGCGAAGATTCACGCATCATTTGAGAAGCACGAATTCTGGGCGCTAATGTTTCCGGCGATGCTGCCACCACCCACTCCGTTCAAAATTGTAGTGCTGGCTGCGGCGGGATTTGAGATGAATTTTTTTCACTTTCTGCTCGCCATTTTTGCGGGGCGCTTTGTCCGTTTTTTCATTGAGGCCTTGTTGACCCTTTGGTTTGGACCGCAGGTGGTGACGGTTGCGGGGGCCTTGTTCGCGCATCATTATTGGGGAGTTTTGATCGCGGTGGTGATGGTGGTGATGGTGGTGTTGGCGTGGGTGGCGTGGAAGCGTATGAGTCGGAGTCGGGCGGGCCGAGTACGGAGCGTGACGTGAAACGGGAGATCCACCTAAACGCAATCGTCTGTCGAACTCTGGGCAAGAGCTTTCAGCCGCAGAAGTCTCAGTATGGCTATGCTGCGGTTACGCGGCTTGTCTCACTCGAGTTCGCCAAAGCCGCGGCCAGAGCGGGCAAGCCGAACATGACGGCGGCGAAGAACAGGTCGCTTTCGAGCGTGTGGCGGAAGAACGGAATGCCCGCGGTGTAGCAGGTCATCAGGCCGGCGAAGCTCTTCGGGTAGGTCGGCCAGCAGGCCCAGACCGCAAAATTACTCACGATAAAAAATGAAACGGAACTGGCGAGGGCCGCGCCGCCTACGCGCATCCAGTCCTTTGCTTGGCGAAGGCTCGTGTTGTCGCAGAGGCCGGTGCCGAGCCAAAGAATCGCGGCATACCAGAGCCAGGTGAAATAGTGGTCCCAGGTGAACTGGTAGGCGTAGACCCACTTGGTAAGGATCACATCTGACGCGGCGAGCAGGCTGAAGGGGACCAAGAGCTGGCGGCGGGAGCTTCCCTGTCCGTGGCGCGCACCGAAATAGAGGAGAGCGGCAGCGACCGGAGTGAAGTTCCAGGGATGCGGCATGAAAGGCATGCGCATGGAGATGGCGAGAACGACGAAGAGATAGGCCAGCATGATCACCTCACAGAGTTGACTCTTAGGATTGTGGCGCGTGGGATGGGACTTGGTCAAGGTGTGGTTAACCTTTCACCGGCCTTAGGAGACTGTAGGGATCTTTCGACCGCGCCAGAACTTCACTTTGTGAAGTTCCTGCTCCGCTCAAGATGACAACTTTAGGTGTTTTTAGTTGCTTCCGCGATTTCCGCGCATGCCCATCTGCTCGCCGACTTCTTTCAGATCCTTCGTGAGCAGGACGCTGGCGCCTAGTCGAGATCTCGATCCTTGGCCTGGATATGCATAGCGGAGGTCGCGGAAACGGACGAGGTATGCGGCTTGGCTATTGGTTATACCGGGATCGAGCTGTTCGACTTCGACAAACGGATACTGCGCCCAGCTTAGATAGACCTGGCCCAGATAGGTTTGTTTGGCGGCTAGGGTGACGGGCGTTTCTTCGGACTTGTACCGGATTTGCATGTTGCCTGCGGGGTCGACTTCAGGGGTTGCGGAGTTGACATCCATGGTGGCGAAGAAGGCGGGCGTTTCGGCTACGGCAAACCAGCGGAAGGGATTCCAGGGATAAGAGTACGCGGAGACGCGGAGGGCGTCGGTGTCATGGTAGGTGCGGGCTTCGAGGGCAGATACGGCGCGACGGTGCTCGTAATCGCGCAGGCCCCAGAAGGCGATCACGAGGATAAGAGCTGCGGTTGCCGCTATGCGGCCGGGAGGCTTCTTGTCGCGGTGGCCGGAGCTGATTTCCTGATTGATCAGAGAGAAGAGAGCGGGGGCCGTGAGACCTAGAAAAAGCGCGAGGAAGATGAAGGGGTCGACGATATAGACGATGTCCCAGGACATCCAGCGCTCGGAGAATGGCCACCAGGGGCGAACGCCGTAGCTGTTAGTGAAGTCGAGAAGGATGTGGCTGAGGCCGGCGATGCAAGCGTAACCGTAGAGAAGGCCCCAGCGCGGCGGGACATTCGGGTTGCGCGTTTTACGTTTGCGGAGGCGCGATATTCCGTACATGAACGCGACTACCGCAGCGGCGACGATTGGAACCCCGAGGAATGAGTGGGTGAAGCCGCGATGGTGATTGAGAGCGAATGCGGACCCGCGCAAGCCGCTGAAAACATCGAGGTCGGCGGCTTCGGCAGCTAATGTGAGCGTGGCCGTAGCGAGCGCGGTGTTGCGGTTCAGGCCGGCGCGGCCTAGGTTCGCACCGAATAGAAAATGGGTTACGGGTTCCAAGGGATGAGTTTAGACGAAGTCAGGTTAGAGGTGAAAACCCCGGGGAACGGAGATGGTCTGGTCCCCATATGACAGGTGGGCTGATCCTTGCATCAAAGAAGAGGTCACAAAGGAGCAGATGGTCATGAGTGAACGAGAAACGGATGGGAAGGTTGGCGGCGAGTTGCTAAGTGAACTGTTCTCGGCTCTGGAGGATTTGGAGACGCAGAGCGCTGGTATTTTGCAGTTCTTAAAAGATAAGGGGTTGGCGAGCGACGAGGAACTTGCGCCTTACTTGGAAGCGGCAGCGCGGGCTAGCGATGTGCGGTGGCGGGCGGCTCGCTTGCGTATGGATGTTCTGCTGTCGGCGGCGATTGAGGATGCGGAAGAAGAATTCGCGCGGAAGATCGAAGAGCGCAAGGAAGAGCCGCGGAAGCTGGAAAAAGGGAGGCAGGAGACGAAGCTGTTTGCCAAAGAAGATCAGCCAAAGAGCAAAGCAGACGATGAGAACGCAGGAAAAGCCCTTCAATCTTCAGGCAGCGGCAAAGGAAAGAGCGCTCAATTCGTGGGCGGAAACGCAACCGAACGTGGCGGCGAAGAAGTTGAGGAGCGTCGAGTAGAAGCAGGCGGAGAGGAAACTGCGTCGCGGCTTCAGCCGAGTGGAAACGCTCCCGAGAAGCAGCAAACGGTTACAGAAGGCACGAACGACAAGGCTGCTTGAGTTCTTTGTAGCGTTCAGCCGGGATCGAGTTTCGCCTTCCCCCGGGTCAGGCTACGACGGGCGTTGGCCGGATGCTTCTGCAATTGCACTGAAGAGGTCGGCGCGAGTGAAGGGTTTTTCTACGAAGTGGAAACCGGCGCTCAGGAGTTCGTCTCTGGAGATCAGCTCGCCCGTATGGCCGGACATGTAAATCACCTTCATGTGTGGGTACTTCGCGAGGAGTTTCGCGGCTAATTCGGGCCCGCTTGGGCCGCGCATGACAACATCCGTTAAGAGGATGTCCATGGGCACGGTTTCGGACTGGGCGATTTCGAGCGCGCGCTGGCTGCCGGGAACGCCGAAGACCTGATAGCCGTGCTCCTTGAGCAATCTCGTGGTCAGCCGAAGCAGAGTCTCATCATCTTCAACAACCAGTATGCGCAGACTGGCGGAGTGTGCGGCAGTTTGATGCCGCACAGCCTTGGAAGCGGTCACTTGCTTTGACTCGGCGCAGGGCAGATAGATCTTAAAGGTGGTGCCGCGGCCGACTTCGCTATACACCCAGATGTTGCCACCCGACTGTTGGACGATGCCGTATACGGTGGCAAGGCCGAGGCCGGTGCCTTTTCCTATTTCTTTGGTGGTGAAGAAAGGTTCGAAAACGCGGGCGCGCGTCGACTCGTCCATGCCGACGCCATTGTCGCTGGCGGCGAGCACCACGTACTTGCCAGGTTTGATGGGCGAATGAGTGGCGCTGAAGTCTTCGTCAAGGTCGACAAGATTGGTCTCGAGGATGAAGCGGCCGCCGCGGGGCATGGCATCCCGCGCGTTGACGGCGAGGTTCACGACGATCTGGTCAATCTGGCCTGCATCGGCCTCGATGAGAGGACATTCGGACTTGGGCGCGATGACGATCTCGATGTCATCACCCAGCAGCGGACGCAACATCTTGCCGACGTCGCGCAGGCGCTCATTGAGATCGAGGACGCGCGGCTTGATGACCTGCTGGCGGCTGAAGGCGAGTAGCTGGCGCGTGAGCTGCGAGCCGCGCTGCACTGCGTCCCCGATGTTGGAAAACAATTCGCGGGCTCGCTCATCGGGATTGCTGGTTTCCTGCAGCATTTCCGAACAGACGGAAACGATGTTGAGAAGGTTGTTGAAGTCGTGAGCCACGCCCCCCGCGAGCCGGCCGATGGCTTCAAGGCGCTGGCGACCGGCTTCCTCGAGTTGGCGGCGGCGCGCAAAGACTTCACTCTCCATGCGGTCGAGGCGGGCGCGGAGTTCTTCGGCGTGCCGCTTTTCCTGGGAGCTGAGCTGCTTGGCACGTACGAATTCCGTTACATCTTCGACACGATGAATGATGTAAAGAATCTGGCCGGTCTCGTCGGGAACCGGAGAATTGACCGGGCTCCAGAAGCGCTCTTCGAAGCCGCCGCCCTCAGATTGCGGGCGCTGGATGTCATATTTCTGGACGGCCATGACGTCCTGTTTGCGGTTTTGCAGAACGCGATTAAGGGACGCCTGAAGGTTGCGGACTCCATCGGCTTTGGGGTCGTTGGGATTGTCCGGGAAGACTTCGAACAGATGGCGGCCGATGATGGCATCTCGCTTGGTCAGGGTAGCTGAGAGATAAGCATCGCTGACGGCCAGAATGCGGAGTTCGGGAGAGAGGACGAGGTAGAGGCCGGGGACCGACTCGAATAGGACGCGAAAATCAGGAGTCAGCGGCGAAGAAGCGGCACCCATAGGACTTTCGCTCACGCAGAGAACGCTTTACTTATGGAACTTAGGGTTAGAAACAGAAAGCAGGATAGTACAAGAGGGCTATGTCTTCAATACAGCGATGGGACGTGGCCGGAGGGAGTTACTTCTAATTGATCACTGATCGGTCTCGAGGTCGCTTAGCGAACGGGAGAAGCGACTTTGCCATCCAGTTGACGGAGTCGCACACAGATTTGCAACCCGGCAAACCGGCACGCACCGTCTGAGTCATTCTCTCCCCGCTGGCGACTGCGCTTTTTCGAGGAGGTCGGCTGGATCTGCAAGCGCTATTCGTCGGGCCCTTCCCAACCGCGATTTCGTCACATTGATACCAGTATGGAATATCGGGTCAGCTTACAGAAGCTGGAACCACGAGCGACAGCGCGTCGGGGACGACAGTCATGCGGGCTGGCAGACGGCCGAGGAGTTCGCCGTCGGCTTCGACGTAGACGCGACTAGCGGCCTGGCTGTTTTCTGGAAGGCGACAATCAATCTCCGAGCAATTGACGAGGTCGATGCCGGGAATTTTGCGGCGCCACCCGAGAAGAGCGCCGGCGACGTATTGCAAATATGCGTTGCGGCTGGCAGTGCGGCACATGACTGTACGCAAGTCAACTCGATCGAGATTTGCCCCGGGTACTAGTTCGCGAAGGATGTTGCCGAAGAAGCGAATGCGAACGCTGAGAAGTTCGGTAAGTTCGGCGTTGTGCTTGTCGCCCGTGCCGTTGGAGTATTCCACCTGAAAGCGACGCATGTCATAGGTGGCCCAGAGATGCCATGCTTTCAGGTAATAAGCGGCCATGCCGGAGCGATTCTTCAGATCGGCGGTGAGCTTGTAGAAGAGGTGGGCATCGACGCCTATTCCGGCGGCTACCGTGAAATAGCGTGTTGCAGGCTTGCCTTTGAAATCCTCGAATTCGATGCGGCCTAGGGGAATGCGGCGGACTTCTCCATTGACAATTTCGCGGGCGGCTTCGCTGGGACGCGAGGGCAGGCGGAGATCGTGGGCGAGGGCGTTAGCTGTGCCGAATGGAAGGACCGCTAGGGCGACGGGCGTGCCCGCGAGTTCCTGGATGACATCGTGGAGCGTGCCATCGCCCCCGCAAGCAAAAACGGTGTCGCTGCCCCCAGCGACAGCATAGCGAGCATGGATTTTCGCCTCATGGCTGGAACGGCAAACGGTGAGATCGGTATGGACACCGGCAGACTGGATGACGCCGATGGCGATGTCGAGTTCGCGGTCGCGGCGCTTGCCTTTGCGGCCCGAATTCGGATTGAAGAGGATCGTGGCTTTGCGCATGCACCCCGTCTCGCGTCTTCTGAGTTTAACGTAGGGGTAATATTTGCTTTGTGGCAGTCATGTTAAAAGCACGAGGCTAAGAGCAAAAGAGTGCCGAGTCGATAACGGGTTGCTTGAACCGTAGTTCGCTTTTCATTCGCTCTCAATCGAGCCTCGTGCTAAACTGAACGAAATTGATGTGACAGCCAACACTTCTCGCTCCAGCCCGCGGGTGTAGGCTTCCCGGATGTAGGCGACAAAAGCTTGGAACCCGCAATTCAGAATTGAAAAATCAGGAGCAGCCATCATGGCGGACAGCAGGAATGATGAACGCAGCAAAGCAATCGATCTGGCGTTTTCGCAGATAGAAAAACAGTTTGGAAAAGGCTCGATCATGCGGCTCGGATCGAAGGAAGCGATCGTTCCGATCGCGGTAATTTCCACGGGCGCGATTTCTTTTGATGCTGCGTTGGGCGTGGGCGGCGTGCCGCGCGGACGTGTGATTGAGATTTTCGGGCCGGAATCGTCGGGCAAGACGACGATCGCTTTGCAGGTGATTGCCGAAGCGCAGAAGAATGGCGGCATGGCAGCGTTCGTCGACGCGGAGCACGCGCTCGATCCGGGCTACGCGAAAAAACTCGGCGTGGACGTGGACAACCTGCTGGTTTCGCAGCCGGATTACGGTGAGCAAGCACTGGAGATCACGGAAGCTCTGGTGCGGTCCAATGCGATCGACGTGCTGGTGGTCGACTCGGTGGCGGCACTGGTTCCGAAGGCGGAACTCGATGGCGAGATGGGCGACAGCCACATGGGACTGCAGGCCCGGCTGATGTCGCAGGCGCTGCGGAAATTGACGGGAACGGTTTCGAAGTCGCGGACATGTTTGATTTTCATTAACCAGATTCGCGAGAAAATTGGCGTGATGTTTGGAAATCCCGAGACCACGACGGGCGGGCGCGCGCTGAAGTTTTATTCGTCGGTGCGAATCGATATCCGGCGAATTGCCGCCATCAAGGAAGGCGATCTGGTGACGGGTTCGCGCACGCGCGTGAAAGTCGTGAAGAATAAGGTGGCGGCGCCGTTCCGCGAGGCGGAATTCGACATTCTTTACGGTGAGGGAATTTCGCGCGAGGGAGACCTGCTGGATCTGGCGGTGAACAACAACATTCTGGAGAAGTCCGGATCGTGGTTCAGCTATAAAGGCGAGCGGATTGGGCAGGGGCGCGAGAATGCTCGGGCGTTCCTAAAAGAAAACAAAGATACGCTCGTGAAGCTGGATGCCGAGGTGCGGAAGGCGCTGGGATTGGTGGCGGCTGCGGCTCCCGTGCCGGCGGCGCAGGCTGCAGCGGTGCCAGCGAGCGGGAAGGTGGCTACGATGCCTGCGGCTGACAGCAAGATTCCGGCGGCACGTCGGTAGGGTTTATGGAGGCACGGGCGCCTCGCCCGTGCCCTTTAGCCGCGGTTGTCATCCGTGCCGCTACGCACACCCCTTACAGCTTCGACAGAATGCCTTGCGGTAGCTGCGATTGCGGATAAGCTTGTATGGGTCCTTCGGCTCGCTTCGCTCACTTCACTCGGGATGACCACCCTAATACAATTTCGGTCACAGCAATAAAGCCACAGTAAACGCGCTGCGACACGGGGCATGTTCGTGCGTCTACTCTGTTCGTTGCTATTCCCCTTCTTTCCCGCATACAATCTAGGCTTTCTTAATCGAGGGATCGCTTGAAACGCGTCAAGGCTATCTATCCGGGGTCGTTCGATCCTCCTACCAACGGGCATCTTGATTTAATTGAGCGCGGCAGCAAGATTTTTGACGAGCTGATTGTTGCCATCCTGCGTAACCCTGAAAAAGATCCGCTATTCAGCGTAAATGAGCGCCGTCAGATGCTGGAGTCGATGACGGCCGGGTTCGACAATGTATCGGTCGATACTTTTAATGGGCTGACCGTGGATTACGCGCTACGAGTGGAGGCGCAAGCGATTTTGCGGGGGATTCGGGCGATCAGCGACTACGAGTATGAATTGCAGATGGCGCTGATGAATCGCAAACTTCAGCCTGGGCTCGAGACTGTCTTCATGATGCCGGCGGAAAAGTATTCGTATTTGAGCTCGCGGCTGGTGCGAGAGGTGGCGCAGCTGGGCGGGTCGATCGATTGCCTGGTACCCGAGCTTGTGGCGCAGAAGTTGCGTGAGAAAATGGACATAGCGAACAAGTTCAATGACGCCGCGGCGCGTGAAGTGGGGCAGCACGCGGCAGGATTCGCAAGTGGGGAGCGGGAAAGCGAGCGCAAAATCAAGTCAAGGAAAAAGAAATCATGAGTAGTGTATTGAGCGTGATGAGCCGTCCAGTGCAACTGGCCGAGCGCATCAACCGGATTGAGCCTTCGGCAACGATGGCCGCGGTGGCGGAAGCCGAGAAGCTGCGCCAGCAGGGCATCGATGTGGTGGACATGACGGCGGGTGAGCCGCATTTCTCGACACCCGAGCACATAAAAGAGGCGGCGATCGCGGCGATTCGCGGGAATTTTTCGCGCTACACGCCGGTCGGGGGCACGGCGGAACTGAAGGACGCGATCATCAAGCGGCATGCGGCGGATTTCGGCTCGGGATACAAGCGCGAGGAAGTTTGCGCGTCGGTGGGCGGGAAGCATGCGCTCTTTAATGCGATCTCTGTGCTCGTCGACCATGGGGATGAAGTGATCCTGCCGGTGCCATATTGGGTTTCGTTCAAGGACATGGTGAATTACGCTGGCGGCAAATGCGTGCTGCTCAAATCTGACGAGGCGCAGGGTTTCCGCGTAACTGCGCTGATGGTGGCGCGGCTGGTGACGCCGAAGACGAAGCTGATCATTTTGAATTCGCCCTCGAATCCGTCGGGCGCGGTCATGAGTCCCGAGGATATGAAAGAAGTGGTGCGTCTGGCGCACGAGCGCGGGATCTGGGTGATTTCGGATGAGTGCTATGTGTATTTGAATTACACGGCGCACAATTTTTCGGTGGGATCGCTGAATGAATATCGCGATCAGTTTCTGGTCGTCGGGTCGCTGTCGAAGACTTATGCGATGACGGGGTGGCGGCTGGGATATACGCTGGGCCCGGCGGCGGTGATTGCGGCGATGCAGAAGCTGCAGAGCCAGTCGACATCGAATCCGACATCGATTGTGCAGAAGGCAGCGGTGGCGGCGATGACCGGCTCGCAACAGTGCGTGGCGGATATGCGGGCGGAGTACATCCGGCTGCGAGACCATTTTGTTCGCGGGTTACAGGCGATTCCGGGGATTGAGTGCCAGATGCCGGAGGGCGCGTTTTACGCGTATCCGAATGTGTCGGCATTCTTTGGGAAGAGCGGAGTTAAGTGCGGGGCCGATGTTGCGCATGGACTGTTGCATAAAGCGCATGTGGCTACTGTGGCAGGCGAGGGGTTCGGGACTACCGAGCATGTGCGGTTGTCGTACGCGACATCGATGGAGAATATTGATCGGGCGTTGGAGAGGATGAAGAAGTACTTTGGAGAGCTGTAGCTATCCAGCCCATCGATGGTGTCTTAATATTCAGAGATTCAGAGTTGTCACTTGAGGAAATTGCTATCGATACTCGGGATTGCGGGGGCAGTCTGGATGATCTTTGTCCTTTATATTGGGTCCCTCCGTCTTGCCTTAATCACTAACTACCCTGGTGTTTCCGCAGCGCGTTTTGTTCGCTTCAGAGGTGTCGCGCCTTCCTTATCTTTGATCTGGATATTCAACGCATGGTTGGTGCTCACGAGTGCGCTTGAATGGATAGTGGTAGGCGTATTCTTACTGAAAATAGGCCGAACGATCTGTAGATCGACTCTCAGAGCTGTTCATTAATCAGGTTTTCACGTTGTCCTTGATGACCCAACTTTACCCACTACTCATGTCTCCGATGTTCGACCCACGTCCCTGGGGAACGATGGATCTTGGGCCGATCTATCCCAATCACAAATTCAACGAGAAGATTGGCGAGGCCTGGCTTACTGGCGACAACTGCGTGGTTTCGAACGGAGCGCATGCGAAACGCACGCTGGCGGATTTGAGTTCGGAATTCGGAGTTGAGTTGGTCGGTTCGGCGGCGCGCGATCCGCGGCGGTTTCCTCTCTTGCTGAAGTTCTTATTTCCAGAAGAGAAATTATCGGTGCAGGTTCATCCGGATGATGCTACCGCGCAGAAGTTTGGTGAACCTTGGGGCAAGACGGAGTGCTGGTATGTGGCGCATGCGAAGCCGGGAGCACAGATTGCGCTTGGATTGAAGCCGGGAGTCTCGGGGACGGAGTTCGAGCGGTCAATTCATGAGAAACGCGCGGAAGAACTGCTGAACTGGGTGAATGTTTTTCAGGGCGAGATGATTTATGTCGCGGGCGGGACCGTGCACACGCTGGGGCCGGGCGCGGTGATCGTGGAGACGCAGCAGCAGTCGGACACGACTTATCGTCTGTATGACTATGGGCGGCCGCGGCCACTGCATCTGGAGCATGGTCTGGCGTCGGTGAAGGAGAAGGTGGCTTCGGGGAAGGTGATTCGGTCGGCGCCGGTGGCTGACGGCAAAAATCGGATTTCGTCCATGATTGCTGCGCCCTACTTCACTGTCGATTTGTTTGAGTTAAAGGAACCACGCGAGTTTTCTACTCGCGATGGATCGGGGAAAGATTCGGTACAGATTTTGGTCGCGGTTGATGGGTGCGGGATCGTCGAGGTTCCGGGACGGGGGCCGGTGACTCTTGCTAAGGGAGATGCGGTGGTGATTCCGGCTGCGATTGGGGAGTTTACGGTGCGGCCGCAGTGGGTGGTGGAGTTTTTGAAAGCGTTTGTGCCGGGAAGCCCCTCGCCTGAACCTTCCACCCGGCTTTGAATATTGCAGAAGGCAGAAGTTAGATTGCAGAAGTAAAGCCCCGCCTTCCACCGCTCAGATGGGTCTCGAAGGATTCACTTCTGCAATCTGACTTCTGACTTCTGCAATCGGGGCGCTACAATCCAATCTGTGCAAAAGGGTTCTCATTTCTATCCTGTGATTCTTGCCGGGGGGCGGGGGACACGATTCTGGCCTTTGAGCCGGAAGCGCCGCGCCAAGCAACTGCTTGCGCTTGACGGCAAGCAGACAATGATCCAGCAGACGGTGGCGCGGTTGCTGCCTCTGGGTTCGACGAAGAATTTCTGGGTCATTACGAATGACGATTTGCGCCCGGCGATTCTGAAGCAGTTGCCTAAGGTTCCTTCCAAACAGATTGTGGCCGAGCCTGCCGGGCGAAATACTGCGCCTGCGATCGGGCTGGCGGCGTTTTTGCTGATGTGCAGCGATCCTGAGGCCGTGCTGGGTCTGTTCCCTTCCGACCATGTGATTGCGGAGCCGGAGAAGTTCCGCGCGACTCTGAATGCGGGAGCTGCGATCGCGGCGGCGGGAGAGAACATCGTCGTGCTGGGAATCCGGCCGACACGTCCGGAAACTGGCTACGGATATATCGAGGCCGGAGGCGCGGCGGGCGACGCCTCCTTGCGCGTGCGGAGATTTACCGAGAAGCCGGATCTTGCGCTCGCAAGACAATTTCTAGAGGCGGGCAACTATTTCTGGAACAGCGGTATGTTTTTGTGGCGCGCCGACACACTGGCGAATGCATTACGCGAGCACCTGCCGAAGACGGCGGCAATTCTGGAGGAGATTGCTGCGGCGTACGGGACGAGTAAGTTCGCGCAGACTTTTCAGAGACTCTATCCGAAGTGCGAAAACATCAGTGTGGATTACGCAATTCTCGAGCCACGGTCGGCAAAGGGAGAGAGCGCTGCGCGAATTTTTTGCCTGCCTTCGGACTTTGGGTGGAACGATCTGGGGTCGTGGACGGCTCTGCACGAGCACCACTCGGCCAAACGTAAACCTGCCGATGGGTGCCTCCTGAACGCGGTTGGCAGTTTTGTGCTGAATGCCCGGAACAATTATGTTCATGCGCCGGGAAAATTTGTGGCGACGTTGGGCGTAAGTAATCTCGTCGTGGTCGAGACCGAGGATGCGCTCCTGATTACCACGCTCGAGCAATCGCAGGATGTGGGAAAAGTTGTGAAGTACCTGGATGAGAAGAGGCTGAAGAAATTGGTTTAGCGTCCTTCGTCCTTGGTCCCTCGTCCTTCGCAACCGCTTTGGAGCGTTGTTCTGACCAGCGCCGGGCGGGTGAGAATGCCACGAAACAAATCCTAGGGCTAAGGACTACGGACGAAGGACCAAAGACGGATCGCTAACGACTGACAATGACTGACATCAAATTTGGGACTGACGGATGGCGCGGCATTATTGCCGACGACTTTACTTTTGAGAACGTGCGGCGTGTGGCTGGCGCGATTGCTTCTTACGTCTTGAAGTACGAAGACGCGACGCATGGCGTCATTGTTGGCTACGACACTCGATTTCTTTCGGATCGCCTGGCGCGTGTGGTTTCGGACGTAATTGCGGCGGCGGGGATTCCGGTGCGGCTTTCGAATGACTACACGCCTACGCCTGCAGTTTCCTACAACGTAAAGAAGTCGGGCGCGGCGGGCGGAGTCATGGTGACGTCGAGCCACAATCCTTGGAACTGGAACGGCGTGAAGTTCAAGGCCAAGTTTGGCGGGTCGGCGACGCCGGACATCATGAAGAAGATCGAGGCGGAGCTGGCAGCGGGAGCGATGCCGCGCGGGAGCGGCGGGAAGGTCGAGGAAGTCGATCTCAAGACGGACTACGTCGCGGGCGTATGTGAGTTCGCCGACTTGAACGTCATCCGCAAAGCGAATTTCAATTTCGCGATCGATTCCATGTACGGGTCGGGACGCGGTGTGCTGTCTGGGATCTTCGATCGAAACGGGATTCGATATGTGGCAATCCGACAGGAGGTGAATCCGCTATTTCCGGGAATCAATCCCGAGCCGATTGTGCCGCATGTTGCTCTGCTGCAAGAGACGGTAGTCAAGGAAAAATGCCACGCGGGTCTTGTCACCGACGGCGACGCAGACCGCATTGGTGCGGTCGCGGAAGACGGCAGCTTTGTCGATTCGCACAAGTGCATGTCGGTGCTGCTGAACTGGCTGCTGGTTCGGAGGAAGTGGCCGGGAGATGTGGTACGGGCCTTCAACACGACCGGAATGATGGACCGGATTGCGGCGAAGCACGGACGGAAATTACATGAGGTTTCGATCGGGTTCAAGTACGCTGCGGACGTGATGATGGAGCGGGAGGTGCTGATCGCGGGCGAGGAGTCCGGTGGAATAGGATACGGGCGATTCTTACCGGAGCGGGACGGCATTTTGAATGCGCTGCTTCTGGCGAACGTGATGGCGGAAGAGGGCAAGCCGCTGGGTCAGTTGGTGAACGATCTGCAGCGGGAGTTTGGACCGCATTACTACGGACGCCGAGATTTGCATATTTCGGATGAATTGAAGAATGGCGCCGTGCGGCGTGCGGGGGATGCAGCGACTACGCGAATGGCCGGCTATACGGTGTTGCACAAGGAAGACCGCGATGGCACGAAGCTCTATCTCGATGCTCCGAAGAATGGCAACGGCGCGGATGCGTGGGTCTTGTTCCGGGCTTCGGGGACGGAGCGGTTGTTGCGGGTTTATGTAGAGGCCGCGAGCCCTGAGTTAGTGGCGGAGATCCTCGAGAATTCGGAACGTTTTGTCATGCAGGGCCAGTGAGGCCTGTCGTGTGGTCCGGCGAGTGCGAAATGGCCGCATGGACACGGCACTTTCGCGTCTGGCACGCCAGCGGACGCGATAAGATAATAGGTAAACCTCGGGGTCATGGGAACCACAGAGACGATAACGCAACCAGTCCAGCCGGCCGATTCTGTCGAGTCGCGCCAATATAACCGGATCAAACGGTGGCTGAGTCTTGCCGACACGGCGATCGGCTTTGCATTCCTCGTGGTCTTGTTGATCACGGGCTGGACCGGAACTTTGCGCGACTGGGCGTACCGGGGCGGGGCCCAGAATTATACGTTTGCCGTTTTTCTTTATGTGCTCATGCTCATGCTGATCACGAAGGTGATCGGCTTGCCGCTCGAATATTACGGCTTCCGGCTGGAGCATCGATTTCATCTTTCGAATCAGAGATTCCGTTCCTGGTTGTGGGATGAGGTCAAAGGTCTGCTCATCGGGTTGGCATTGGCTACGCTTGTGGTCGAACTGATTTACCTGCTGCTGCGGCAGAGCCCCCAATATTGGTGGCTGATTGCGTGGGCTGTGTTCATGGGGCTTTTTGTACTTTTTGCGCAGCTGGCGCCCGTCGTGCTCTTCCCGATTTTTTACAAATTCGAGCCACTGGATAACGAGGAGCTCAAACGGCGGCTTATTGTGCTGAGCGAGCGTGCGGGCACCCGGGTGCGGGGCGTCTATAAGTGGCACCTTTCGGAGAAGAGCAACAAGGCGAATGCGGCTTTGACCGGGCTGGGTGCGACGCGGCGGATTATTCTTGCGGACACGCTGCTGAATCAGTATTCAGACGATGAGATCGAGGCGGTGCTGGCCCACGAACTTGGTCACCATGTTCACCGGCATATCCTGAAAAGCATACTCATGCAGGCTGGGATCACGCTGCTTGGCTTTTGGCTGGCGAATACGGTTTTGCATTACGCGGTGGAACGGCGTGACATGTTCGAGACGCTCTCGGATTTTGCAAATTTGCCTTTATTGATTCTCGTCTCGACCGTGCTTTCTCTGCTTCTGATGCCGGCTCTGAATGCCTACTCACGGTTCAATGAAAGGCAGGCTGATCGTTACTGCTTCGAGTCGGTAGCGAGCGTCACGCCGTTTATCTCGTCAATGAACAAGCTGGCGGAGCAGAATCTGGCCGAGAAGACTCCATCACGCTGGGTGGAGTGGCTTTTCCATTCACATCCGGCGATTGCGAAACGGGTGGCCGCCGCCCAGGCTTGGGCAAGCTCACATTGATTGCAGGTTGTAGATCTCAGATTGCAGATTTCAATACCCTAGCGCTTACGCAGTATCTCTTCCACTCGCTTTAGATCTTCTTCGGTGTCTACTCCTACCGTATCGTGCGGCGTTTCGGCTACATAGATTGAGATGCCGTTTTCCAGAAAGCGCAGTTGTTCCAGCCTCTCGCTTCGCTCGAGTGACGATTCGGGCCAGCTGACGAATTTGTCGAGAGCCGCTTTGCGATAGGCGTAGAAGCCCAGGTGCTTGTGGTAGGGGGGATGGATCTGGTCGCGGTCGTGGGGAATTGTGGCGCGGGAGAAATAGAGGGCACGCCCCGCGCTGTCGGCGACCACTTTGACCGCGCTGGGATTATTTATGTCTATTTCCGCAGCGGGTGTCTTCAACGTGCCGACTTGGACTTGCGGATCGCGCATTACCCCGATCAAGGTTGCAATATGTTCGGGGCGCGTTAGCGGCTCGTCGCCCTGCACGTTGAGATAGACATCCGCGGAGATCGAATTCGAGATTTCGTGGACTCGTTCCGTTCCAGACCGATGCTGCGGCGATGTCATCCGGACATTGAAGCCATGCTCTCGGCAGAAGGTTTGTATCTCTTCGGAATCGGTGGCGACGATTGCGGTCGCGAGTTCCGGGGAACGCTCGACCGCACGGTAAACCCACGCCAGCAAGGGCTGGCCGGCGATCTCGCGAAGCATTTTGCGCGGGAGGCGAGTGGAGGCCAGACGCGCCGGGATGACGGCAGCTATATTCATTGGCAATCAAGTTTCGCACGCCAAGCCGGAGTTTGCAGTGTTTCGAAGGAAACCGCGCCTTGGAGGACGGCGTTCGTCGCAAGACCGTTAATCCGCCCCTTTTTGCCTACAGAAAACACTGTAGAGCGTTCCTGAGCTTTTTTTGGTATCCATCTGCAGAGGAACATTCTTCGCCGCCATGGTTTTGCGCCATCTGACCGGGCTCCGCGGGTGTTCAGAGCTGCCACGCCAGCAGCTTCCTGTCCAAAGTCATCATGGGGTTGGCCAGCAATCTGAATAACGGGATCGGACGAGTGATACCCCTGTCAAAGTGTCTCCTATGGGGGAGAAGATGAGAAAGAACCGCGCCATCGCGCCCGCTGAAACCGCCGGCGGAACGTTAGTCGCCAATGAGCAAAACGGCAACGGCTCGAAGGTCATTGAGCAGCCGCATACAGCGAACAATGGACATTCGAACGGGGACTCGCCCGACCTGGTGGCGATCCTGGCCAGCTTGCAAACTCTGCGTGATGGCGACTTCTCCGTGCGCCTTCCGGGCTCGTGGGTGGGGCTGGCCGGGAAGATTGCGGACACCTTCAATGATATTGCGGCTGCGGACCAGAAGATGGCGCTGGAACTTAAACGGCTCGGCCAGGTTGTCGGTAAGCAGGGCAAAACGCGGGAACGGGCGCGGTTTTATGAGTCGCGAGGCGCTTGGGGTGAGATGGAGTCGTCGGTGAACACGCTCGTCGACGACCTGCTGCGGCCAACGACGGAGGTGACGCGCGCGATTTCCGCTGTGGCGCAGGGCAATCTGACGCAGACCGTGCGGTTGGAAGTGGATGGGCGGCCTCTGGAAGGCGAGTTCTTGCGGTCTGCCGAAATCGTGAACACGATGATTCAGCAGCTGGGCGTGTTCACCGCAGAAGTGACGCGTGTGGCCCGCGAAGTGGGAACAGACGGAAAACTTGGCGGACAGGCGCAGGTGCCGGGTGTGGCTGGAACGTGGAAAGATCTCACGGATTCCGTGAACTCGATGGCGTCGAACCTGACCGGCCAGGTGAGAAATATTGCTGAGGTCGCGACCGCTGTGGCCAGTGGCGACTTGTCGCGCAAGATCACGGTCGATGTGCGCGGCGAAATTTTGCAGCTGAAGGAAGCCATCAACACGATGGTGGACCAGTTGCGGTCGTTCGCGTCGGAAGTGACACGTGTGGCCCGCGAAGTGGGAACGGACGGAAAACTTGGCGGACAAGCTGTGGTGCCCGGCGTCGCTGGAACGTGGAAGGACTTAACGGACTCGGTAAACGCTATGGCCGGCAACTTGACGGCCCAGGTGCGAAACATTGCCGAGGTGACTACGGCTGTGGCCCGCGGCGACTTGTCTCGAAAGATTACGGTCGATGTGAAGGGCGAAATTCTTGAGCTTAAAGACACCATCAACACGATGGTCGACCAGTTGAACGCATTTGCCGGCGAAGTGACGCGTGTGGCTCGCGAGGTGGGAACGGAAGGCAAACTGGGCGGTCAGGCGCAGGTGCCGGGCGTCGGCGGAACGTGGAAGGATCTTACCGACAACGTCAACTTCATGGCCTCGAACCTTACGGGCCAGGTACGAAACATCGCTGAAGTGGCGTCGGCGATTGCTAGCGGCGACTTGTCACGCAAGATCACGGTGGACGTGCGCGGCGAGATCCTGCAGCTGAAGGAAACGCTGAACACGATGGTGGACCAGTTGAACCGGTTCGCCGGCGAAGTGACGCGCGTGGCTCGCGAAGTCGGAACCGAAGGGCGTTTGGGTGGTCAGGCGAACGTGCCCGGTGTGGCCGGTACGTGGAAGGACTTGACGGACTCGGTCAACTCGATGGCCGGTAACCTGACGGCTCAGGTACGAAACATCGCTGAGGTAACGACGGCCGTGGCTCGCGGCGACTTGTCGCGCAAGATCACAGTGGACGTGAAGGGCGAAATTCTCGAACTCAAGAACACCATTAATACGATGGTGGACCAGTTGAACGCGTTCGCCGGCGAAGTGACGCGCGTGGCCCGCGAAGTGGGAACCGAAGGCAAACTTGGCGGACAGGCGCAGGTTCCGGGAGTCGGCGGAACGTGGAAGGATCTTACGGACAACGTGAACTTCCTGGCTTCGAACCTCACCGGCCAAGTGCGAAACATCGCCGAAGTGACGACGGCTGTGGCCCGCGGCGACTTGTCGCGCAAGATCACCGTCGATGTGAAGGGTGAAATTCTCGAGCTCAAGGACACGATCAACACAATGGTGGACCAGCTTCGCGCGTTCGCGTCAGAAGTTACGCGCGTGGCCCGCGAAGTGGGAACCGACGGCAAGCTTGGCGGTCAGGCGCAGGTTCCGGGCATTGCAGGCACGTGGAAGGACCTTACCGACTCCGTCAACTCGATGGCGTCAAACCTTACCGGCCAGGTGCGAAATATTGCCGAGGTTTCGACGGCCATTGCCAGCGGAAATCTCTCGAAGAAAATTACGGTGAACGTCAGCGGCGAGATTTTGCTGCTGAAAGAGACCATTAACACGATGGTCGACCAGTTAAACGCGTTCGCCGGCGAGGTGACTCGTGTGGCCCGCGAGGTCGGAACTGAAGGACGACTTGGCGGTCAGGCGAACGTGCCGGGCGTTGCCGGAACATGGAAGGATTTGACGGATTCGGTGAACTCGATGGCCGGCAACCTTACCGGCCAGGTGCGAAATATCGCGGAAGTGACGACGGCCGTGGCCCGCGGCGACCTGTCGCGCAAGATTACCGTGGACGTGAAAGGCGAAATTCTCGAACTCAAGAACACCATTAACACAATGGTGGACCAGTTGAACGCGTTCGCCGGCGAAGTGACGCGCGTTGCCCGCGAAGTGGGAACGGAAGGCAAGCTCGGCGGACAGGCGAACGTGCCGGGAGTCGCCGGAACGTGGAAAGATCTCACCGACAATGTGAACTTTATGGCATCGAACCTGACGGGTCAGGTGCGAAACATCGCGGAAGTCGCGACGGCCATCGCGAACGGCGACTTGTCGAAGAAGATCACGGTAGACGTGCGCGGCGAAATTCTGCAGCTCAAAGAAACGCTGAACACGATGGTCGAGCAGTTGCGGTCTTTCGCGGCGGAAGTGACGCGCGTTGCCCGCGAAGTGGGATCGGAAGGTCGACTCGGCGGGCAGGCTAACGTGCCCGGTGTCGCCGGTACCTGGAAAGACTTAACGGACTCGGTGAACGCCATGGCCGGCAACCTGACGGCTCAGGTGAGAAACATCGCCGAAGTTACAACGGCTGTGGCTCGCGGCGACTTGTCGCGCAAAATCACGGTGGACGTGAAAGGCGAAATTCTTGAACTAAAAAACACCATCAACACGATGGTGGATCAGCTCAACGCTTTCGCTGCCGAAGTTACGCGCGTGGCCCGCGAAGTGGGAACGGACGGAAAACTTGGTGGCCAGGCGAAGGTGCCGGGTGTTGCTGGTACGTGGAAGGACTTGACCGACAACGTCAACGTCATGGCTGCGAACCTCACCGAGCAAGTGCGCGGCATTGTGAAGGTCGTAACTGCCGTCGCCAATGGCGAGCTGACCAAGAAGCTGACTGTGAACGCGAAAGGCGAGGTCGCGGCGCTGGCGGAAACGATCAACAACATGACGGATACGCTGGCGACGTTCGCCGATCAGGTGACGACGGTGGCGCGCGAGGTCGGCGTGGAAGGCCGTCTCGGCGGCCAAGCAAATGTGCCGGGAGCTGCCGGAACGTGGAAGGATTTGACCGGTAACGTCAACCTGCTGGCCGACAACCTGACGAACCAGGTACGCGCAATCGCTGAAGTGGCGACGGCTGTGACCAAGGGCGACCTGACGCGGTCGATTCAGGTGGAAGCCAGCGGCGAAGTGGCGGAACTCAAAGACAACATCAACACGATGATCAACAACCTCCGTGGAACTACGGAGCGCAACACCGAGCAGGACTGGCTGAAGACGAACCTGGCGCGGTTCACGGGCATGTTGCAAGGGCAACGGGATCTGACGACTGTCGGACGCATGATGCTGTCGGAGCTTGTGCCGCTGGTTAACGCGCAGCAGGGCGTGATTTACCAGATGGAGGGCGAGGACGAAGGCGGCATGGTGCTGCTCTCGGCATTCGCTTCCGATGGACCGGATGGGCATTTGAGAAGGTTGAAGCTGGGGGAGGGATTGATTGGGCAGTGCGCTGCGGAAAAGCGGCGCATGTTGATCAACGACCTGCCGCCCAACACGATCCCGATTCGCTCGGGGTTGTTTGAAGCTGTGCCGCGAAATGTGATTGTGCTGCCGGTTTTGTTCGAAGACAGCGTAAAGGCAGTCATTGAGCTCGCGTCTCTGAGCGCGTTTACCGCCTCACACCTCGCTTTCCTTGAACAGCTGACGGCCAGCATCGGCATTGTGTTGAACAGTATTGAAGCGACGATGCAGACGGAAAGCTTGCTCAAGCAATCGCAACAGTTGGCGACGGAACTGCAAACGCAGCAAAGAGAGTTGCAGCAGACGAACGAGCAGTTGGCGCAAAAGGCGCAACAGCTCGCCGAGCAGAACGTCGAAGTCGAACGGAAGAACCAGGAAATCGAGCAGGCGCGCGGCGCTCTGGAAGAGAAAGCAAAAGAGTTGGCGCTTACGTCGAAGTACAAATCGGAATTCCTGGCGAACATGTCGCACGAGTTGCGTACGCCTCTGAACAGCATTCTGGTGCTGGGCCAGCAGCTCGGCGACAATCACGAGGGCAATCTCACCGCGAAGCAAGTGGAATTTGCGCGCACGATTCACGGCGCGGGCACGGACTTGCTGAACCTCATCTCTGACATTCTCGACCTGTCGAAGATCGAGTCCGGTACGGTTTCCGTCGAAGCGGAGGAAATCTTCTTCGGAAGCGTGCTGGAGATGGTGGCGCGGCCGTTCCGGCACGAGGCGGATAACCGCAAGCTGACGTTCGAGGTGGCAACGGATCCGCATCTGGTCCGCAGTATGGTGACCGACTCGAAGCGGTTGCAGCAGGTGCTCAAGAACCTGTTGTCGAACGCCTTCAAGTTCACCGAACTTGGCGGCGTGAGATTGTCGGTGTCGCCCGCCAAGAGCGGCTGGTCGAAAGATCATCCGATCTTGGGAAGCGCGGCATCTGTCATCGCGTTTGCCGTATCGGATACGGGCATCGGCATTCCCGCGGAGAAACAGCGCATCATCTTCGAGGCATTCCAGCAGGCAGACGCGGGCACGAGCCGCAAGTACGGTGGAACGGGGTTGGGACTCGCGATCAGCCGCGAGCTTGCGAACCTGCTGGGCGGTGAAATTCAGCTGACTAGTATTCCTGGCAAAGGGAGTACGTTTACTCTCTACCTGCCGCAGACGTACGTGGGCCCGTCTGCTGTGGTCATGCCGGAGAGATCGTCGCCGACATCGCCGGTCCAACTTGCGAAGCTAACGGTTTCGGAGGAACCTGCGGAAGGCATCACCGACGATCGAGAAAACCTGGGTCCTCAAGATACGTTGTTGCTGATTGTCGAGGACGATCCGCATTATGCGCGAGTGTTATGTGATCTGTCGCGAGACAAGGGCTTCAAAGTTCTGGTGGCACGGCGCGGGAGTGAAGCGCTTTCGCTGGCACACGAATTTCATCCATCCGCGATTTCGCTGGATGTTTTCCTGCCTGACATGCTGGGGTGGACGGTACTGAACCATCTCAAGCAGGATCCAAACACGCGGCATATTCCGGTGCAGATGTTGACCTTGGATGAGGATCGGCATCACGGGCTGGCGCGTGGAGCATTTTCGTTTGTCACCAAGCCAACGACGCCAGAGGGGCTCGAAGCGGCTTTGACGCGGTTGAAGGAATATGCGACGCCGCGGCGCAAACGGCTCCTGGTCGTGGAAGACAACCCAGCCGAACAGTTGAGCATTCGGGAACTGCTCGGCTATGACGACATCGACGTCACGACCGTATCGACGGGAGCGGAAGCGCTGGAGATGGTCTCGAAGGAGAGCTTCGATTGCGCAGTCTTGGATTTGCGGCTGCCGGATATGTCGGGCTTCGAGATTCTGGAGCGTTTCCGCG
>Ga0335071_10001552_pt1 | contig 24805 bp, 27 predicted proteins | sample Lox_Sample_15_FD_206724 | JGI IMG/M metagenome (GOLD analysis project Ga0335071, IMG submission 206724) | Soil microbial communities from Loxahatchee National Wildlife Refuge, Florida, United States - Lox_Sample_1.5 | ecosystem: Environmental > Terrestrial > Soil > Wetlands | place: USA... | reverse complement strand
CTTCTTCCTCTTCAACTTCGTGTACTCGCTCGTGTTCGCGCGTGTCCCCGCACCGGCCGATCCGTGGGGGTCGAAGTCGATCGAGTGGCAGCTCCCGTCACCGGTGCCGGTCTACAACTTCACGAAGATCCCGGTGTTCTCGAGCGACCCGTACGGGTACGGCGAGGGCGCGACGGGGCCGGTCGCGGTCGTCCCGGCGGGCGCACCCGGAGGAAGGGACTGACGTGTCCGAGCTCGCGCATCCCGCAACGGAGTACGAGGTCGTCGAGAGCGAGCCGCCGGAGGTTCTCGCCCGCAACCTCGTCACCGCCGGCCACCTGCTCGCGAGCGCGACCGCGTTCTTCTTCCTCGCGTTCGTCTTCGCGTACTTCTACCTTCGCTCGCTCGACAACCACGACATGTGGCGGCCGAAGCACGTCGACCCGTCCGTCCCGTGGGGCACCGCGATCGTCGTGTGCCTCGTGCTGAGCGCGATCGTCCTCCGCCTCGGGCTTGCGGATCACCGCGCCGAACGGCGGGTGCAGTGGCGGTGGAAGGGGCTCGCCTCCCTCGTGCTCGGCCTCCTCGCGCTCGTGCTCCAGGTCGTCGCGTGGGCGACGCTCGGGTTCGGCCCGGCCGACGGCAGCTACGCGAGCGTCTACGTCGGCTGGACGGGCTTCTACTTCCTGTTCGTCGTCTTCGCGCTGTTCTGGCTCGAGACGGTGCTGGCGACGTCGTACCGCTACCGCGGCTGGGCGTCCGGGAAGGCGACCGTCGCGCCCGGCGAGGCGTCGGGCGACCCGGACCGCGAGGGCGAGGACATCCGGGACCCGGTCTCGCTCGTCCGCGCCGAGCTCGGGTCGCTGAGCTTCTACTGGACGTTCCTCGCGGGCATCGGCGTGCTCACGTGGGTCGTCCTCTACCTCGTCTAGCTCGTGAGCGTCCCGCCGCTCGTCGTCTGCTCGGTCGCGGCGGGGCTGTACGCCCTCGGCGGACGCGGCCGGCATCGCGTCTGGCGCGAGCTGTCGTTCTACGCCGGCGTCGCGTCGGTCATCGTCGTGCTCGAGCCGCCGTTCGACAACTGGGCCGACACGTCGTTCGCGCTCCACATGACGCAGCACGTCGTGCTGCTGACGGTGTCGGCGCCGCTGCTCGTGCTCGGGCGGCCGTGGCCGCGGCTCTGGCTCGCGTTCCCGCTGCGCGCGCGGCGCGCGGTCGCGCGGGCGCTCGCCGGCTCCGCGGGCTTCCGCCTCGCCGGACGGACCGTGACGCGGCCCGCCGTCGCGTTCGGGCTGATGACTGCGGCGCTCGCGGCGTGGCACGTGCCGTCGCTGTACGACGCGGCGGTCCGCAACGAGGGGATCCACATCCTCGAGCACGTCTGCTTCCTCGCCACCGCGCTGCTCTACTGGGGCGTGCTGCTCGAGGCGCCGCCGGTGCGCGCGCGGATCGACCACCTGCACCGCGCCGGCTGGTTCTTCGCGGCGCTCGTCCCGGGCTGGATCCTCGCGATCGTGCTCGCCGACGCGAGCTCGCCCCTGTACGGCGCGTACGTCTCCGTCGCCCACCGGCCGGGCGGGCTCGGCGCCCTCGCCGACCAGCAGGTCGCGGCGGGTGTGATGTGGGTCCCCGGATCGCTCGCGTACTTCGTCGCAGGCGTCGTCGCCTTCTACCGCTGGCTCGGGCCGGCCCAGCAGCCGCCCGAGCCCCGACCCGAGGAGCTCGCATGGACCTCATCGCCGCGGACCGGCTCGCCGGCGACATCCTGACGTGGGCGCTGCCGCTCGCCCTCTTGATCGGAGTCCTCGTCTACTGGCTCGTCGTGATCCGGCGCGGAGGAACCGGAAAGACGTGACGCTCCGCGCGTCGATCCTCGCCGCCGCCGTCGCGCTCGGCATCGTCGCCGGGGCGCTCGCCTGGTCTCTGCGCTCGTCGGCCGCGCCGCCCGCGCTGCCGGAGCTGCACGGGACGATGAGCTGGGCGCCGGGCGCGCAGCCCGCGCCGCCGCTCGCCGCGCTGCGCCGCCTCCGCGGGCGCACGGCGATCCTCGTCCTCGCGCGTCCGGGCTGCGCCGGCTGCGCCGACCTCCGGCAGGAGCTCGCGAGCGTGATCCGCCGGCTCTCCCCCGCGCAGCGGCCCGGCCTCGTCGTCGCGCGCGGGCCCTCGACTCCGGTCGTCGTCCTCGTCGACCGACGCGGCGACGAGCGCACCGGCTACGTCTTCCCGTTCGCGCCGGCGTTCCTCGAGGGCGACCTGCGGACCCTCACGGCGGAGCGGCTCCCGTGACGGACGGGCTGCGCACCCACGACGCTCCCGGCGCGTGGCTGCGCGCCTGCGCGGTCGCGGTCGCCGTCGCCGCGACGCTCGCGGTGGCGAGCGGCGCCGCCGGCTCCGACACGGTCCACCGCGTCGTCGCCGCACTCGCCGCGCCGCCGCTCGCGGCGCTGCTCGTCGCGGCGCTGCTCTCGCACCGGAGCCTCCTCGCGCCGGTCGGCGTCACCGGCGCGCTCCTCGTGGCCGCCGCGCTCGCGCCCCCGGGGCCGGCGCATCTCGGCCTCGCCGTTCCCGCGCTCGCCTCCGCGGCAGTCCTCGCGGCCGCAAGCCGGCGCGGCGGCCACGTGCCCGCCGGATCGTGGCGGGACTACCTCACGCTGACGAAGCCGCGGATCATGGTGCTGCTGCTCCTCACCGGCGCCTGCGGCGCGGCGGTCGGCGCCGACGGGCGCCCGTCGCCGGGGCTGCTCGCGACGACGCTCGTCGGGCTCGGGCTCGCGTGCGGCGGCGCGTCGGCGTTGAACCACGTGCTCGACCGCGACATCGACCGGCTGATGGGTCCGCGGACGGCCGCGCGTCCGGTGGCGGCGGGACGGATCACGGCGCCGCGCGCGCTCGAGTTCGGGCTCGCGCTCTCGGCGGCGTCGTTCACGCTTCTCGCGGCGGGGGCGAACCTGCTCACCGCGGTCATCGCGCTCGTCGGCAACCTGTTCTACGTCGTCGTCTACACCGGCTACCTGAAGCGGCGCGGCCCGCAGAACATCGTGCTCGGCGGCGCAGCCGGCGCGGTCCCGCCGCTCGTCGGCTACGCGGCCGCGACCGGCAGCGTCGCCGCACCCGCGCTCTGGCTGTTCGTGCTCGTCTGCCTCTGGACGCCGCCGCACTTCTGGGCGCTCGCGCTGCTCCTGAAGGAGCACTACGCGAAGGCGGAGGTCCCGATGCTGCCCGTCGTCGCCGGCGAGGCGGCGACGCTCCGGCGGATCCTCGGCTACACGGCGATCCTCGTCGCGGCGAGCGTCGTGCCGTTCGCGACCGGCGTCTTCGGGCCGCTCTACCTCGCGGCCGCGGTCGTCCTCGGCGGGCTCTTCCTCGCGCTCGCGTGGAGCCTGCGCCGCGCACCGTCGCGACGCGGCGCCGCCGCGGTCTTCCACTACTCGCTGCTCTACCTCGCGCTGCTCTTCGTCGCCGCGGCGCTGAGCCCGCTGGTGGCCTAGGGCCCCGGCCGCGCGGAGACCGACGGCTTGCCGCCGGGCGCGACCTCGAGCACGTCCCACATCCGCGCGTCCTCCTCGCCGGGAACGAGCGACGCGAACCGGTAGGACCCGGCACGGGAGGCGACGAACGAGAACGCCGCCTTCGCGCCCGGGTCGAGCCCCTGCACCGGATCCGGCGTGGACGCCCCCGGGAACGCGGGCGCCGCCGTCATCGGGCCGCGGACGACGGCGCACGAGGCCCGGATCGCGCTCCGGTTCACGCACGTGACGCGCACGCGCCAGCCGAGCGGGACCGTGACGGCGAGCTCACCGCGGCCGTAGCCGTCGAAGTTGAAGCCGCCGTTCCCCGAGCCGTCCCCCGCCTCGAGCGTCACCGCGACGACCTCGTGCCGCGCGTCGACCGAGACGAACTGCCTCGGATCCGGCTTCCCTCCGACCGCGGCCGACGCGAGAACGACGGCGAGCATCCGCCGGCTAGACGACGCCGACGGCGTCGCGCGAGCCGCCGGCGCGCTCCGCGATCGGGACGTACGTCCGCTCGTCCGCGCCGATGTAGATCTGGCGCGGGCGCGCGATCTTCTGCTCCGGGTCGACGATGCCCTCGAGCCACTGCGCGAGCCAGCCCGCCGTGCGCGGGATCGCGAACAGCACCGGGAACATCGCCGTCGGCAGCCCGAGCGCCTGGTAGATCAGCCCGGAGTAGAAGTCGACGTTCGGGTAGAGCTTCCGCGAGACGAAGTAGTCGTCCTCGAGCGCGATCTTCTCGAGCTCGAGCGCGATGTCGAGCAGCGGGTCGCGCCCGGTCACCTCGAACACCGCGTCGGCGGTCTCCTTGATGATCTTCGCGCGCGGGTCGTAGTTCTTGTAGACACGGTGGCCGAAGCCCATCAGGCGCCCGTGACCCGCCTTCACCTCCTCGACGAAGGCCGGGACGTTCTTCACGTCGCCGATCGACACGAGCATCCGCAGCACGGCCTCGTTCGCGCCGCCGTGGAGCGGCCCGTAGAGCGCCGCCGCGGCGCCGGCGAGCGCGCTGTACGGATCGACGCGGCTCGAGCCGATCGCGCGCATCGCGTTCGTCGAGCAGTTCTGCTCGTGGTCGGCGTGGAGGATGAACAGGACCTCGAGCGCGCGGACGAGCGCCGGGTCGGGCGAGTAGCGCGCCTCGGCCATCTTGAACATCATCGCGAGGAAGTTCTCCGCGAACGACAGGTCGTTGTCGGGATAGACGTACGGCATGCCCTTGTTGTGGCGGTACGACCACGCGGAGATCGTCGGCACCTTCGCGATCAGCCGGATCACCTGGGCGAGCCGGACGTCCGGGTCGTCGACGTTCGCCGCCTCCGGGTAGAGCGTGCCGAGCGCCGCCACGACGCTCACGAACATCCCCATCGGGTGCGCGTCGTAGCGGAAGCCGGTCATCAGCGTCTTCACGTTCTCGTGGACGAACGTGTGATGGATCACCTCGCTCTCGAACTGCGCGAGCTCGTCGGCGCTCGGGAGCTCGCCGAAGAGGAGCAGGAACGCCGTCTCGAGGTACGTGCTCTCGACGGCGAGCTGGTCGATCGGGTAGCCGCGGTAGCGGAGGATCCCCGCGTCGCCGTCGATGTAGGTGATCGCGCTGCGGACGGAGGCGGTGTTGAGGAACGCGGGGTCGTAGCTCATGAGGCCGAAATCGTCCTCGTCGACCGCGATCTGCCGGAGGGCGTTCGCCCGGATCGCGCCGTCCTCGATCGGCACCTCGTACGTGCGGCCGGTCCGGTTGTCGGTGACGGTCAGCGTGTCGGGCACGGAAAGCCTCCTTCGAAAGGCCGTGGTGGTACCCGGAGCGTAGCGCCGTCCGGCGAGGCGCTAGTTCGTTGCCGACAGCGGCGGCGACGGCGCGACGGCCGCGGGGTCCGACGGAGCCGGGACAACCGGCGGGGCGCCGAGCGGCGGAGCCGAGAGCGGAGCGGGCGCGACCGGAGGCGCGAGCGGAGGCGCGGGCGCGACCGGAGGCGCGAGCGGAGGCGCGGGCGCGACGGGCGGCGCGAGCGGAGGCGCGGGCGCGAGCGGTGCCGGCGGCGCCGAGACGGGAGCGGGTGCCGGGGGCGGCGCGAGCGGGGCCGGCGGCGCCGCGACCGGAGGCGCGGGCGGCACGAGCGGGACCGGCGGCGCCGAGACGGGAGCGGGCGGCGCCGGAGCGGGCACGGGCGCAGGCGCAACGGTCGGGAGCACCGGCGCGGCGGGCGGCGGCGAGAGCGGCGGCGAGGAGAGCGGCGGCGACGAGAGCGGCGGCCCGCCGGCGGCAGGCGCGGCCACCGGCCGCGGCGCGAGCGCCTCGGGCGCGACGGCGGCCGCGACGGCCGTCGTCGTCTGCTCGACGCGGAGCTGGTGGAGCGCCATCTGCGCCTGGATCCGGAGCCCGAAGGCGCGCGACTCGCCGATCACGTGGCCGACGAAGCCGCCGACGAGAGCCATCGCGATCGCGACGCCGTAGGAGAGGCTGTGGGGGATCGGCCAGTGGACGTACGACGTGAGCGGCATCGCTCCGAAGATCAGCCCGACGAGCGCGCCGACGGCGGTCGCGCCGACGACGAGGGAGGCCGCACGCCGGTAGAGGTGCCCGGCGTACTGCTCCAGAATTGCGGGGTCCAGGGACGCGTTCGGGGTCGTGCTCGTCATCGCTCATGACCTTCATCGGCGGCCGGGCGGCGGACCTTGAGGGGTTCGGCGCGCAGCCTCCCAACCCGGGGCTAGCCCGCCGCGGAGGACTTACAAAACCCTCACCGGGCTCTCATCCCGCTCCTAGGCGCCGGCGGGACGATGGAGCCGGACACGAACGCTATAAGGAGACTGTCGCCCCATGGAACCGCAGCCCGAACCGAAGCCCGAGACCGCCCCGAGGAGCCGCTTCCTCCGCCGCGGCGCCCCCGTCGCAGCCGCGGCGGTGATCGGCCTTGCCGCAGGCGCCGGCGTGTACGCCGTCGCGGGCAACGACTCGAGCCACACGTCCACGTCGACCGCGACCGCCGGCGCGGCCGCCTCGACCGCGACGACCCAGCCCACCGCCTCGACGCTGACGCCGCTCGAGCAGCTCTACAAGAACGTGACCCCCGGCGTCGTCGACATCACCGCGACCGGCGGCTCGTCGTCGTCCTCGAACAGCGACCCGTTCGGGAACCCGCAGGGCCAGTCGGCCGCGGAGGGCACCGGCTGGGTCTACGACGCGAACGGCGACATCATCACGAACGCGCACGTCGTCGACGGCGCGAGCTCGTTCACCGTCACGTTCCAGTCCGGCAAGAAGGTGTCGGCGACGCTCCTCGGCAAGGACGACTCGAGCGACATCGCCGTGCTGAAGGTGAACGTCTCGTCCGACCAGCTGCACCCGCTCACCGTCGGCACCTCGTCCGACGTGCTCCCGGGTGAGGCCGTCGTCGCGGTCGGCAGCCCGTTCGGCCTCCAGGAGACGATGACGGCCGGGATCGTCAGCGCGGTCAACCGCACGATCACCGCGCCGAACAACTACTCGATCTCCGGTGCCATCCAGACCGACGCCCCGATCAACCACGGCAACTCCGGCGGTCCGCTCCTCACGACCGACGGCAAGGTCATCGGCGTCAACGCGCAGATCGAGAGCGACTCCGGCGGCAACGACGGCGTCGGCTTCGCCCTCGCGATCGACGGCGTCAAGAGCGTCGCCAACACGATCATCTCCGGCGGCGTCGTGCAGCACGCGTACCTCGGCATCCACGTCGGCGACGCGCCGAACGGCGGCGCCAAGGTCGCGTCCGTGCAGAGCGGCTCCCCCGCCGCGGCCGCGGGCGTCCAGGCCGGCGACGTGATCACCGCGCTCGACGGCAAGCCGATCACCTCGGCCGACGACCTCACCGCCGCGGTGTCCGCGCACCAGCCGAAGGACAAGGTCACGCTGACCGTCACGCGCAACGGCAAGTCGATGTCGATCGACGTGACGCTCGGCACGCGCCCCTCGTAGTTCCTCCCCGAGACCACCCGGACGGCCACGGCCCGCGAGCACCCCTCGCGGGCCGTCGGCGTTACCGGGGGCGCTTCCGGCGCGGCGGACGGCGCTCGAGCCGCTTCTTCCCGAGCCCGGCGACGAGCATCAGCCAGCCCGCGATCAGTGTCGGGACGATCGTCTGGATGTGCATGACGCCGTTCATGGCTCAAGCGTGCCCGCGGGAGGGCCGCGCCGCCTCGGCTCCGGGCCGCGGGTCGGTTGCGGTCGAGTACGTACGCTCTCCGGGTGGTGGAGGCGGCGACGGAGATGCTCGTGGAGGTCACGCCTCGTCAGGCGCGCTGCACGCTCGTCGCGTCGATCCTCGGCACGTCGATCGTCTTCCTCGACTCGACCGTCGTGAACGTCGCGCTGCCGGCGATCCAGAACGACCTCGGCGGCGGCCTCGCGGCCCAGCAGTGGATCGTCGACGCGTATCTCCTGACCCTCGGGTCGCTCATCCTCGTCGGCGGCTCGCTCGGCGACATCTTCGGCAAACGGAAGGTCTTCGCGCTCGGCGTCGCGGCGTTCGGCGTCGCCTCGCTGCTCTGCGCGGTCGCGCCGGACTCGACGACGCTGATCGTCTGCCGAGGCCTCCAGGGCGTCGCCGGCGCGCTGCTCACACCCGCGTCGCTGGCGCTGCTGACCGCGACCTTCTCGGGCGCAGAGCGGGGCGCGGCGATCGGAACGTGGACCGCCTGGAGCGGGATCTCGTTCGTCGCCGGACCGCTGCTCGGCGGCTGGCTCATCGACGTGTGGACGTGGCGCGCGATCTTCCTCATCAACGTCCCGGTCGCGCTCGCGACACTCACCGTCGTCGCGGTCGGGCTGCCGCGGAGCTACATGGGCCGCCCCGGCGCTCGCGTCGACTACGGCGGCGCCGTCCTCTGCGCCGTCGGGCTCGGCGCGCTCGTCTTCGCCCTGATCGAGCAGCCGCGGCTCGGCTGGGACGCGGCCGTGGTCGGCGGCCTCGTCGGCGGCGCCGCCTGCCTCGCCGCCTTCGTCGTTCACGAGACGCGCACCGCCGAGCCGATGCTGCCGCTTCGGCTCTTCGCGAAGCGGAACTTCTCGGCCGCGAACCTCGAGACGTTCGCGGTCTACGGCGCGCTCTCCGCGTGGAGCTTCCTCCTGGTTCTCTTCCTCCAGGAGCTCTCGGGCTGGTCGCCGCTCCAGGCCGGCCTCGCCGTCGTCCCGTTGACGGTCGTGATGTTCCTGCTCTCGCGCTACGCCGGGAAGCTGTCGATGCGCTGGGGACCGCGCTGGTTCATGACGTGCGGACCGCTCGTTGCGGCTGCGGCGGCGCTTCCGCTCGCCCGGCTGCCGGTGCACGTCTCGTACGCGTACGACCTCCTGCCCTCGACGATCGGCTTCGGGATCGGGCTCGCGTTGACCGTCGCGCCGCTGACGACGACCGTGCTGAGCGACGCCGGGCCGGGCGACGCCGGCATCGCGTCGGGCGTGAACAACGCCGTCGCCCGCGTGGCGGGTCTCGTCGCCGTCGCGGTGATCGGCGTCGTCGCCGCCGGCGCGGGGAACGAGCTCACCGCGTCGGGCTTCCACGGGTCGATGCTCGTCGTGACGGCGCTGCTCGTCGCCGGCGCGGCGATCGGCGCCGTCGGCGTCCGCAACGCGCAGGTTTAACGTTCCCCTGACACGGGCGTGAGTACCCTCGAGGCGTGGGGGTCAGGTCGACGTCGGTCGTCGCGCTCGTCGCGCTCTGCTCGGCATCGGCCGCGCTCGGGTCGACGGGCGGCGAGGGCCCCGTGTGGTCCGCCGACGGCACGGCGATCGCGTACATCGGCCCGGCGCCGGTCCTCGCGGTGTCGAAGAAGACGCACACGCTGACGGAGACGCACAACCTGAACCGGGTGCTCGTCGTCCCGGTCGACGCCTCGAGCGCGCCGAAGACCGTCGCGACCGCGCCGCGCTCGACGACGATCGCCGAGGTGCGCTGGGCGGCGGGCGGGAAGCTCGTCTTCCAGATCACCGATCTCTTCTCGCTGCGGAGCATCGACCCGTCGACCGGGACGGTGACGAAGCTCGGGACGGTCGGCGTGACCGGCGGCGCCGGCGAGGCGTTCACCGTCTCGCAGGACGGGACGCACGTCGCCTACACCGCGCCGTGCGGCTGCACGCTCCCGCAGGGCAATGCCGTCCGCGTCGACGGGCACGCGCTTCCGCGGCCGGCGAAGGCGGACGACGAGGGCCCGAGCTTCTCGCCCGATGCGTCGCAGGTCGTCTTCTCGCGCAACGGGTCGGTCGTCGTCGAGCCCTCGGCGGGCGGCCCCGTGCGGGCGCTCGGCGTCCGCGGCGGGCAGCCCGTGTGGTCGCCGGACGGGCAGTGGGTCGCGTTCCAGGGCCCGAAGCGCCAGCTCGAGGCGATCCCGCTCGCGGGCGGGCCGGCTCGCACGCTCGTCCCGGCCCGCGCGTACGGCGGCGGCGTCGTGAGCTACTCGTGGTCGCCCGACGCAACCGCACTCGTCTTCGTGACGGACACGACGCTCGGGATCGTCGACCTCTTCGGCGCGGTGACGACGTACCCGCTGCCCGGCCTCCGTCCGGGCGCGAACACGCCGCAGTGGTCGCCCGACGGCCGCTCGATCGCGTTCACCGCCATCCGGCGGACCGCCGACACCGACGTCCGCGTCTACGTGATCGGCGCGGACGGCACCGGCCTTCGCCGCGTGGCCTAGCCGCCCGGGACGAGCCGCGTCCCCGTCGCCTTGAACGTCGCGACGACGGTCGCGCCGGGCACGAGACCGAGCCGGTCGACCGACGCGTCCGTCACCTCCGCGGTGACCGGGCCGATGCGGACGCGCGCGCGGTTGCCGACGTGCACGACCGAGCGGATCGTGTCCTCGATCACGTTCAGCGCGGAGTCGCCGGCGTGGCGCTCGTGCCCGACGGTGACGTCCCACGGGTAGACGACGACGCTCACCGCGCCGGTCCCGTCGTCCGTCGAGTAGACGACGGCGCCGCCCTCGAGCTCGACGGGCGTCAGCCCGTTCTGCCGCGCGCGGGCGGTGCCCCGCATGAGGTTCGCACCGGTGAAGGACGCGACGAACGCGTCGGCCGGCCTCGCGACGATCTCCTGCGCCGAGCCGAGCTGGCGCAGCTCGCCGTCGACGATGACGCCGAGCGTGTCCGCGAGCGACGCCGCGTCCTCGAAGTCGTGCGTGACGAGGAGCGTCGGCAGCGCGAGCTCGCGCAGCAGCTCCTGCAGCTCGCCCCGCACCGTGACGCGCGTGTTCGCGTCGAGCGCCGACAGCGGCTCGTCGAGGAGCAGCACGCCGGGGTCGCGCGCGATCGCGCGCGCGAGCGCGACGCGCTGGCGCTCGCCGCCGGAGAGCTCGGTCGTGCGCGCGTCGGCGAGGTGCGAGATCCGGAACCGCTCGAGCAGCTCGTCGACGCGCGAGCGCCCCGCGTACGCGACGTTCTCGCGCACCGACATGTGCGGAAAGAGCGCGTACTCCTGGAACACGAGACCGACGCGGCGCTCCTCGGGCCTGCGGAAGACGCCGCCCGTCGCGTCGAACCACACGTCGCCTCCGAGCGCGATCCGCCCCGTCGCGGGCCGCACGAGCCCGGCGACCGCGCTCAGGACGGACGTCTTCCCCGCGCCCGACGGGCCGATCAGCGCGACCGTCCCCTCGACGTCGAGCGCGAGCTCGAGCACGAACGAGCGCAGCGGCAGCGCGAAGCTCGTCGACAGCATCGGCACGGCTCAGCGCGGCTCGGGCTGCGCGATCGCGGTGACCGCGGGCCGCGACCGCTCCCAGAGCCCCGTCCCCTTCATCGCGAGGAGGATCGCGAGGCTGACGACGACGAGGAGCGCGCTGATCGCGAGCGCGACGTCGAGCCCGTTCTGCGCCTCGAACGTCGTGTAGACCGCGAGCGGCAGCGTCTGCGTCACGCCCTGGAGGCTCCCGGCGAACATGATCGTCGCGCCGAACTCGCCGAGCCCGCGCGCGAGGCAGATCGCCTCGCCGGCCGCGAGGCCGCCGTACGCGAGCGGCAGCGTGACGCGGAAGAACGTCCGGGGCGGGCTCGCGCCGAGCGTCCGCGACGCCGCGATCATGTTCGGGTCGACGGACTCGAACGACGCGATCGCCTGCCGCACGTAGAACGGCCCCGCGACGAACGAGATCGCGAAGACGACGGCGACCATGTTGAACGAGACGTCGATCCCGAGGGCGCTGAACGTCCCGCCGAGCAGGCCGAAGCGCCCGAACGCGACGATGAGCCCGATACCCGCGACCGCCGGCGGCAAGACGATCGGCAGCTCGACGAGCGTGACGAGGAACGGCCGCCCGCGAAACCGGCGCGTCGCGAGGAAGTACGCCGTCGGCGTTCCGAGCAGCAGGATCGCGACCTGCGAGATCGCGACCGTCTTCAGGCTGACGACGAGCGCGTCCGTCACGACCGGGTTCGTCAGCTCGTGCAGCAACCGTCCGAGCGGCACGTGGACGAAGATCGCGACGATCGGCAGGACGAGGAACCCCATCGTCACCGCGATCGCGAGGAAGAAGAGGAAGCCGAGCAGGCCGCGGACGACGGCGTGGCGCATGGCTCTAGTGCTGCACCATGACCGAGGTCGACTTCACGATCGCCGTCGCGGCCATCCCCGGCTTCAGTCCGAGGTCCTCGACCGCGTCGCGCGTGACGAGCGCGACGAGCCGAACCGGCTCGTCGACGACGAGCTCGACCTGCGCCATCAGGCCCTCGATCTTCACGTCGGTGACCGTCCCGTTGAAGCGGTTGCGCGCACTGAGGTGCGCGGAGCCGGCGTCGCCGCGCAGCCGCTCGATCTCGCTCGCGGGCACGATCCGGCGGTTCCCGGCGTCGCGCTCGGTCTTGAGCCGGCCCTGCCGGTCCCAACGCCGGATCGTGTCCACGCTGATTCCGAGCGTCTTCGCAGCCTCGCCGACGCTGTAGTACTCCCGCGGCATGCGCCATCTCCCCCTTCGGTCGACCTCGGGACGAAGCGGCACATTACCTATGTACGCTGCGGCGCGCCGCTAGCCGACCTTGAAGGGCGCCGTCGCCTTGCCGGACGGGTTCACGACGGTGATCGAACCGGACTTTGCCTTCTTCGGGACCGTGAAGGTCAGCTTCGTCGGCGACACGAACTTGAACGTCGCGGGAGCGCCCGACACCGTGACCGCGATCGTGCCCGTGAAGTTCGTTCCCGTGAGCGTCACGGTCGCACCGGGCTTGCCCTGGCTCGGCGCGACCTTCGTGATCGTCGGCACCGCGGCGGTGAGCGGCAGGAACCCATTGTCGACGAAGACCTTCTGTCCGGCCGGGCTCAGGACCTTCTTCATCCAGGCCTCCGCGGCAGCCTGGTTCGGGCTCTTCGTGACGATCGCCATCGCGTAGGTGATCTTCGGCTGCGCCCAGGCAGGCACCTTGATCAGCGAGAGATGCGTTGGGTCGATGACGTAGTCGGAGAGGTAGACGAACCCGGCGTCGACCTGGCCGAGCGCGACCTTTGCGACGACATTCGCGTCCGAGGTCTCGCGTGTAACCACGTTGGCCTGGACCGCCGAGTTGATGCCCATCTGGTTCAGCACCTGCACCGTGTAGCTCCCGACCGGGACCGTCACGGCGGCCACGGCGATCTTCGGACCGGGCTTCGTCAGGTCGTAGATCGACTTGATGTTCGCGGGATTCCCCTTCGGCACGACGATCGCGAGCGTGTTCCGCGTGAAGTTGACCGGCTTCTCGACCACGCCCTGCGCGAAGAGGGACGCCGGGACCGTCGTGTTCGCCGACATCAGGACGTCGGCCGGCGCTCCGTTCGCGATCTGCGTGCCGAGGGTCGTGGAGCTCCCGAACGAGTAGGTGTTCCCCGGGTCGATCTTCGGGAGCACCGTCGTCATCGACGAGCCGGCGAAGACGGTGATTCCCGAGAGCGAGCGATCCGGCTTCGCGGACGCACCGCCGGCGGCGAGTGACGCGCAGACGAGCGCAATCGCGAACAACGACAAGATGCGAGTGAACATCGCGCCTCCCTTACGCCGTGAACGCGTCGAGCGCGTTCGAAGCCTGATCGATGGTGAGCGCCGGAGGGAACGACAGGGTGAACGCCTTGCCGCCGCCGGCCGCCGTGAAGTAGGAAACGTGCTGCGCCTCGTTCGCCGCGATCCGCGCGAGACCGGCCTTGAGGCTGTCGGTCTGGATGCCGTCGATCGCCCCCAGGTAGGAGCCGAGGATGATCGTCTCGAGCTGGCCGGCGAATTTGACGATCGAGTGCTGGCTCGCAAACGTCCCGTCCGGGTAGTTGAAGTCGATGTCCCCCGAGACGGCCGGGGTCGCACCGGCCCCGGTGATGATCTCCGCGACCGACTGGTAATGCTCCTGCTCATTCGCGTACGCGCGCTTCAGGTTCGACGTGACGGTCTTGTTCGTATTTCCCGCCGCCGTCGCGCTGGAGTAGAAGTCGGACGCCAGCAGCTCCGCACCCACGAGCAGGCGCGCCCACGCAAGATCGCCGACCGGTAGGGCCGCAGCAGCTGTGTCGACGAAGGCCCCGAGCGCAGAGCCCGCGACGAGAAGTGCCGCGCCACCCTTCGCGCTCCGGGAGAGGAGTTGTCCTCGAGTGATTGGGGCAGACAACGTTCGAACTCCTTGTCCGAGGGGTGGTTTGGGCATCCTGCTACTGTAACTCCTAGGCACCGCCGCGCAGGCGGGCACCAAGGCAGCAAGGCTGGAGGGACGCTCGTGAGGCGCTCGGCGTGGGTGGTCTTTGCTCTGGTTTGCGTTGCCGGGCTTGCCGGCGGCGGAGCCGCGGGCACTGCAGTTGTGCCGCCCCGCGGCACGATCCAGATCAACGGCGACGTCGCGTTGCCGACGAGCCTCAAGTTCTCCGAGCTCGCGAGCCTCCCGCAGCAGACGATCTCGGTCACGATCGACGGCACTCAGCACACCGAGTCCGGCCCGTACCTCTCGAGCGTCCTCAAGCTGGCCACGCCGAACTACCTCGCCTGCAGCAAGAACAACCTGCTCCGCTGGTGGATCCTCGTCACGAACGTCCACGGAGCGTCGACGACGCTGGGCGCCGGCGAGGTCGACCCCGGCTTCGGAAACCGGCCGGCGATCCTCTCGATCTCCGAGGACGGGAAGTTCCTGACGCTGCAAGGCCCGCGTCTCGTCATTCCCGGCGAGGTCACGGGGACGCGTGACATCCCGCGCGTCGTGATGGTCACGACGCGGATGGCTGCGCCCCAGCTCCCGATCTCCGGCTGCCCGGCGACGCCTGCGGCGATCACGCCGACGGTCGGCTCGTTGATCGTGAGCGGCGCCGTCGCGAACCCGGCGACGTACACCTTCGCCCAGCTCCAGAGCCTGCCGCAGGTGACCCAGACGGTCAGCTTCCTCAGCGGCACGACTCCGACCACGAACACGGAGACGGGCCCGCTGCTCTCGACGATCCTCACCGCGGCACGCCCGAAGTTCAACGCGAGCTGCACGAACGACAACCTGAACTTTTACGTCGAGATCACCGGAAGCGACGGCTACGCGAGCATCCTGTCCTACGGCGAGGTGGATCCGACACTTGGGAACCGCAACCCCGTCGTCTCGCTGGTCGAGAACGGAGTCTCGCTGGCGAAGGTCGGGCCACGCGTGCTCCAGGTCGGGGACGTCAAAGGCGGCCGCGCAGTCTCGGGCACGGTCGCGCTCACGGTGTTCCGGGTCGCGCCGAGACTCCCGCGCTCGGCGGGCTGCTGATTCGCTCCCAGGCCGATCCGGGCTCGAAGCGCGCGTCCGAATGGGTCACATGAACGTCTCGCGCGCGCTCCTGGAGCCAACCGACGCGCTCGGCGTCGACGCGGTCGAACGCCGGCACGTCAATCAGACGCGACGCAGAACGTCGCCGCGCCGGGCTTCGCGCAGATCAGGCCCCGCAGGGTCACGCCGTCGGCGTCGAGCACGACCAGCCGCGGCTCGCGCGACGACTCGAGGAGGGCGATCGCCTCGGACATCGGCATCTCGGGCCTCGCGCTCACCGGCTCGAGGTCGGCATAGGCCGACGCCGGCTCGTCGTCGGCCGCGCTCTCCGGCAGCCCGGCGCGGTCGATCGCGCCGCGGAAGGCGCCGCCCTCCGCGAGCAGGACGGTACGGACGCCCCGACGCGCGAAGAGCGCGCGAACCTCGCCGACATGCGCGTCCGGCCCCAGGGTCTTCGGCCGCGGGATCATCACGTCCCCGACCGTCAGCCCGACGACCTCCTCGCGCCGCAGCGTGCCGGTCGGGTTCTCGGGCTGCGTCACAGGCCGATGATAGGCACGCCGGTGGACTTGCGCAGGGGCGCCCGGTGTGGGACGAATGCATCGTGACCCTGCGGCCCGCGGAAGACGCCATTCGCGAGCGAGCGTTCGCGATCTCGCACGAGCCGGGCTCGGGGACGCCGGACGAGAACTGGGTGCGCGCCGAGCAGGAGTTCGCCGTCGCGCACGACTACGACACGGCCGACCGCGACCTCGAGCAGCTCGGGATGACGGTGTCGCGGCTCCCCGGCGAGGCGGGCGTCGTCTGGCGGCTGACGCTCCCGCGCGGCGAGTCGGTCGAGGCGTGGGAGCCGGGGAACGGCGGGCTCGCGCCGCCGCCGGAGATCGCGCGGCTGATCGCGGGCGTCGTCGCCGGGAAGGACCTCGTCCCCGCGCCGCCGGCGACCGACGACCCCGGCGCACTGCGGCTCCGCGCGCTCCTCGAGGCGCAGCGCTCGGCGCTCCTCGCGCACGACCCGGGCGTCCGGCTCGGCGGCGACCCGGAGAACCTCCACAAGCACCGCGTCGCGGCGCGGCGCGTACGCGTCTACCTCCGCGCGGCGCGGCGCCAGCTCGATCCGGCGTGGCGGCGCGCGGTCGCCGGCCCGCTCGCCGGGCTCGGCGAGGCGGGCGGCCCGGTGCGCGACCTCGACGTGCTCGTCGAGCGGCTGCGGGGCGACCTCGACGCGTTCGACGACGCCGGCGACCGCCGCGGCGCGGAGACGATCGTCGCGCGGCTCGAGCTCGACCGCGACGAGCTGCGCGGACGGCTCCTCGACGCGCTCGACGCGGACGAGTACCGGCGCGTGCTCGCGCGGCTCCGGCTCCCGCCGCGGCTCGCGGACGGCGTCGACGCGATTCCCGTCGAGCGGCTCGCGCGCCGTGAGTTCCGGCGGCTCGCGGAGGCGGTCGACCGCCTCGGCGACGACCCCGGCGAGGACGCGCTGCACCAGCTCCGCATCGTCCTGAAGCGCGCCCGCTACACGGCGGAGCTCGCCGGGCCGCGCGGGAAGGCGGGCCGCCGCTTCCTCGCGGACGCGCAGGCGCTGCAGGACCTCCTCGGCGACCACCACGACTCCGTCGTCGCCGAGCGCCGGCTCCGCGCGCTCGCCGTCGTCGACGCGCGCACCGAGACCGCGTTCGCGGCGGGCCGCATCGTCGAGCGCGAGCGCGAGCGGCGCGAACGCGCCGCGACGAAGCTGCCGAGGGCGTGGAAGCGCCTCCGCCGCAGCGGCCGGAAGCTCGGCTAGGGCAGGTCCGCCGGCCGACGCTCGTCGAAGCGCGGCAACCCGTCGTCCGGGATCGGCTCCCACGGCGCCGCGTAGGCGACGAACTGCCGGTACGACGGCCGGATCCCGGGATCCTCGTCGAACGTCCCGAGCCGGACGCTGACGACGTCGGGGTCGTCGGGGCTGCGACTCCAGAGCGCGCCGCCGCACGCGGAGCAGAAGCACTTCCAGAACCCGTCGCCGGGCTTGTACGCCTCGACGATCTCCCCGCCCTGGAGCACACGAAGCGAGCCGGGCGCGAGCCGCGCCTGCACCGACGCCGCGGTCCCGGTGCGGCGCCGGCAGCGCGTGCAGTGGCAGTAGCCCGCGGAGAGAGGCGGCGCGGTCACCTCGAAGCGGACGGCGCCGCAGAGGCAGCCGCCCGTCAGCGGCAGGTCGGTCACCCGCGAAGGACTACCACTTCGAGCGGCGGCCCTTGCGGCTCGAGTAGACGAGCTTCGGGCGCGCGGTGCGCATCCCCGTCTCCTCGAAGGTCTCACGGTGGCCGGCCATCGCGGCGACGCGGCTCATCTCCGTCTGCTGCTCGGGGAGGACGAGCGTGATGCCGCGGCCGGACCGTCCCGCGCGGCCGGTGCGGCCGACGCGATGGACGTAGCCCTTGTGGTCCTCCGGCGGGTCGTAGTTCACGACGTGGCTGATCGACTCGAGGTCGAGGCCGCGCGCCGCGACGTCCGTCGCGACGAGCGTCGTGACCGCGCCGGAGCGGAACCGCTCGAGCGCGCGCTCGCGGGAGCGCTGCGGCATGTCACCGTGCATCGCGGCCGCGGCGACGCCGCGCTGGCCGAGCCGCTGGACGAGCCGGTCGGCGCCGCGCTTCGTGCGGACGAAGACGAGCGCGAGCTCGCGGTCGGCCTCGAGCAGCTCGACGAGCCGGTCGAGCTTGTCGGACTGCGTGACCGCGACGAACTCGTGGTCGACGATGCCGTCGTCCTCGTCGACCGCGTCGAGCGGGAGCGTCGACTCGAAGCGCGCCGCGTCGTGCGTGTACGCACGGGCGAGCTCGCCGACCTCGCCGTCGAGGGTCGCCGAGAAGAGCATGGTCTGCCGGTGGTCGGGCAGCCGGCGGACGATCCGCTCGACCTGGGGCTTGAAGCCCATGTCGAGCATGCGGTCGGCCTCGTCGAGGATGAGCGTCTCGATCTCCGCGAGCGACACGGCCTTGCGCTCCGCGAGATCCTGGAGGCGGCCGGGGGTCGCGACGACGATGTCGGCGCCGCGCATCCGCTTGATCTGCGGGCCGATCGGGGCGCCGCCGTAGGCGGGCTCGACGCGGAGGCCCTTCACGGCGCCGATCGCGGCAAGCTCGCCGCAGACCTGCGTCGCGAGCTCCCGGGTCGGGACGAGGACGAGCGCCCTCGGGGCGCGGCCGCCCGGCGCGATCCGCTCGACGAGCGGGAGGCCGAAGGCGAGGGTCTTCCCGGAGCCGGTCGGCGACTTCGCGAGGACGTCGCGGCCGGCGAGGGCGGTCGGGATGACGAGGGACTGGACGGGGAACGGCTCGGCGATGCCGCGAGCCTCGAGCGCCTGCTCGACGGCCGCGCTCACGCCGAGCGCCTGAAACGACTGGGACAACTGTTCTGCTCCTTCTCTATGTCGTACTGCGATCCGAGATGCCGCGACTCAGACCGCCGAAGGAGGAACGAGAAGCCATCTCACGGGACGGCCCTGTGCCGTCCGTAGTCATGACGGTAGCAGCCGCGGCCGATACCATCGGGGTGAGCCTGATGTCCAAGACGATTCTGGAACACATTCGGACCGTCTCGATGCCACGCCGGCTCGCGATCGCGTCCCTCGTCGGGTACGCCGCGGTCTTCGCGCTGATCCTCGCCTACGGCCGTCCCGGCCTCGGGCTCGGGCAGCTCTTCTACGTCCCGGTCGTCCTCGCCGCCCTCGCGAGCGGCCCGCTCCTCGGCGGGCTCGCCGGCGTGGCGGCGATCGCCCTCTACGAGCTCGCGCTCCTGCTCAACGGCACGATCACGATGCACGACATCGACGCGGCGAACACCCCGATCCGGCTCGTCAGCTACGTCCTCGCCGGCGTCACCGTCGGCTACTTCGCGACGCAGGGCCGGCGGATGCTCGCCGAGTCGCTCCACGTGCTCGAGGACCTGCTGGTCCTCTCGCGCCGCGACCTCATCACCGCGTCGCTCTCGAGCGAGGGCCTCGAGACGGCGACGAACCAGCGGCTCGCGGCCGGCAAGCCGTTCGCGCTCCTCGTCGGCGAGATCGTCGGCCGGCGGCGCGACGACGACGAGCTCCGCCAGACGGCGCGCCTCATCGCGGCGCAGATCCGCAACGGCGACCAGCTCGCGCGGATCGGCCCGAACCGCTTCGCGATCCTCACCTCGTCGATGACGCCGTCCGCCGCACGCGACGAAAGCGAGTCGCTCGAGCGCTCGCTCCTCGAGGCGGGCCACGCGATCAGCTTCGGCTGGGCCGTCTACCCGAACGAGGGCAAGGAGGCGTTCGAGCTCTTCGGCGCGGCGATAGACCGGCTCCAGGCGCGGCGGATCGTCCGCGGCGAGTGGGAGCCCACCGCGGCGAGCGCCGAGCTCGTCGACGAGCTTCCCGTCGCGCGCTACGCGAGCGAATAGCCACGGCGACGACGACGGCACCGGGCGCGGCGGAGGAATCCTTCCGGCGCCGCCACCCCGAGTACGCCGCGACCTCGATCCTCGACGACCTCCGCGCGACCGACTACGCGCGGCTCGACGCGACGGGTCACACGTATCTCGACTACACCGGCGCCGGCCTGTACGCGGAGTCGCAGCTCGCGGAGCATTTCGAGCTGCTGCGGAGCACCGTCTTCGGGAACCCGCACTCGGTGAACCCGACGTCGTCCGCGATGACGGAGCTCGTCGAGCGCGCACGCGCCGCGGTGCTCGACTTCTTCCGCGCGTCGCCTGACGAGTACGTCGCGATCTTCACGCCGAACGCGACGGGCGCGCTGCGGCTCGTCGGCGAGGCGTACCCGTTCCGCGCCGGCGACCGCTTCCTCCTCACGTTCGACAACCACAACTCCGTGAACGGCGTGCGCGAGTTCGCGCGCGCCCGCGGCGCCGAGACGACGTACGTCCCGAGCGCCGCGCCGGAGCTGCGCGTCGACGACGACCTCCTCGACCGCTACCTCGACGAGGTCGGCGGCGACCACCACAACCTCTTCGCGTATCCGGCGCAGTCGAACTTCTCCGGCGTCCACCACCCGCTCGAGTGGATCGACCGCGCCCACGAGCGCGGCTGGGACGTGCTCCTCGACGCCGCCGCGTTCGTCCCGACGAACCGGCTCGACCTCTCGCGCGTCCACCCGGATTTCGTGCCCGTGTCGTTCTACAAGCTCTTCGGCTGGCCGACCGGCGTCGGCGTGCTGCTCGCGCGGCTCGACGCGCTCGAGCGGCTCGAGCGGCCGTGGTTCTCCGGCGGGACGATCGTCGCCGCGTTCGTGCAGCGCGACTGGCACCACGACGCCCCCGGCGCCGCGCACTTCGAGGACGGCACGGTGAACTTCCTCAACCTGCCCGCGGTCGAGATCGGCCTCCGCCACCTCGGTGGGATCGGGATCGACACCGTCCATGCGCGCGTCGGGGCGCTCGGGACGGAGCTGCTCGAGACGCTCGCCGGGCTCCGCCACGCGAACGGCGCGCCGGCCGCGACGGTCTACGGGCCGCGCGACTTCGACCGCCGCGGCGCCACGATCGCGTTCAACTTCCTCCACCCGGACGGGACGATCGTCGACGAGCGCTTCGTCGACCGCGTCGCGCACCGGCACAAGATCTCGCTCCGCACCGGCTGCTTCTGCAACCCCGGCGCAGGCGAGGTCGCGTTCACGATCTCGCGGGAGACGCTCGTCGGCGGCGAGTTCGGCACCGGGATGACGCTCGACGACTACGTCGACGCGATCGGGCTCCCGTCGGGCGGCGCCGTCCGCGCGTCGCTCGGCCTCGCGTCGAACGTCGGCGACGTCGTCCGCTTCGGCGCGTTCGCGGCCGAGTTCGTCGACCTCGCACGCGTCCCGGACGACCTGCCGCCGCGCACCGGCTGCTAATATTTGCGGGGTCAAGTAATGGCAGCGACGAAGGCATACGAGGGCAGCCTCGTCCCGCGCGAGCGGGCGGCGCGGCCGATCGACGGCGGGGTCGACATCGGCCACGTCCACATGAAGGCGGCCGACCTCGACCGGATCCACGACTTCTACGTCGGCGTCCTCGGCTTCGACGTCGTCGTCCGGATGCCCGACGCGCTCTTCCTCTCCGCCGGCGGCTACCACCACGACCTCGCGTTCAACACGTGGACGTCGAAGGGCGGCTCGCCCCCGCCGCCCGGCACGACCGGCCTCTACCACATCGCGATCCGCTATCCGACGCGCGAGGCGCTCGGCGACGCGCTCGTGCGGCTCGCCGACGCCGGCTGGCCGCTCGCCGGCGTGAACGACCACGGGACGCACGAGGCGCTCTACCTCGCCGACCCCGAGGGCAACGGCCTCGAGCTCTACTGGGACCGGCCCGAGGAGGAGTGGCCCCTCGACGCCGAGGGCCACCTCGGGTTCGAGAACGCCGCGCGCGATCTCAACCGGATGGTCGCCGAGCTGCTCGAGCTCGGCCGGGCCGCGCAGCCCGCCGGGATGGGTGCACGCAGCGGCGAAGGCCGATAGCGTTTAGCCTCTAGCCACCGAAACTCGAACGGTTGAACCAAGGGAGGCTCTTTTGCTCGCAACTCAGTACCCCTTCCTCAGCGTGATGTGGACGCTGCTCGTGATCTTCGCGTGGGTGATCTGGTTCTGGCTCCTGATCACCGTCTTCGCGGATCTCTTCCGCCGCCACGACATCTCGGGCTGGGTGAAGGCGCTCTGGATCATCTTCGTGATCATCCTCCCCTTCCTCGGCGTGCTGATCTACCTGATCGCCGAGAGCAAGGGCATGGCCGAGCGCAACCAGAAGCAGGCGCAGGCCCAGCAGGCGGACTTCGACAGCTACGTGAAGTCCGTGGCTGCGTCGAGCGACCCGACCGAGCAGATCGCGAAGGGCAAGCAGCTGCTCGACAGCGGCGCGATCACGCAGGCCGAGTTCGACGCGCTGAAGGCGAAGGCGCTCGGCTCCGCATAGCCGGCCGCACGAGCACGGGAACGACGAGAGCCCGCCTTCCGGCGGGCTCTCGTCTGTCTGGCGTCTGTCGGCTAGACCGTCAGCCGCACTTCGACGCGCCGGCGATCGCGAAGGCGGACTTCGGACGGCCGTCGTTCAGGTACTGCTTCAACACGGTGACGAACTTCGCCGGGTTGCCGGCCTTCCAGGCGGTGATGGCCGTGCCGATCTCGGCAATGTCGACCTTCACTGCGCTCAAAGCCGCAGTCCCAGCGTCGGTCCGACCCGGAATCGCCTGAAGCTGAGTCAGCTCCTGGGACTCCAGCGTCTTCGCCTTCACGGCGAAGGTGTAGAGCTGTGCGGGAGTGACCGGGGAGCCGAACTCCCTCTTCGCCTTCGCCAGCCAGACGGTGCAGACCTGGTTCGCCTGGGTGGCCCAGGACGCGTTGGACGAGTGCGAGGAAGGGGCTGCCGACGCAGCGGCCGGCAGGACGGCGCTGACCACCAGCGCCACGGGGATGAGGAGCCTACGCATGAGCGTGAGTATCGGCACGACAGAACGCCTCCCCTCCCCCGAACGGGGGTGCCCGCCCTTTACTCGCCGCCGCCGACCTGCTTGAGTCCGGGGCCGAGGGGAGGGGCCGCATGAGTCGTTGGCCTGTGTCCTGGTACAACCATGCGGCGGAGTCGATCGACCGGCGTTTCGGCTGGGACAAGCTGCCCCTGCCCGTCGCGATGCTCGTCCTGATCGGGCTCCGCAACATCCTGCGCGAGAAGAACCTCTGGTACACCGGCCGCGGGCCGCTCGACAAGCCCGACGTGAACGACCATCCGCGCTACCTCACCGCGCGCACGCTCGACGGCACGTTCAACAATCTCGAGGACCCGCTGATGGGGAGCCTCGGCAGCCGGTTCGGCCGCAACGTCCCGCTCGAGTACACCGTCAGGGAGCGCACGCCGCTCGAGCCGAACCCGCGCCGCATCTCGCGCGAGCTCCTGACGCGGAAGGAGTTCATCCCGGCGTCGACGCTGAACCTCCTCGCCGGCGCCTGGATCCAGTTCGAGGTGCACGACTGGTTCAGCCACGGGAAGAACGAGACGGAGAACCCGTGGAAGATCGAGCTCGAGGCGGACGACCCGTGGCCGCAGCACCCGATGGAGATCCAGCGGACGCGCCGCGACCCGAGCGCCGACCCCGACGGGCCGCCGACGTTCGTCACCGACGACACGCACTGGTGGGACGGCTCGCAGATCTACGGGCGCGACCCCGCATTCGCGCAGGCGATCCGCACCGGCGAGAAGGGCAAGCTGAAGCTCGACGACCGCGGGCTGATCCCGCAGGAGATCGAGGCGCACGTCGACCTCTCGAGCGTCGCCGGAAACTTCTGGCTCGGGCTCGCGCTGCTCCACTCGATCTTCATGCGCGAGCACAACGCGATCTGCGACCGGCTCGCCGCCGCGCATCCCGAGAAGTCCGACGACGAGCTGTACGACAACGCCCGCCTCGTCGTCGCCGCGCTGATGGCGAAGATCCACACGACGGACTGGACGCCGGCGATCATCGCGCACCCGACGACGGTGAAGGCGCTCCGGACGAACTGGTGGGGCCTCGAGGGCGAGCACCTCGACAAGTGGATCGGCCGGCTCACGACGAACGAGGTGATCCGCGGCATCCCCGGCTCGCCGACCGCGCTGCACGGCGTCCCGTACCAGCTCACCGAGGAGTTCGTCTGCGTCTACCGCATGCACCCGCTGATCCCGGACGACTTCACGTTCCGCGCGATCGCCGACGACTCCGTGCTGCAGCAGCGCACGCTCCCCGAGATCAGCGTCCTCGACGTGCGCGCGCGGCTGACGGAGATGTCGATGACCGACGCGCTCTACTCGTTCGGCCGCATGAACCCGGGCGCCATCACGCTGCACAACTACCCGCGCTTCCTCCAGGACTTCCACCGCGCCGACGGCGAGCACATCGACCTCGCGTCGATCGACGTCATCCGCGTTCGCGAGCGTGGCGTCCCGCGCTACAACGAGTTCCGCCGGCTGCTGCATCTCAAGGCGTACGACACGTTCGAGGAGATGACGGACACGCCGGAGCACGCCGAGGACCTCCGCCGGATGTACAGCGACCCGGAGGAGGTCGACGCGATGATCGGCATGTACGCCGAGCCGAAGCCGAAGGGGTTCGGGTTCAGCGACACGGCGTTCCGGATCTTCATCCTCATGGCGTCGCGGCGGATCGAGGCCGACCGCTTCTTCACGCGCGACTACCGGCCCGAGGTCTACACGCAGGAGGGGATCGACTGGGTCGAGGACAACGGGATGCGCTCCGTGCTGTTGCGCCACTTCCCGGACCTCGCGCCGGCGCTCGAAGGCGTCGCGAACCCGTTCGCCCCCTGGCGCTCGACCGCGACGTGAAGGAGCTCGCGCCGGGGATCTGGAGCCTCGGCCACGGGAAGGGCGGCCACGTCCACGCGTTCCTGATCGACGACGGCGGCGAGCTCAGCCTCGTCGACACGCTGTTCGAGTCGGACGCGCGGCTCGTGCTCGACGCGATCCGGAAGCTCGGCCGCACGACGGACGACCTGAAGCGGATCGCGATCACGCACGGGCACCGCTCGCACCTCGGCGGGATGGCGGCGCTCCGCCGGGCGAGCGGCGCGCGGCTCTACGCGCACGAGTGGGAGGCGGACATCGTCTC
>Ga0335071_10001551_pt1 | contig 24816 bp, 17 predicted proteins | sample Lox_Sample_15_FD_206724 | JGI IMG/M metagenome (GOLD analysis project Ga0335071, IMG submission 206724) | Soil microbial communities from Loxahatchee National Wildlife Refuge, Florida, United States - Lox_Sample_1.5 | ecosystem: Environmental > Terrestrial > Soil > Wetlands | place: USA... | reverse complement strand
CCCGGTGCGACCGATCGTCAGCGCCAGCGCCGGCGCGAGGCTTGACAGGCCCCGGGGGTGAAACGAGACTCGCGCACGATCGCGGCCCGTCACGCGAGCCTTCTGCCAGGGAAGAGGACCATGACCAGAATCCTCCAGGTGATGCTGATCTCGTGCTGTCTCGCCGGCGCCGCGTGCGCCGGGCCGGTCACCGTCGGGCTCCACGCGGGCTCGAGCATCCCCGACCTGCGCGACAACGGCGGCAACGAGTTCTCGAGCGGCTGGTCCACGCGCGTCGGGCTCTTCCTCGGGGCCTCCGCCGAGGTCCGCCTCTCGTCCCTGTTCTCGGTCCAGGCCGAGGTGAACTACTCGCAGCAGGGCGCGAAGAAGAACGGCCTGCAGGCGGTCAGCCTCCCCGACGTCCCGATGACGCTCTTCGCCGACATCAGGAACACGGCCAAGCTCGACTACGTCGAGATCCCGGTGCTCGCGAAGTTCCACCCGGGCGGGTCGCGGCGCGCGTTCGCGACGCTCGGGCCCTACGCGGGTCTCCTGGTGTCGGCGAAGAACGTCACCAGCGGCCGCGCCACGGTCTACGTGGACAGGAACGGCACGCCCTTCACCGTGCCGCCGTCGGACCCGGAGGGCGTCCCGCTGGTCGCGGACTTCGGCGCCACCACCGACAACAAGAGCGCGCTGCACGGCTTCAACTGGGGCGTGCAGGGCGGCGTCGGCGTCATGCGGCCGGTGGGCGGCGGCGAGATGAGCCTCGAGGTGCGCGGCGAGCTGGGACTGATGAACCTCCAGAAGCACCCGGACGTGGACGGCAAGAACAGCACCGGCGCGCTGATCGTGGCGGTGGGCTACACGCTCCCGTCGGGCCTGTTCGGCGGCCACTGAGCCCGCGCCGCAGCGCGCGGCGCGGGATCAGCGCGGGACCGGACCCGCCCCGTCCGGCGGCGGCGCCATCGCCACGGCCAGCGCCTGCAGCACCTCGCGCGTGCGGTTGAGCAGCGCGATGCCCTCGCCGCGGACGCGCAGGCCGAACTCGCGGCCGGTGAAGAACTCCACCTGGAACGGGAGCATCCCGACCACGGTGCGGATCTCGGCGGGCTGGAGCGGGCGGCGCAGCACGAACTCGGTCACGTCCTGGAACACGCGCAGGCTCTCGACCTGGCTCCACGCCGCGAGCAGCCGCAGCCGCCGCAGCTCGAACAGCGCCACCGCGGGCGGCGGGAGCTGGCCGAAGCGGTCGAGCATCTCGAGCGTCAGCTCGTCCAGCTCGTCGGCGCTGCGCGTGTCGGCGAGGCGGCGGTAGAGATTCAGCTTCTCGTGCTCGTCGGGCACGTAGTCGTCGGGCAGGAACGCGGCCCAGTCGGTCAGCAGCCGCGGCTCGGGCCGGACCTCGGCCGCGGCGCCCTTCAGCGCGGCCACCGCCTCCTCGAGCAGCTTCACGTAGAGGTCGAAGCCCAGGCCGACGATGAAGCCGTGCTGCTCGGGCCCGAGCAGGTTCCCGGCCCCGCGGATCTCCATGTCCTTGAGCGCGATCTTGAACCCCACGCCCAGCTCGTCCAGCTCCTCGATCACCCGCAGGCGCTTCTCGGCGTCCTCGGTGAGCACGCGCCGCGAGGGCACCAGCAGGTAGGCGTAGGCGCGATGCGCCGAACGCCCGACGCGGCCGCGCAGCTGGTAGAGCTGCGCCAGGCCGAGCGTGTCGGCGCGGTCCACCACCAGCGTGTTGACGCTGGGCATGTCGATGCCGGATTCGATGATCATGGTCGAGACCAGCACGTCCCAGCGCCGGTCCAGGAATTCGAGCATCACGCGCTCGAGCTCGCGTTCGTGCATCTGCCCGTGGGCGACCGCGATGCGCACCTGCGGCACCAGCTTCTGCAGCCGCAGCGCGGCGTTGTGGATGGTCTCGACCCGGTTGTGCACGAAGAACACCTGCCCGCCGCGGTCGACCTCGCGCAGCACCGCGTCGGTCACCACGTCCTCGTCCAGCTCGAGGATCTCGGTGTGCACCGGCAGGCGGTCGCGCGGCGGGGTCTCGATGACCGACATGTCGCGCGCGCCGGCCAGCGACAGGTTGAGCGTGCGCGGGATGGGCGTGGCGGTCATCGCCAGCACGTCCACGGTGGCGGTGAGCTGGCGGATCTTCTCCTTCTGCGCGACCCCGAAGCGGTGCTCCTCGTCGATGACCACCAGGCCGAGGCCGCGGAAGCGCACGTCCTTCGAGAGCAGGCGGTGGGTGCCGATCACCACGTCCACGGTGCCGGCGGCGAGTCCCGCCACCACCTCCCTCTGCTGCTTCGGCGTGCGGAAGCGCGACAGCACCTCGACCCGGACCGGGAAGTCGGCGAGCCGCTCGCGGAACACCAGCAGGTGCTGCTGCGCGAGGATGGTGGTGGGCACCAGCACGGCGACCTGCCGGCCCTCCTGCACCGCCTTGAACGCGGCGCGGATCGCCACCTCGGTCTTGCCGTAGCCGACGTCGCCGCAGATCAGCCGGTCCATCGGGCGCTCCGACTCCATGTCCTGCTTGACCTCGACGATGGCCTTGAGCTGGTCGGGCGTCTCCTCGTAGGGGAACGCGGCCTCGAGCTCGCGCTGCCACACCGTGTCGCTGCGGAACGCGTGGCCGCGCAGCGCCTGGCGCGTGGCGTAGGCCCGGATCAGGCCCTCGGCCATGTCCTGGATCGCCTTCTGTGCGCGCGCCTTGGTCTTCTGCCACGCGCCCGAGCCCAGCCGGTGGAGCGCGGGCCGCGCGCCCTCGCCCGCGGCGTAGCGCGACACCAGCGCGAGCTGCTGCACCGGCACGAAGAGCCGGTCGCGCTCGGCGTAGGCGAGCTCGATGCAGTCGGTCTCCTGCCCGTTCAGGGTCAGGCGCTGCATCCCCCGGTAGATGCCGATGCCGTGGTCCTCGTGCACCACGAAGTCGCCGAGCTTGAGCGCCGAGAGCTCGGCCAGCGAGAGTCCGCCGGTCCGCTTCAGGCGCCGCCGTCGCCGCCGGTAGCGCGCGAAGATCTCGTGGTCGGTCATGACGGCGAGCCCGGCGCCGCGCAGCGTGAAGCCCGCCGACACCAGCCCGACGCCGAGCGTGGCGCCGGTGTCGCCGAGCAGCTCGACGAGCCGGTCGCGCTGGCCCGGGTTGTCGCAGAGGATCACCGGCTGGATGCCGTTGGCGCCCAGCTCGGCCAGGTGGTTCCGCAGGCGCTCGATCGAGCGCTGCACCGGCTCGGCGGGCACGCAGTCGGTCGCCAGCGCGAGCGGGTAGCGCGCGTCGTCGCCGGCCTCGACGATCGGGCCGAGCCAGTCGGCGCCCGGCCGCGGCGCGGTCAGCGCATCGAACGCGTCCCCCGGCAGGAAGAGCGCCTCCGGCGGCGAGATCGAGGGGTAGGGGCCGCGGGCCTCCTCGAAGCCGCGGCGCACCAGCTCGTCCAGCTCGGCGGCGCGCGCCCGCAGCCGGCCGGGATCGTCGAGCACCACCACCGTGTCGCCGGGCAGGTAGTCGAACAACGTGCCGGGGTCGGGATCGTAGTGCGCGGCGAAGCGCTCCATGCCGTCGTGGAACAGCGGGGTGCCCACGGGAACCGTGGACCGGCCGCGGGCCCGCGCGTCGTCGGGCGGACCGCCCGCCCGCTCCTCGCGCGCGGCGCGCAGCCGCTCGGTGACCGCGGCGGCCTCGTGGGGCTCGATCACCACCTCGTAGCGCGGCAGCACGGTGGCGGCCGGCAACTGCTCGAGCGAGCGCTGGGTGGCGGCGTCGAAGCGCCGCAGCGAGACCAGGGTGCCGCCGTCGAACTCGAGGCGCAGCGGGTCGGCGAGCCCGGCGGCGTAGACGTCGAGGATGCCGCCGCGCCGGGCGAAGTCGCCGACCGACTCGACCTCCGCCAGCCGCTCGTAGCCCATGAAGACCAGCCGCTCCATGAGCGCGGCCGGGTCGTAGTCGTGGCCGACGTGGAGCTCGAGCAGGGCGCGCGCCAGCCGCTCCGGCCGCGGCACCCGCTGCAGCAGGCCGCGCACGGTCGCGAGCACGACGCCGGGTGCGGCGCCGCGCGCGAGGCGGCCCAGGACCTCGAGCCGCTGCGCGGTGATGCCGGGGTGCGGCGAGGACGGATCGTAGGGGAGCGTGTCCGGCTCGGGCAGCGCGAGCGTGGCTCCCGGTCCCCGGAAGTACTCGAGGTCGTCGCGGGCCTCCTCGAAGGCGTCGCCATGACCGACCACGTAGAGCACCGGCCGCGCGGTGGCGCGCTGCAGCCAGCCGGCGAGATAGCCGCGCGCCGATCCGGTGAGCCCCCGCAGCCCCGCCCGCGGCCGGCCCGCCCGCACCGCCTCGAGCAGGGCGACCGCCTCGGGCATGCGGCCGGCCAGCGGCGCGATGCGCTCGGCCAGATCGTCCCGCAGGAACGTCTCGGCGCTCGGCGGATCCTCGTCCTGTCGCGTCACGGCGCTCCCGGCTGCCGGACCATGCCAAAAAGCCGCCGCGGGCATCTCCCGGGCGGTCCACGGCTCCGTTCGTGATGGCGCCCTGCCGTGGGCAGGGCGTTCCGCAGCCTAGCAGCGCCCTGCCGGGCGCCTCAAGGCGCGCGGCCGCCCGCACCCGGGCCGGCGTGGCGCTGCCCGTCCGTGCCGGGCGCGCGTCCGTGAACCGGAAGCCGGCGTCGGGCATCGGAAAAGCGGCTCTTGGTCAACCGGGGCCGGAAGCGCTATAACTCAGCCCACGAAAACGCTGGACACCGGGGCGCGCCCGCGCCCACGGGGCCCGCAGACCAAGGAGGAGGTCGCCCCTATGCCCGTCCCTCGGTTCCTGTTCGTCCTTCTGTTGCTCGCCACGGTCGCCGGCACGGCTTCGGCCCAGGTCCCGACCGCCGCCGCACACCGTGACGCGGCCGCGCCCTGCTACGCCTGGCCCGCCGTGGACTACGACCAGGACGGCGTCTTCGACCGCCTGGACTACTGCAACAACACGCCCAAGGGCTGCGTCGTGGACGCGACCGGCTGCCAGCTGGACGCGGACGGCGACGGGGTCTGCGACGGCATCGACCAGTGCCCGAACACGCCGAAGGGCGAGAAGGTGAACAAGGTCGGCTGCAGCGCGAGCCAGTTGGAGGCCGCGAAGGTGCCGGCCACCCCGCCGCCGCCGCCGCCGGCCCAGGAGATCGAGCGTCCGGCGACGCCGCCCCCGGCGCCCACGCCGCCGCAGTCCGAGGTCGAGAAGCAGCTGGTCGAGACCGGCAGCATCGTGCTCCAGGACGTCTACTTCGATCTGAACAAGGCCACGCTCCTGCCGGAGTCGGAGAAGAAGCTCGACGAGGTCGGCGCGGCGGTCGAGAAGTTCGGCGACCTGAAGATCGAGATCCAGGGCCACACGGACTCGCGCGGCTCGGCCCCCTACAACCAGAAGCTGAGCCAGGCCCGCGCCGAGTCGGTGCGCGACTACCTGCTGGCGCACTTCCACCTGGCGGCCGACAACTACACCGCCAAGGGCTACGGCGAGAGCCAGCTGGCGGTGTCGCCCGAGAAGTCGGACGCGGACTACGCGGCGAACCGCCGCGTGGTGCTCAAGGTCCTGAACCCCGAGGCGCTGCCGAAGGGCATCACGATCGAGCAGAAGTAGCCGGAACCCGAAGCAGGACGAAGCCCCCGGCGCCGCGAGGCCCCGGGGGCTTCGTTCGCGGGGGCCGTTCCTACGCCCGGATCATCGTCAACGCCATCTTGAAGCGCTCGTCGGCCTTGAGCGCGTGGGGCACGTTCGCGGGCATGACGATCATCCCGCCCGCCGCGATGGTGTACGCCCGGCCGCCCACCGTGATCCCGGCCGTGCCGTCGAGCACGTGCACCAGCGCGTCGAACGGCGCCGTGTGTTCGCTCAGGCCCTGGCCGCGGTCGAAGGCGAACACCGTGACGTTGCCCGTCCCCTTCTTGAGGATGATGCGGCTCACCACCGAGTCGGCCTGGTAGGCCACCAGGTCCGCCATCACGCCCGTCAGCGGGGCTTCCGCGCCCGCGTCCATCCCGTCCCGTGTCATCGCTCCGACTCCTTCCTTCGAGGGACCCTCATCGGGCCGCCGCTGCCGGCCGGGCGGGCGCGCGCTGCACCAGCGCCACGCCGGCCAGCACCAGGACCCCGCCCGCCACCGTCGCCAGCCCGACCGGCTCGTGCAGCAGCGCCACGGCGGCCGCCAGCGTCACCAGCGGTTCGAGGTAGAGGAACGCGGCCACGCGCGACGTCTCCACCTTCTCGAGCGCACCGTACCAGAACAGGTAGCCGAGGCCCGAGGCCCCGATCCCCAGGTAGAGCACCGCCGCGAGCCCGGTGCCGGAGAGCTCGGCGTACTCCCGCCAGCCACCGGCGCGCAGGAACGGCGGGAGGAGCATCAGCCCGCCGAGGAACATCGCCCCCGCGGTCGCGCGCAGGCTGCCGAGCCGGCGGATGGTGGCGTGTCCGAGCGTGGTGTAGACCGCCCAGTTGAGCGTGCTCGCCAGCATCAGCAGGTCGCCGCGCGTGGCCGGCAGGGCGAGCAGTCCCGGGGTGGCGCGCCCGCGGGTCACCACCAGGACCGCGCCCGCGAAGCCCAGGACGAGCCCGGCGAGCTTGCCCGCGCCGAAGCGTTCGCGCAGGAACAGCGCCGCGAGCACCGCCGACCAGATCGGGATCAGCCCGACGATCCAGCCGGCATGGACGGCGGTCGTGAGCCGGATGCCGAAGGCTTGCAGCAGCTGGTGGAAGCACACGCCGACGAAGCCCATCAGCGCGAGCGGGCCCCACGCGGCGGGCGGCGGCACCAGCGGCCGGCGGCGGACGGCGAGCGTGACGAGCAGCAGCGCGGTCCCGAGCGCGGAGCGCGAGAAGATGAGCGTGACGGGCGAGACCTCGCGCAGCGCCGCCTTGGTCGCGACGAACGAGACGCCCCACAGGACCACCGCGAGGAAGGCCTGCAGCCGCGGAGGCATGGCTCAGCCGCCCGCGCTCATGCCGCCGCCCGCCCCCGGGTCGCGGCCGGTCCCCGCCAGGCCCCAGCGTCCGACCACGCTCTCGATCACGAGCAGCGCCAGGGCGAGCAGCACGAACCACGACCACAGCTCGCGCCCGTAGCGCGCCTCGCGCACCCGCCGCGCCAGGTCCGCGCCGGCGTGGACGACCTGCGCGCGACCCGGCGGGAAGACGCGCGCGACCGCGGCCGCGGGGACGGCGGCGAGATCCGACTCGCGCGGGTCCGGGTTCACGGCGAAGCTGCCGCGCACGGTCGCGCCCTGGATCACGCGGTAGAGGCCGGTGCGCTCGAGCGGCGCCGAGAGCAGGCGGGTCGCGCCCGCCGCCGCCACGAGCTCCGCCGGCACGTCGCGGCCCGACTCGTCCTCGATGCGCCACATGCCGGTCGCCGCCGGCGCGCTGTAGCGCTCGCCGGGCACGAGCGACGCGGCGGCGGTGCCGCGGCCCAGCACCTTCACCACCTGGTGCAGCAGCGGCAGGAAGGCTCCGCTCACCGGGAAGTCCGAGGTCCGCGGGTCGAGCCCCGCCGCGAACGCCATCGCGCGCGTGCCCTCGACCAGCGCCGGGTGCGTGCGGTCGAACTCGAGCAGCACGCGCGCGCCCGGCCCGGCGTGGAACGCGCGCACGGCGCGGAAGCGCGCGGTGGTGAGCGGCTCGCCCGGCCGCGCCGGGAACCCGGCGAGCGCGGCGTGGCCGGCGAGCGCGCGCACCAGGCGCCAGGCCGCCTCGGGCGCGGCCTGCTCGGCGCCGCCCAGCGTGCCGAGGCCGGCCTCGCGCAGCAGCGAGCCGTTCCAGAAGTCCGCGTCGGCCTGCGCGCCGAGCACCACCAGCACGCCGCCGCCCGAGCGCTGGAAGTCGAGCGCCGCCTGGGTCTCGGCCGCGCCCATCCGGTCGAGGTCGTCGAGCACCAGCACGTCGGCCCCGGCGAGCCGCGCCGGCAGCGCGGCGGCGTCCACGGTCTCGACCACGAGGCCCGACGCGGGCGCGCCCGCCTCGAGCGCGAGCCGCAGCGCGGAGGGCGGCCCGTCCTCGCGCAGCACCACGCGCAGCGCGCCGGCGCGGCCGGTCGCGAACACGCGCCGGTCGTCGAGCGGCAGCACGTCGGCGGGGATGCTCACCGCCCCGCCCTCGTCGGGCACGCGCGCCAGCGGCAGCAGGGTCGTCGCCACGCCGCGCTCGGGCAGGCCGAGGAAGCCGCGGGCGAGCGCGTCGCGGCTGCGCGCGTCGCGCACCTCGACCGCGAGGTCGCCGGGGCTGGCGCCGAAGGAGCTGGCCGCGACCGTGAGCGCCGGCCCGCCCTCGGTCGGGGCGAGCGCGGCGTCGGTCAGCGCGACGTTGGCGCGGCTGCGGGGCTCGAGCGGCACCAGGTAGACGCGGGTCCGGTCCCAGGGGCCGGCCGGCGCGGCGATCGGCGCGGGCGCGCCGGGCCCGGCCGGCGTCGCGCCCGCGGGGAAGCCCGCGGCCTGGAAGTCCGAGATCCAGAACAGCTCGCGGTTGAGCGAGTGCGCCGCGGCCAGCGCGCCGGCGGCGTACTCGAGCGCGGCGCGGTGGTCGGTGGTCATCGCCCCGGCGTCCAGCCCCTGGGCCGCGGCGCGCAGCCGCCCCACGTCGCCGCTCGGCCGCGCGCTGACCGGGCGGGGCGCGCGGTCGTAGGGGACCAGCAGCAGCTCGTCGGCCGGACCGAGCGTGGTGAGCAGGTCCTCGACCGTGCGCCGGGCCTGCGCCGCGAGCGTGGCGGCCCCGCCACCGGGGGACACGGCGCCGGCGGCGCCCATGCTGCCGCTCACGTCCACCAGGGCCACCACCGTGGTGGCGGCGCGGGAGCCCGCGCCGGTGCCGCGCAGCGCGGGCCGCGCCATCGCCAGCGCGATCGCGGCCACCGCCAGCGCGCGCAGCAGCAGCAGCAGCCACTGCTTCAACCGCAGGCGCCGGATCTCGCTCTGGTTCACCTCGGTGAGGAACTCGAGCGAGGGGAACGGGCGCTCGCGCGGCCGGCGGCGCGTGAACAGGTGGATGACGACCGGGATCGCGGCCGCGATCAGACCGAACAGGAAGAGCGGATTGAGGAAGCTCATCGCGGCACGTCCACGAAGCGGCCGAGCGAGTCGCTCCACAGCTCGATGCGCGTGATCGGGTGGATCTCCCAGTCGCTCCGCCGCCGGTGCGATTCGACCGCGCCGGCGGTCGGCCGCTCGTCGTTCTGGAAGTCATCGAGCAGCCAGCCGCTGATGCGCGCCCGGCGCGGCCCCGCGGGCCACGGGACCGCACCGCCCCGCATCGGTCGCAGGAGCGCGACCAGGCTCTCGAACCCCCACGCGGCGGAGCCGCCGGCCCACTGCGGGGTCAGCTCGGCCGTGACGTAGGCGGTGTCCGGGCGGGCGGGCGTGCGCGGCGTCTCGACCAGCTCGAAGTGGATGTCGCCGTCGGACGCCGTGAGCAGGCGCTGCACGTAGCAGTCGAGCGCGACGCCGCGCCGCTCGATGCGGGCGCACTCGGCCGGCGAGAGGCGCGCCGGCAGGGAGTCGAAGTCGGCGAAGGCGATCGGCGCGATCGAGTCGGGCGCGGCGGTGCGCTCCTTCATCGCGCGCAGGTGCCGCATCGCGGGCGGCGACCACGGCGCCTTCCCGACCACCTGCAGGAAGGCGAGCAGCGCGACCAGGCCCAGCGCGACCACCAGCGCCGCGGTGACGCGCAGGATCACAGCAGCCTCGCGCGCTTCTCCAGGTACGCGAGCAGCGCCTGGTCGAACGGGGTGCGGGTGTCGATCCGCACGTAGTCGATGCGATTCTCGCGGCACTGCCGGCGGTACTGCGCGGTCCACGCGGCGAGGCGCTCGCGGTAGCGGCGCGCGATCTCCCACGGCTCCGTGGTGAGCCGTTCGCCGTTCTCCAGGTCCACGAACGTGGCGCTGTCGGTGTAGGGGAACTCGATCTCGTCGGGGTCGAGGACATGGAACACCACCACCTCGTGGTGGTCGTGACGGAAGTGCTGGAGGCCGGCCAGCACCTCGCCCGGGCGGTCCATGAGGTCCGAGCACAGCACGATCAGGCCGCGACGCTTGATGCGCTCGGCCAGCTCGTGCAGCGCCGGCCCGAGCCGGGTGCGGCCCCGCGGCTCGTGCGAGGTCAGCGTCCTGAGCACGACGTCGAGGTGCGAGCGCACCGCCCGCGCCGGCACGTAGCGCAGCGGCTTCTCGGCGAACAGCAGCAGGCCCACGGCGTCCTGCTGGTGGAGCATCAGCCAGGCGAGCGCGGCCGCCAGGCACTGCGCGTACTCGAGCTTGCTCATCGCCGCGCGCGCGGAGCGGAAGCCCATCGAGCCCGAGAGGTCCACCAGCAGGTGGCAGCGCAGGTTGGTCTCCTCGTTGTACTGCTTGACGAGGAAGCGGTCGGTGCGTGCCCAGACCTTCCAATCGAGGCTCTTGAGCGGGTCGCCCGGCATGTAGGGACGGTGCTCGGCGAACTCGACGCTGAAGCCGTGGAACGGCGAGCGATGCATGCCGGCGATGAAGCCCTCGACCACCAGCCGCGCGCGCACGTCGAGGTGCGCGAGCCGCGCCACCACCGCGGGGTCGAGCAGGTCGCGGCCCGGGCCCGCGGGTCGCACCCCGGCGAGCCCGAGGTCGGGCCGGGCGCCGGAGGCCGAGCGCGGGAAGGAGGCGCTCATGGGAGGAAGTCCACCGCGAGCAGCACGGCGTTGCCGAGCCCGTTGACCAGGAACGCCGGGTAAATGCTTCGGGAGCGCTCGACCAGCCAGGCGGAGAGAACCCCCATGACGAACAGCGGCACCGTCCAGTACAGGTTGATGGGCTGGAAGGCGGCCGAGGCCGCGGCGCTGAGGAGTACCGCGGCGGTCACGCCGAGATTCGCGCGGAGCCGGGGATAGAGCAGGCCGCGGAACACGGTCTCGTAGACGAACGGCAGCAGGACCACGCAGGCCACCGCGGCCAGCACGAGGCCGCCCGGTCCCGAGTGGGCGTTGAACGCATAGAAGAACTCGACAGGACTATCGGTCCCCCGTGTCCACTGGGACTCCGGTATCGGGTGGCGAAGCCGGGAGATGATGCGGAGAACCTGCAGCCCGGCGAACAGCCCCAGCACGATCCCGGTCCGCGTGCGGTCCTGCAGCCCCCGGAAGCCCAACCCGCGCCAAGTCGCGCGACGAGCGACGACGAGCCCCACGAGCAGCGCTAGGAGCGCCGCGGCGGTCAGCATGTCGCGAGGCACGAGGCGGGCGAATTCGGATTCGGGCACGATCGAGAACTCGCCCGGCGGCACCAGGAGCCGTTTCTCCGCGGCGGGGACGACGTGCACCCGCTCGAGCGCCCACATGCCTCCCGAGCGGAGCAGCCAGGTCCCAAGCAGGACCGCCACGAAGTGCCGGTAGCCCCAGGACGGCATCGGCCAGCGACCTGGCCTCGCCGGCGTTGCGGCAGCCGCGGTCCCGGCATCCGTCACGGCGGTCGCGTCCACTTCGCTCATCTCAGTCCTTCCACGCGGTCCAGACCATGTCGTCGGTGTCGCGCTCGAGCGGGCGGCCGTCGAAGCCGCCGGCGACCTCCCAGCGCGCGAAGCCGGCGGTGCGCAGCAGCAGCTCCATCTCGGGCGCGAAGATCCAGCGCAGGCCGAACCCGTGGGCGTGCCGGGCGGTGACCGTCCCGGCGGCGTCCAGCTCCCGCAGCTCCATCTCGACCTGCATCGTCTGGTGCACGCGGTCGCGCTCGGCGCGCGACCAGACCTCGAGCGGCGCGCCGGTCGCCGGGTGCGCGAACCGGTTCTCGAGCCGCCACTCGCCATCGGGCTCGGTCAGCCGGGCGAAGCTCGGATAGAACAGGTCGAGCACCAGTCGGCCGTCCGACGCGAGGTGCTCGCGACAGGCCCGCAGCGTGCGGAGCTGGTCGTCGGTGGTGAGGTTGTGGAGGAACGCGCGGAACGGGACGATCACCAGCGCGTAGCGCCGCGGCATGGTGAAGTCGCGCATGTCGCCTGCGCGGACGCGCGGCTCGAGGCCGAGCACCGCGGCCTTGCGCCGCAACTCCGCGAGCATCGCGGGCACGAGGTCGAAGCCGTCGGCGTCGACGCCCGCCTGGAGCAGCGGCAGGTGGACCCGGCCGGTGCCGCAGGCGACCTCGAGGACCGGGCCGCGGGCGGCGCGGGCCAGCCCGACGTAGAACGCGAGATCGCGCGTGTAGTTCGCGTACTGCAGGTCGTAGTGCTCGGGCGAACCGTAGAAGCGCGGCCCGCGCCCGTCCGGTCCGGGCCCGGCGCTCATGCCGGCCGCCGCGCGCGCCACGCGTGGTAGACCGGGAAGCCCAGCGCCGCGATGATCACGCCGGCCGCGGCGCGCCAGCCGCTCGCCGACAGGTCGCTGGCGATGATCGCCACGGTGACGAGGATGAAGACCAGCGGCGTGAGCGGGTAGAGCGGCGTGCGGTAGCCGGTCGGCGGGGCCGGCGCGCCCTCGATCCGGGCGGCGGCGCGCTCGCGCCGGCGCTGCACGAACAGCGCCGCGGTGGTGACGCCGTAGAACAGCCACATGGTGGTGACGAACCAGCCCGAGACGTCCTCGAACGAGCTCGCCACCCACAGCCACAGGCACGACAGCGCGGCCTGCGCCCAGAGCGCGCGGTCGGGCGAGCCGCGCCGCTGGTCGACGTGCGCGAGCGGCTTCCACAGCAGGCCGTCGGCGGCCATGGCGAGCGTGACGCGCGGCCCGGTGAGGATGGCGCCGTTGACGGTGCCGAAGGTCGAGACCGCGACCAGCACCGCCAGCGCGCGGCTGCCGGCCTGCCCGAGGATGCGCCGCATGGTCTCGGCGCCGACCACCGGGTAGGCCGCGACCTCGCCGGGGGTGAGCACGCGGAAGTAGGCCAGGTTGGTCACGACGTAGACGGCGATGACCAGCACCGTGCCCCAGACGATGGCGAGCGGGAGGTTGCGCCGCGGTTCCACGATCTCGCCGCCGACGTAGGTGGCGTCGGTCCAGCCGTCGTAGGCGAACAGCACCGGGATCATCGCCAGCGCCATGGCGAGCAGCAGCGGCCGCGCGGCGTGCGCCGGGGCCGCGGGGGCGCCCGCGGGCGCGCCGGCGTGCGGCAGGGCGAAGGCCGCGACGCACAGCGCGGCGATGCCCAGCACCTTGAGCGTGGTGAACAACGACGCGGTCCCGGCGCCCTGCCTGACCCCCAGCACGTTGACGCCGGTGAGCAGCAGGATGGCCGCGCAGCCGATCGGCAGCAGCGCGCCGTGCGGCAGGCCCACGGCGCCGCAGAAGTACTCGGCGAAGACGATGGTGATGGCGGCGATCAGCGTCGGCTTGATGACCCAGAAGTTCGCCCAGCCGAAGGTGAAGGCCCAGGCGTCGCCGAAACCCTCGCGGATGAAGACGTAGAGCCCGCCGGTCCTCGGGTGGGCGACCGCCAGTTCGACCAGCGCGAGCGAGCCGCAGAGCGAGAGCACGCCGCCCACGATCCAGACGGCGATCATCGCGGGCGCGCGGTCGAGCAGCTGCGCCACCGAGCTCGGCGACTTGAAGATGCCCGAGCCGACGATGTTGCCCACCGTGATGGCGGTGGCGGCGTAGAGGCCGATCCGTCGCTCGAGCTCCACTTCCTGGCGGGGCGCCTGGGCCATGCGCGGGACCTCCGGTGGATTCGCCGCCGCTCGGGCGCGGCGCCGCGCCGTCACTCGGCCGGCACGCTCGTGAGCAGCTCCTGGATGATGCGCTCGGGCTTCACGCCCTCGGCCTCGGCGGTGAAGTTGGTGACGATGCGGTGGCGCAGGACGGCGGGCGCCACCGCCCGCACGTCCTCGATGCCGGGCGCGAAGCGGCCGCGCAGCACGGCGCGGGTCTTGGCCCCCAGCACCAGGTACTGCGATGCGCGCGGACCCGCGCCCCACGACACCCACTGCCGCACGAACTCGGGCGCGTCGGGGCCGCTGCGCGTCGCGCGCGCCAGCCGCACCGCGTAGCGCACCACGTGCTCGCCCGCCGGCACGCGGCGGATGAGCTTCTGCAGCTCGAGGATGTCGGCGCCCGACAGCACGCGCTCGAGCGATGCCTCGTAGGCCGAGGTCGTGGTGGCGACGATGCGCTCCTCCTCGTCGCGACCGGGGTAGTCCACCAGCACGTTGAACATGAAGCGGTCGAGCTGGGCCTCGGGCAGCGGATAGGTGCCCTCGAGCTCGATCGGGTTCTGGGTGGCGAGCACGAAGAAGGGCAGCGCCAGGCGGAAGGTCTGGCCGCTGGTGGTGACCTCCTTCTCCTGCATCGCCTGCAGCAGCGCCGCCTGGGTCTTGGGCGGCGTGCGGTTGATCTCGTCGGCCAGCACGATGTTGGCGAAGACCGGTCCGTGGATGAAGCGGAACGACCGCTTCCCGGTGGCGTGGTCCTCCTCGATGATGTCGGTGCCGGTGATGTCGCTGGGCATCAGGTCGGGCGTGAACTGGATGCGGCTGAAGTGGAGGTCCAGCACCCGGGCGAGGCTCGAGATGAGCAGCGTCTTGGCGAGGCCCGGCACGCCCACCAGCAGGACGTGCCCGTTGGCGAACAGGGCGGTGAGGAGCTGTTCCACCACGTCGTCCTGGCCGACGATCACCTTGTGCAGCTCGGCGAGGATCTTCTCCCTCGCGACCTTCAGTCGTTCGACGGCCTGCAGATCGGAGGCGCCGGCTTCGGGATTCACGCGTTCCTCGTGGGGGCGGGGACGAAGCGGGGCGCGGGGCACCCGCCCCATAGCGGGTCCGGCGCGCCCAAGGCTCGATGGACGCGAAAGCCTAGCACGCGCCATGAACGGGCGACAACGACCGGACGAAGTCCTGACCTGCGCCGGTCGCGCCCCGGGCGTGCGTGCGACGGCGGTCCGGGGCGCGCGTGCGGCGGCGGCCCCGGGCGTGCGTGCGACGGCGGTCCGGGGCGCGCGTGCGGTGGCGGTCCGCGCCGGCCTATTCGACCCGCACCAGCTTGGTGAGCCGCGCCGCGGCGCCGGCGCGCGCGAAGTAGAGTCCCGGCGCGACCGCGCGGCCGGCGTCGTCGCGGCCGTCCCAGGCGAAGGCGCCGCGCGCGTCGAGCGCGGCGGCGCGGATGCGCCGGCCCGACAGGTCGAAGATCGTGACGCGCGTCCCGGCCGGGCCGGTGATGCGCAGCGCGCCGCGGAACGGGTTGGGCGTGACGCTCAGCGCCGCCCCCGGCCCGCCGTCGCAGTCCGCCGCGCGGACCTGGACGGGGACCTCGGCGGCGGCCTGGTCGTGCTCGGGCCCGTGCAGGTCGAGGGCGGTGACGCGCAGCGCCCCCGCGCCGGGCCACGCCGCGCACGGGACGGCCACGCGCGCCGTCGAGTCGGAGCCCGGCACGCGCGCGAGCGCGACCGGCGGGTGTCCGGGGCTCTCGAGGGTCACCTCCACCGCCGTGACCTCGTCGGGGTCCGTCGCGCGCCAGCGCACGCCCAGGGTGTCGCCGGGCGCGAGCGTGTCGGCGGCGGCCGGCGCGAGCACCGCCACGGTCGGCGGCCGGTCCACGCGGCCGAGGACCGTGAAGCCGAAGCGCATCTGCGTCGGCGGCAACGGGACGTAGGCGTCCCCGTCGCAGTCGGCGCAGTCGGGGTCGCCCACGCGGAACAGGTAGCCGCGGAGCGTGAAGGCGCGCGCGTCGCCGGGCAGCGCCGTGGCGGGCGGGCGCCACTCGGCGACCTCGGCCCAGGGCACGAAGTACGGCAGCGTCCAGCCCGCGCGCACGGTGGTCGTGCCCCCCACGCGCGGCCATACCCGCACCGGCCCGAGGAACGAGTCGGGCAGCGCCACGGTCGCGGTGACCTCGATGCGCTGCGCGGCGTGCCGCCCGGCCCAGTGCCCGAGCGTGCCGAACCCGCCCTCGTCGACCTCCAGGGTGTCGCGGTCGAGCGGGACGAACGACTGGCCCGCGACCTCGTCGTGCCAGATGCCGACGCCCGGCCCGACCGCGTCCAGCGCGGCCGCGGCGTCGAGCCGACCCCAGCCGGTCTTCGCGTCCACGCCCGGGTCGCCGATGTCGTGCGCGCTCTCGCGCAACACGTGCCGGAAGTCCGTGTCGATCAACTCCGGCCGCGCCGCGGCGAGCAGCCCGACCGCGCCGGTGACGAACGGGGCCGCGAGCGAGGTCCCGCCGGTCGCGACGTAGCCGGGATACGAGACCCCCGCCGCGCTCGGGTAGGTCATGAACGTCGTCCAGACGTCCACGCCCGGCGCCACGAGGTCCATGTCCGGCCCGTAGGAGGACCACTCGGTGCGCCGGTCGGACTCGTCGCTCGCGCCGACCTGGATGCCGAGGCCGTCCGCGGCGTAGGCGGCGGGGTACTGCACGTTGACGCCGCCGGGATAGCCACGGTTGCCGGCCGCCGCCACCACCACGCAGCCGTGCGTGAGGGCCTGGTGCATGGCGAGGCGCTCGAGCCGGCTGGGGCCGTCGCCCGCGTACGAGAGGTTCATGGCGCGCGCGCCGACGGCGGCGGCGTAGAGCATGGCGGCCGCGATGACGTAGGAGCTGGCGTAGCCGGAGTGGAAGGGCGAGATCTTCATCGGCACGATGCGGCAGCCGGCGTTGCCGCGGCCGTCGCCGCCGCACACCCCGGCCACGCCGAGCGAGTCGAAGTGCGGGCCGTCGCCGGTGCGCGCGGCCATCACCCCGGCGACCGTGGTGCCGTGGCCGAAGGAGTCGGACACCGCGTCGGCGGGCTCGAGGCCGGTGAGGTTCGCGGCGAAGGCGATGCGGGGCGTGCCGTCGGGCATCGCGCCGCCGAGGTCGGGGTGGGCGGGGTCGATGCCGGTGTCGGCCACGGCGAGCAGCAGCGAGTTCGACCCGGCGCAGCGCTGCCAGGCGTCCAGCGCGCGGATGTCGGCGCCGGCCACGCCGCCCCAGGGCGAGGCGGGGCCGAGGTTGCGCAGGCCCCACTGGCGGCCGTCGCGCAGCAGCGGATCGTCCGGCACCGGCGGGTCGTGGCGCAGCGCGGCCAGCTCGCGCGTGCGGACGGGTTCGGCCCACTCCACGTCCGGGTCGGCGGCCAGGGTCGCGAGCGCCGTCGCCGCGGTGACGGAGTCGGGCGCGTCGAGCAGCCAGACGCGCGCCGGGTCGAGCGCGAACGGATCGGCGGGCCCGGTCCCGACGGTGAGGCGCGCGGCGTCCGGGGCCGCGCCGGACGCCGCGAGCCGGTCGGCGAGCGACTCGCGGAGGACGAGGCCGAGCGGGTCGAGGCGCGCGGCCAGCCCGGTCGCGGTCGCGAGCGCGGTGGCGCCGGGGCGCGCCGGAGCGAACGAGACCACCAGCTCGCAGGCGGCGCCGGCCGGCGTGGCGGGCAGCGCCGCGAGCAGCGCAAGGACGATCCCCAGGAGCGAACGACGAAGGATGGACATGACGACCAGATCGGGGGGCGGGTGGACGGGGGACGTCGGGCCGGTGCGATCCTCGCAAGCCGCGTGCCCGGGCCCCCGCGTGGCCGGATCGCCCGGCGTCAGCGCCCTCCGTGGAGCGGGAAGACGGTGCGGGCGACGTTCGAGATGCGCAGCTCGTCGATGCCGCCGTCGAACGCGTACGACGTGCCGGCGTCGGCCGCGGGGCCCTGGCGCAGGTCGCCGCCGAAGTCGGTGAGGAAGCGGGTGTCGAAGAAGTTCCCGACCAGCAGCGGGGCCTGGCTCGCGCGGATCCGCCCGGTGGTGGCGAACGACCCGTCGGGCTGGCCGTTCACGTAGAAGCGCACGACGTCCCCGTCGAACGTGACGGCCACGTGGGTCCAGCGCCCGGTCGCGATGATGCTCTGCGAGAGGAACACGCGCGACGCGCCCGCGTCCTCGGGCTGGAAGAGGAACGCCAGCCGCTGGGCCTGGTAGCGCGCGGTGTAGATCTCGGACAGCCAGCCCGGGTCGGGCGTGGTGATGGCCAGCCCCGACGAGCCGAGCGCGAAGACCCAACTCCGGTCGCCCGTCGTGGGCGACCAGCGCGCCGCGATCGGGCTCGGCAGGTTGGCGAAGGAGTTCGGGGAGATCCAGGCCTCGACCGAGAGCGCCGATTGCACGTCGAGCAGCGGGCTGTAGGGGACGTAGAGGAACGAATCGGCCGAGCGCGTGAAGATCCGCGTGCTGCGGAAGCGGCCGAAGTCCGTGCGCGTGTCCGGCCCCGCCGTGGCGTCGAGCCGGGAGGTCCCGGCGTCGGCGACGTGCGTGCCGCCGGTCTCGTCCATGCGCCACAGCGCCACCGTCGCGGAGTCCACCGGGGTGCCGGGCCGGCTGGCGGTGACGTCGGGCGGCCGGGCGCCGCGCACGCACCCGGCGGGCGCGAGCAGGACGGCGGCCGCCGCGAGCGCGCCGATCGTGGCGCGGGCGCCGCTCACCGCGGGGCTCCCGCCGCCGCCTGCGCCGCGCGGGCCCGGGCCGCGGCCTCGGAGTCGCCGAGCGCCTGGAACAGCTCGATCATGCGCTGGAGGGTAGCAGAGTCGCGCGTCCGGGCCACCACCGGCCGCCAGGCCGCCGCGGCCTCCTGCGGCCGATCGGCGAGCAGCAGCGCCCAGCCGTGCCCGATGCGGGCGTCGTCGTTCGCGGGGTCCAGGGTCTCGGCCCGCGCGAACGCCGCGATCCCGGCGGCGGGATCGCCGAGTCGCACGCAGACCGTGCCGAGCGCCACCTGCAGGGGCGCGTCGCGGGGCTGGACGAGGGCGGCCTGCTCGTAGGCCGCGCGCCCCTCGGCGAGCCGCCCGAGCGCGACTGCGAGCCGGCCATAGCGCGCCAGTTCGTCCGGGTAGACCAGCGCCCGGGCGCGCGCCAGGTGCAGCGTCGCGAGCGTGTCGTTCCCGGCCCACGGCGGCCGGCGGCCGAAGTCCGCGCCGATCTCGTAGAGCACCGCGGGATGCCGCGCCGTGACCCGCACCGGCGTGAGCCCGGGCACCGCGGCGGTGGTGTCGAGCAGGTACCAGAACGCGGGCCGGGTCTCGGCCTCGGGCCACGAGAAGTAGAGCCAGCGCGCGTCGCGCGCGCGGGCGTAGGCCGCCAGCTGCGGCAGCGAATCCACGAACGGGAACGGCACCGCCGCGAGCCCGGAGTGGAAGGCGACGTGCCCCTTGCGGGCGATCACCCGGTCCCCGGGCCGCGCCCGGGCGCGCAGCACCCGCGCCACGTCGAGCACCTCGCGGGGCAACTGGTCGAGGACGCGCGCCTGCACGCGCGCCGTGGCGGCGACGGCGAAGGCGAGCGCCACCAGCGCGAGCGCAGGCCTGAGCCAGGGGCGTCCTCCGCGCTGCAGCACCAGCGCGAAGCGCGGCGCGGCGAACAGCAGCGCCGCCGCCGCCGCGTAGCAGGGCAGCAGGGCGAGCGAGTAGCGCTCGGAGTGGAAGACGGGCACCAGCGCGAGGAAGAGGAACGCCCAGACCAGCGCCAGCGGCCAGAGCCGCCGCAGCGCGCGGTCGGCGAGCCCGAGCGCGAGGCCGAGCAGCGCGCACGCGGCGACCGGGCGGCCGAGCAGCATGAGCGCGTCCAGCCGCAGGTGATCGAGCGCGTTGAAGAGCATGCGCCCCGCGACCGCCGCCGGGTCGCGGGCGATGACGTCCGCCAGGCTGTGGAACTGCGGCTGCATCGTGCGCTGGTAGGTGTCCCAGGGGATGCCCTTCGCGCGCGCGAAGACCTCGTAGGCGATGTTGTGGTGGAGCTGGAACGTCACGCCCGTGCCGCGTGCGAACGACCAGGCGATCCAGGGCGCGACCGGCAGCAGGAACCCCGCCGTGAACCGCAGGGCCGCGCGCCCGCGTCGCTCCTGCGGCGTGCCGCCCGCGGCGATGGCCACCAGCCCCGCCGGCAGCAGCACGCCCGTGCTGTAGCGGGTCAGGAACGCGAGCCCGGCCAGCGCGCCGGCCCACGTGGCGGCGCGCGGACCCGGGCGCGCGAGGAGCACGTAGAGCGCAGCGACCTGCAGGGCCAGGGCGGGCGCGTCGGTCGTCACCGAGTAGCCGTAGCGGAAGAACGTGGCGTTGCAGGCCAGGAAGAGCGCCGCCCCCAGGCCGGCGCCGGCCCCCGCGCGCCGGCGCAGCAGCGCGGCCCAGAGGAGCAGCGCGACGACGGCCGCGGCCGCCGACAGCAGCCCGGCGGCGAGGAAGAGGTCCCGCACGACGAACCCGGCCAGGGCCAGCGCGATCTCGTAGCCCGGGCCCACCACGCCATAGCGGGCCGGCTCGAGGTGGCCGTGCTGGATCAGGCGCGCGCCGTCGGCGTACTGGCCGTAGAAGTCGGTCTCGGTCATGTAGTCGCCGACCCGGTGGGGGCCCAGCACCATGACGAGGAGGGCCGCCCCCAGCAGGGCGGCCACCATCAGGGTGAGCCGCCAAAGGAGGCGGGCGGTCCCGGGCGAAGGGGCCGCCGTGGCGTGGAGCGCGACGAGCGGTGGTCGCGATGGCGCCGGCGATCGGGCGCGCTCCCCTCCGGATCGGGGACGGCGGTCCCGGCTGCGGCGGCTGGCGGACGCTGCGGACATGGCGAAGGAGTCTAGTCGCGCGCGCGCGCCCATGCGAGTCCGGGCGGGAATGGAGAAGGCGGCGGCTGGTTCGCCGCCGCCTTCGACCCGGACGCAGGGATCGTGGCGTCCGGGGCGGGGGGCTCCGGTTCTAGCGGCGCCGGCGGCGCACGGCGGCGCCCAGCGCGATCAGGCCCATGGATGCCAGCATCATCGTCCCCGGCTCGGGCACGGGGTTGGTCGCGCCGCCCAGCGGCCCTGTGTCCACGACGGGCCGGATCGGTCCCGGGTAGGGATCCGTGCCGATCGGGGTCGGGAACTGCCTGCCGTCCTGGCCATCGCCGGGAGTGAAGGTCGGGGATGGGGCGCCCTTCGACGGGGACTGGGGGAGGTTGCCGGGCTGGACGTAGGCGAACGCCGTGCTCGCTGCGAACGTCAGAGCCGCAAGAACCAGCGCGATTCGCTTCATGGAGGTCACATCCTCGTGATAGGGGGTGTCGGACGACTCACTCGATCCGACGAAGTCGCAAGCTCCATACCGGGGATGGGAGATGGGAGGAAGCCGTTGTGCGGCAGCGGATTGGTTCCAGGCGGAGTCCGCCTTCCGGACGCGGATCTGGGGGATTTGTCGCAACCACCGACACCTCTCACCCAATCCGGGGCCCGAACGGCGGGGCGGCGGCCCGTGAGGACCGCCGCCCCGGAAGGCGCCCTGTCCGCCCCGTATCAGGGCAGCAGGACGAGCCGCACCGTGCGCGTCATGCCCGGAACGCTGAAGCGGGCGAAGTAGAGGCCGGCGGAGGCGCCGTCCCCGCGCGGGCTCCAGCGCAGCTCGTGGTGCCCGGCTCCGACCTCGCCGGAGACGACGCTCGCCACGCGCCGCCCGGAGAGGTCGAAGACCTCGAGACGGACCGGCGCCGCCCTGGGCAGGTCGTAGGCGAAGCCGATCGCGCCGGCCGTGGGGTTCGGCCGCGGCGGGTAGAAGCGCAGCGCGGTGGGCGGCCCGCCGGGCACGCCGGCGCCGGCGTAGGTCGCCCGCGCGCGCAGGGTCACGACGAGATCGGGCTGGGGCTGCCCGCCCGGCAGCGCCTCGTCCGCGCTCGAGAACGTCAGGGTCGCCTCGTAGGTCGAGTCGAAGACGACCCCGGTGGTGTCGAAGTGGATCGCGTAGGCGGCCGGGGTTCCGCCGACCAGGGCGCTGGAGAAGCCGCCCACGATCGAGAAGTGCCCGTCGCCACCGGCGATGGCGCCCGCGGTGAGCGACAGCCGGGCCTGCAGGGCGTCGTAACCCTGGTCGAAGACCTTCACGCTGGTGTCCGCGAAGCTGTCGACCAGTTGATCGCCGAAGTCCACCGTGTCGGCCAGGGCGACCGTCAGGGAGTCGAGCGAGGCCGCCGCGTGGCGCAGGACCCGGCCCGAGAGCCTCGTGGACTTCGAGAGCGTGTCCGGGTCGTTCGTGGCGAAGACCAGCGTCCCGGACGGCGTCCCCGCGGCGGACGTGTTCATCGTCACCGACTGGAGCGTGGCCGGATCGCCCGCCGCCTGGGCGAAGGACCCGCCCGGGGCGGTGAAGCCCGCCGGGGCGGACATCGTGTAGCGCAGCGAGTCGCCCGGCACCGGCGCGATGTTCGAGACGGCGACCGTCTGCTGGGCGGTCGCGCCGACGATCACGGTGCCGAAGTCGAGCTGCGAGACGGCGGCGATCTTGGCCGGTAGTTGGATCACGCTCACGACCGGAAGATGGTCGGAGGCGTTGTAGAGCGAGGTGGCGAGGGCGTAGCCCACCGCGCCGTTGTAGAAGCTGGCGTTGACCGAGCGATTGAAGTGCAGGCCGTCGTTGCCGTAGGCGTAGTAGCTCACCACGTCGAGGCCCTGGCCGTCCTGGACCGAGTACGAGCTCAGCAGCATGTCCATCCGGTCGTCCAGCCCGCCACCGGCGAACGAGACGCCCGGCACGTCGGTACGGCAGGTCTCGCAGGGACTCTGCGTGTCGTAGACCGCGTTGGCCGAGTTGTCGTGCCACTCGCCGACCAGGTTGAGGAAGTCCTTGCTCCGGCCGGCGTTGCTCGCCTGCGACTCGGTGAGCCGGATGTAACCGCCCTCCCAGGGGCCGTAGAAGTTGGTGTCGCCACCGATCAGGAAATTGGGCCCCACCACGGTCTGGGAGACGCTGTTGAGCGTGTTGCGGATGTCCGTGCACTCGAGCCGCCGCGTGGTCGAATCCGCCGTCGCCGGCCCGCCGGCCTTGAGGTGGAAGGAATAGAGCCGGAACCAGCCGGGGTTGGTCAGGTAGCCCACCGGCTTGACCAGGCACGAGAGCACCTTGCGCGGCCCGCTGGTGGAGAACCCCCCGATGTTGCTGATCGCGACCTTCGCGGGCTTCCAGTAGACGCCCATGCCCTCGCCGCCGCAGTCCACCCACGCCGCCGTCCACTGCCCGGGCTGCACGACGTTGAGCACGTTCGTGAGCATCGAGTCCTTGCCGGCGGAGTTGTTGGTCTCCTGGGAGATCAGGATGTCGGGCTGCAGGTCCGCCATCACTGCCCGGAAGTCGGGCTGGCGGATCGGGATCCCGCCGTTGGTCGAGGTGTAGTTGAGCAGGTTCCACGTCGCCACGCGCAGGGCGTGGGCGGGAGTGGCGGCCGCGATCAGCGCGGCCGCGCAGCAGAGGACGAACGTCTTCGGACCGGGATTCACGTCACCTCCCTATCGAACGACCGCGAGCCGCACGGTCTGGGGCGCGAGCCCCCGCATGGTCAGACGAATGAAATAGAGTCCGGGGCCGAGGGCGTCGCCGCCCTCGCGGCGGCCGTCCCAGCGCAGGCTGTAGCGCCCGGGCGCGAAGTCGCGATCGGCGAGCGTCGCGACGCGGCGGCCCGAGGGATCGAAGACCTCGAGCCGGGCGCCGGTCGGGCGGGCCAGGTCGAAGCGCAGCGTGCCGCCCGAGCGGAGCGGGTTCGGCATCGGCGCGTAGAGGCGGCTGAAGGCCGGCGCGTCGGGCCCGACCGCCACGGTGGTGTCGCCCGCGGCGTGCGCGGTCAGCAGGACCTGCACGTCGGGCCGCGCCAGGGCGCCGGGCAGCGGCTCGTCGGCGCTGCTGAAGGTGAGCGTGGCCTCGTAGGTCGAGTCGGCGGTCGCGCCGGCGGCGTCGAACTGCACGCCCCAGCGGCCGGCCGTGCCCGCGACCAGGGCGGGGCTGAAGCCCAGGAGGCGGAAGCGGCCGTCACCGCCGACGATCTGCGCCGCGCCCACCGAGAGCCGGGCGCGCAGCGGGCCGTAGTCCCGGTCGTGCACGGCCGCGAGCAGGGTCGCGAACTCGCCGGGGGCATGGACCCCGAAGTCGAGCGTGTCCAGGGCCACCGCGGCCAGCGAGTCGAGCGAGGCCTGCGCGTGGTCCAGCACCAGGCCCGAGAGCAGCACGGACTTGGACGCGCTGTCCGGGTCGTTGCTGGTGATGGTGAGCGTCCCGCCCGGCGCGCCGGCGCTGGTCGTGAGCATGCCGATGTTCCAACTCGCCGCCGGGTCGCCCGCCGCCAGCGCGAAGGTGCCCGCCGGGGCGCTGAAGCCCGCGCTGGCGCTGAAGCTGTAGCGCAGCGAGTCGGCCGGCGCCACGGCGCCGTTCTCGATCGCGATCGCCTGCTGGGCGGTCGCGCCGACCAGCACCGTGCCGAAGCCGAGGTCCGAGACCGCGACCACGCGGGCGGGGTTCACGCCGCGGACCGGCCGCGCCCGCAGGACCACGACCAGGTCGGGCCGCGCGGCGGCGCCGGGCAGCGGCTCGTCGGCGCTGGCAAAGGTGAGCGTGGCCTCGTAGGTCGAGTCGGCGGTCGCGCCGGCGGCGTCGAACTGCACGCTCCAGCGGGCCGCGGTGCCCGCGACCAGCACCGGCGCGAAGCCCTGGATGCTGAAGCGGCCGCCGCCGCCGGCGATCTGGGCCGCGGTCACCGAGAGCCGGGCGTGCAGCGCGTCGAAGCCGCGGTCGTGCACCGCCGTGGGCAGGGCGGGGAACTCGCCCGCCCGGTGTTCGCCGAAGTCGAGCGTGTCGCGGACGACCGCCACGAGCGAGTCGAGCGAGGCCTGCGCGTGCTCGAGTACCGTGCCGGACAGACCCACCAGCTTCGTCGGGTCGTCCACGGCGTCCGAGGAGACGGTGAGGTTCCCCGACTTCGCGCCGGTCGAGGCCGTGCTCATCGTGACGGTCGGGGTGGCCGAGCCGCCGGCGGCGACCGCGAGCGGGCCGGGGGCGCCGAAGCCCGCGGGCGCGGCGAAGGTGCAGTTGAGCGAGTCGGACGGAGCGACCGCGGGGTTGGTCACGGTGAGGTTCAGGCTCCGGGTCGGGGCGCCGACGATCACCGCGCCGAAGGCGAGCGACGCGTCGG